>Ga0265298_10004925_pt1 | contig 16909 bp, 11 predicted proteins | sample AusTroGonzalo_MG_3_FD_193486 | JGI IMG/M metagenome (GOLD analysis project Ga0265298, IMG submission 193486) | Bovine rumen microbial communities from tropical cattle in Woodstock, Queensland, Australia - Gonzalo_01 | ecosystem: Host-associated > Mammals > Digestive system > Stomach > Rumen ... | reverse complement strand
TGACTCCGCTGGTGTCCACGATCTTCTCGGGGGACTTCACGGCGATCTCGACGAGGTTCTCCCTGATCTTGATGATGTTGAACCTACCGACGGTGTCCGTTATCCTGTCCTTGAGCATCCTGTCAGCGATGATGGTGACAGCGGATGCGGACTGTACGCACTGCATGATGGAGTTCTCGTTCCAGAGGTCCTTGAACAGGTTGTCCATCTTGTGGAGGACCGACCAGTCGTTCTTCGCGGTGACGATGCATGTCTTAGTCCTCATCTCGAGCCTGCTATCCTTGAGGACCCTGAGGATGTTCATCTCATGGTCCGTGGTGACGCTCAGCTTGGACGCGTAACGACGGCATGCGATCATGACGGCCTCCTCGTTGTCGACGTCGATGTCCTTCATGATCATCCTTGCCAAGGACGAATAGTTGATCAATCCCTTCGCTACGCAATCCTTCACGCTGGGATGCGCATCGATATAGATTCTCGTTTTCTCCGCAAGACTCTCCTTCATCTCGCTCTTTGCCATGCTCCCAGGTATTGTTAAACGACATAATAAAGTCTATTATCAGACAAAAGGTCAATTCTAAGTTCGTATCGGGACATAATGTTCTGAAATATTGTACTACGTCAATGGAAACGTGTTCGATAATACGACATCGCTGTCAGATTAAGCCCCGAGAGGGACGCTGGCGGCGCCGACCATCCAAGCAAAATATTACAACGGTTATAATGGACTATATGTCCAGGACATTCCGTATGGTCTTCGTCTCCATCCTGGAGAACGAGCCAGACCAACTGCGCAGCACTGCCGAAGATATAGGCAGACAGCTGGGGGTCGATGTGGATTTCTACGGCATCTATGCCGACGACGCCGACGAGGATGTCCTGATCTACCACGAGCTCGTTCAGCGCACCCAGCAGGCGGATTTCGTCTATCTTAGATGCATGGGTGACATCAACAGGTTCCGCAATTGGCACCGCTACGAGAAGGTACTAGGCGAGATCAGGGGTTTGCCTGCCGTATTCTCCGGGAACCCCGAGATGAACCTGATCACCAGACCCATCTTCAGAGGGTCGGATGAAGAGTACCGTGACCTGTATTCCTACGTCAAGGACAGATGTCCTGAGAACGATGCCGGTGTGGTCTGGTGGGCGATGAACAGACTCGGGTTCACGGACAAACACCCAGGGGCCCCCATAGCCCACAGGTCTTTCGGCCTGTACCATCCCAAAATGGATGCGGATGTCACCCTCGAGGAATACCTGTCCACCCTTGACCCGGACAGGATGACGCTGGGACTGGTCTTCCCCTCCAACACCTGGATATACGGCACCACTGAACACGTGGATGCCATCATCGAGGAGATCGAGAACAAGGGCATGAACGTCATATCCATCTTCTGCTCCAGCTTCTACAAGGATGACGAGCACGGCGTGGATTGGGTCCTTGAGCACTTCTTCACCAAGGACGGGAAGCCTTTGGTATCCTCCATAATCGCGCTGTCGAGACTGGCCATCGACGGCCCCGGCCTGGACAGATGCCTCGACGAGCTGAACTTCTACCGCAACAAACTGGACGTACCCGTCGTCTTCGGACTGTCGGTGCAGGGCGCGTACCACGATTTCGAGGATGACAAGATAGGCCTTGCGAAGCGCGACATGCAGACCAACGTCATCTATCCCGAACTCGAAGGGTACATGATCAGCGTGCCCGTGGCCTACAAATCCAAATCGGAAGGTGCCGCTCGCTACTACCCTATACCCGAAAGGATAGAACACCTGGTAAGGCTGGCCAGGAACTGGGGGTCTCTCTACCTGAAGCCTCCGTCGGAAAGGAAGGTTGCAATCCTCATGTGGCAGTCCCGCCCCGATTCAGGGAACATCGGAGGGGCGGCGGGCCTGGACACGCCCGAGAGCGTGGCCGAGATACTGAAGAGGCTTGATTCCGAGGGGTACTATGTCGAGAACGTCCCCGAGGACGGAAGGGCCCTGATCGAGGAGATACTCGACGGAGTCACCAACGACCTGGACAACCTGTCGTCCCAGACCCTGAGGGAGAAGGCCGTGGACCTTATCCCTGACAGGACTTACAAGGGCCAGTTCGTGCGCATCCCCGCATGGGACCAGGAGCAAATGAGGGATGCCTGGGGTGAGCCCCCTGGGACCATCTGCGTGGACAGGCACGACATCATTGTTCCCGGGATCGTCAAAGGGAACGTGTTCATCGGATACCAGCCCCTGAGGGGATGGGCCGACAAAATGGAGCAGAACATCCACGACCCCATCCTCTTCGCACAGCACCAGTACCTCGCCTACTACCGTTGGCTAAAAGACACCTTCAAGACCGACATGATATTCCACATGGGCACCCACGGGACCATCGAATGGCTGCCCGGCAAGAACGTGGGGATGTCCTCGAAATGCGACCCCGACGTGGTCCTCGACGCCATACCGAACATGTACCCCTACATCATCGACGACCCAGGCGAGGGCATACAGTGCAAGCGCAGGATCGAATCCGTGCTCATCGGCCACATGCCTCCGACCATGGCACGTGCTGATTCCTATCCGGAACTGGACGAGGTCAACGTCCAGCTGCAGGACCTGCTGAGGCTGAAGGACAGTCCCAACGCCGACAGGAGGAAGCAGGCGATCGCCAACGTCTACGAGGCGGCCAAGAGGAACGACCTCCTGAAGGACCTCGGGATATCCGAAAAGGACGACCCCGGCCCGGATGGGTTCGAGGAATACATCATACCGCTGCACGAATACATATCCGAGGTGAAGGACGCCCTGGTGAGATCGGACCTCCATGTCCTGGGAAGGGCCCCTCAGGGGCACCACTTCGACGAGGCGGTCTACTCGCTGATGCGTCTGGACAACGGCGACATCACATCGCTCAGGGACGCCTATGCGGCGAATCAGGGAACGGATCTGCACCAAGCGATGGACAATCCGTCGGAGATGGGACCGACGGGCGAACTAAACTCCGATACCGTCGACAGGATCGACAGGGAGCTGATGGAGCTCCTGGCCTGGATGAGGGAGGACGGCTACGACCTGGAACGCACGATAGCGCATATAGGGGGAGCCACCGAAGAACTGAGGGACGCCCTGAAATACGTCTGCGGGACGCTGGTCCCCAACATCAGGAGGATGACCGACGAGATCACCCACATGACCGACGGCCTCAGAGGAGAGCATGTAGTCCCGGGCCCCTCCGGGGCACCGACACGCGGGAGCGCATCCATCCTTCCGATGGGGAGGAACTTCTTCTCGCTGGATCCCGACATCATCCCCACCAGGACGGCATGGGACATCGGCAGGCGCATGGCCGACCAGATGGTCCAGCGCTATGTGGACCAGAAAGGGGACTATCCGAGGGAGATAGGGATGGTCATCTGGGCGACGGACATCATGAAGACCTCGGGAGACGACGTCGCGTACATACTATGGCTGCTTGGGGTGAGGCCCATATGGTCCCGCACCGGCGGACAGGTGGTGGACCTGGAGGTCGTCCCTCTGTCTGAACTCGGAAGGCCCAGGCTGGATGTCACGGTGAGCATCACCGGGCTGTTCAGGGACACGTTCCCCAATCTGATAGACCTGATCGACAGGGCCGTGAAACTCGTCTCCGGCCTTGACGAGAAGGACGAGGACAACGCCCTCGCTGCCAATCTGAGGAAAGACATGGTGGAGGGCATACTGTCAGGACTGACACCCGACGAAGCGCGCAGACGCAACGCAGTGAGGATATTCGGCGCACCCTTGGGAGGTTACGGAACAGGAGTGAACAAGGCCATCGAGGCCAGCTCGTGGGAGGGCATACAGGACCTGGCCGACGTCTATCTGGATTGGTGCAGCAACGGTTATTCCGAGGGGCATTACGGCGAGAAGCTGAAGGACGAGTTCATGAGACGCTTCAGCAACGTGTCCATCACGGTGAAGAACATGCCTGACAGGGAGATCGACCTCCTGGACTGCGACGACGTCTACGAGTATCTGGGAGGTATGAACGCCTTCGTCAGGGCCTATGGGAAGCACAAGGACTTCCTGTCGTTCATGGGCGACGATTCGGATCCCAAGAAATCCAAGCTCCGCGACACGAAGCAGGAGCTGCAGTACGTGTTCAGGAGCAAGATCCTCAACCCTAAGTTCATAGACGGGCTGAAGGAGCACGGATACCGCGGTGCAGGGGAGATGGCCAACCTGACGGAGTTCACGATGGCATGGGATGCGACATCGGACATCGGCGAGGATTGGATGTACGAGGGTCTGGCCGACAAGTACCTGTTCGACAGGGACACCCACGACTGGATGAGGGACGTCAACCCGTATGCGATGATGAACATCCTGAACCGCCTGGAGGAGGCAATAGAGCGCGGCCTGTGGGACGCGGATGACGATTACAGACAGAGACTGAAGGACCTCTACCTCGATCTGGAGGAGAGGCTGGAAGAGCTGTCCGAGAACTAATGGAGTGATAGATATGGAGAACAAACAAATGCTGATCGTAGCGGTGATCGCCGTGGTTGCCATCGCAATCATCGGTGTCGCCGTCGTTATGATGAACCAGGGCGGTTCCGACGACCCGGTGGGGCCTGTGGATCCGGTTTTCCCGGACCTCAACGAGAACGTCATCCTGATATACTTCTCGGCCACAGAGGTTACCGATGGGGTGGCCGACAAGATAGTCGACTATCTGGGATGCGACGTGTACCGCATCCAGCCCATGGACCCGTACACCACCGAGGACCTCCAGCGTGACGTCCCGGGTAGCCGTGTGAACAAGGAGCACCAGGATCCGACTTTCAGACCCGCCATCGCCGGGGACAAGATCGATCTCTCGGAATATTCCACGATAATCCTCGGATTCCCGATTTGGTACCACCAGGAGCCCCAGATAATCGACACTTTCCTGGACCTCTACGACCTGAGCGGGAAGAACATCGCACCGTTCTGTACGTCATGGAGCGCCGGCGTGGCCAACGCCAGGATAAACATTGCACATGCGGAACCTGATGCGAACATCATAAAAGGGGGTCAATTCCCGAGTGGGTTCGAAGAAAAGGAAATCTACGACTGGCTGGACTCGGTAGGTTTCATTAAGAAAAACTGAGGTGGGGTCACCCCCACCAATTAAATGTTTTCAGAATGCCTTGATGAAGGTCTTGAGTGCGCCCTCGAAGTCATCTTGTGTGATGTAGACAATACCGACTGCGGAGGTGCTCTCCATTATGGCGTTGTTGTAGTAAAGTCCGAATCCGGTGTTGCTGGTCTGGTTGAAGATGATGAGGTTCTTTCCATCCTGGATGACTCCGACGGTAAGAGTGTACTGTGCGCTACTATCGCTGGTGAAGGCTCCGTAAAGGATGTAGATCTGGTCTGCACCGTAGTCGGATGCCTTGACTTCCTTGACAGTTGCTCCTTCTGCGGTGACCTTAATGTTCTTCGTTCCGTTCAGGACGGTGCAGTAGTTCTTGGCCATACCGACAGGGTTGACCTGACTCAGGATGGTCGCCCCCTTACTTCCGTTCTTGGACTCGTAGGGTGAATCTCCTACCGAGATGTACTTGTCGAACTCGGCTGCTGCCTCATCCTTTGTCTCGAAGTGGATGATCTTGATCTGGGAAGTCCTGGTCTTATTGCTTCCATCATCATTCTTCTGAGGCTCTCCGCTCTTCAAAAGGCAGATGCTCTCGTGTGACAGTGTTGCCAAGTTAGCAGTTCCGCCTGTAGCAATCTCGAAATCGCCAAAAATTCCGTCGTAATCGTCAACAAAATTCTTAGCGACCTCCTGGGCGTTGTAATCCTTGGAACCGTTGTTGTTCATCATGACGAATGCAACGGCCGCAACGATGACCACAACGGCCACGACTGCGATAATCGCTGTTGTCTTCTTATCCATAAATACCCTCTTGGATTAATTATCCACACCGTAAATTACAGGAGTAATACTTAACTGTGACCGAAATCCCTTTTATAGATAAGGGCCGACAACAGCATTCATCTCTTTTCTTTCACGGCATATGTGTCCGCTGGGAGCGCGGTGTCCCTGGAATCGAATTCCTCGTCCAACATGATGAGATGGGGCCTTCCGTGGCTGTCGATCACTTCGGAATCCACGTCATAGACCGCCTTGATGTTCTCCTTCGTGATGACCTCGCTCGGCTTACCTATGGCGTAGATGAGCCCGTCGAAGAGCATGATCATCGTATCGGAGTACTTCGCCGCGATGTTCAGGTCGTGGCTGATCATGATCACCAGTATGTCCTTCTCCTGGGACAGGTCCCTCAGGATGCGGGTGACCTCCATCTGGTGCTTGATGTCGAGATTCGAGGTGGGCTCGTCCAGCAGGAGGATCTCCGGCTGCTGCACGAGTCCCCTCGCCAACATGACCTTCTGGTGCTGTCCTGCGGAGAGCTCGTTGAAATTCCTCATCGCCAGGTTCTCGATGTCCAGCAATCTCAGGGTGTCGTAGACGATGTCCAGATCCTTATCCAGCGATTTGTATGTGGCATGAGGGTGGCGGCCCATCAGGACTGTGTCCACGACGGAAAGCGGGAAGGTATCGTTCGCGGAGTACGGAACGTACCCTACCTTCTTCGCCAGGTCCTTCAGGGAGATGTCGTTGACCATGTCCCCGTCGATCATTACCGTACCCTTGGTGGGGGACAGGATCCTGTTGATACAGTGTATCAGAGTCGATTTGCCAACTCCGTTGGGCCCTATGATGGACAGGAGCTGCGGGCCGTTCGCATCGAGCGTTATATCCTTCAACACGGGCACGCTGGAGTACCCGAATTCTATTCCGTCGATCACTAACCTCATTCTAACACCTCAATTCCATGCGCTCTTCCTGCGCATCTTGACTAGTATGAATATGAACAGCGGACATCCGATGATGGCGCTGATGACTCCCACCGGGAGACCGTACTCCCCTGATACTCTAGCGATACAATTCGCCAAAAGAAGGAACAAACCTCCGATTACAGCAGAGGCTGGGAGAAGATGTTTGGATTCAGACCCTATAAACAACCTAGCGATGTGCGGACCTACAAGGCCAACGAATCCGATGGTACCTGTGAAGCAGACCACGGCAGCAGTCATCAGAGATACCAGTGTTATCTCCACTAAGATGGTCTTCTCGGGATCCACACCCATAGAATGTGCGGACTTGGATCCAGCCATCATCACATTGATGCGCCTGTGATGATACATCAGGACAGCACCGCACACAAGGCTTATGCCCAAAGGAATAGGGATGGTTTCCCAAGTTGTAAGGGCCAGTGTTCCTACCCTCCAAGAATATATCTCAGCAAGAGTCTCCTCGGACGCAGTTATCATAAGAAGCTGAACCACGGCTGAGAAGATGTACATCATCGCTATACCGATCAGGATGATCTTTGTAGCGGTGACACTGCGTTTGAAGGAGAAAATGAGTATAACGGCGACCGGGATCAAGGAAAAGCCGAAAGCCATGATTATCCTGATCCACGAATCGTTAAAGAAAGGCATTACACCGTTTCCCAGGACAATAGCGATGGATGCTCCTAACAGGGCTCCTGAGGAAACTCCCATCGTATACGGGTCTGCCAGGGGGTTACGGAGCATGCTCTGCATGACCGCACCTCCAAGGGCCAATACCGCACCTACGATGATAGCGAACACCCCGATTGGAAGCCTTGTATTCACAACGATGTCATCGGCATATATGTCGGTGATGTTACCAGTCAGGTGATCTATCAGGATCCTATAGCATTCAACGAAGTCTAGATTGTACATCCCAATAGAAAGGGAGAACACCAAGGCTACCAACATCAGCAAGGAGCATACCAGTATGAACAGCCACTTCTTGTGGATAGTTCTGTAGTAGTCCTGCTTACCCGCCATCAGAACACATCCTTTTGCGATTTTCTCCTGACTATGAGGTACAGGAATACAGGAGCGCCGATGAATGACATGACGACTCCAATCGGGATGTTTCCGAAAGACATGAGCGAACGTGAAACCAAATCTGCCACGACGAGAACTGTGGAGCCCATTATCATCGAACCGGGTACCACGAACTTGTTGTCACCGCCTACCAAATAGCGGGTCATATGGGGTGCTACCAGCCCTATGAATCCTATGATTCCCGTGAATGAGATGATCGATGCTATGAGGACCGATGTCAGGATAATGCACAACATTCTAAACTGGACCACATCCAGTCCAAGACTCTTCGCGCTCTTCTCTCCAAGGGCCATTATATTCAACTTACTCGATGAAATCTGAACCAGGATTGCCGATGCTATAGTCATCACAAGCATAAGTGGCATGTCGGACCAAGAAGCGTTTGTTACACTTCCAACCTGCCATATATAAGCATCCTGCAGACTCTCCGCACTCGCAGTTATCATCACAAGTGTCACTAGAGAATTAAAGAAGAACGTAAGGGCAGTTCCAACCAAGATGATGGTTGAAGGTGAATTCCCAATATAACGAACCATCAGTATGACAATGATAGCCGGGATCAAGGAACCAATGAATGCGTTGATGACTATTCCTGCTCCAGAGATGACCGTTGAATAGGAAAAGCCCATGATGATGGCCACAACCGCACCGAGACAAGCTCCAGACGATATTCCTGTCGTATATGCATCAGCCAAGGGATTCTCCATCATGCTCTGCATAACAGTACCGGCTAGTGCTAGACCTGCACCGGCAATCAACGCCATGATCACACCAGGCATGACATTGTTGAAGATGTAATAGTCCGCCCACCAGTCAGGGCTCCTCGGCTCGTATGTCCGTCCTATGATATGATCCCAAATAACCTCAAGCGTCTTAGTGAATTCATATCCGGTACCCACTGAACATGAGACCACCGTGGTAAGAATCAGGACTGCCAGACATATCAGTAAGAACATAACCTTCTTGGTAATGGAGCTCTTGTACTCCTCTTTCCCTGACTCGAACTCAACATCGGACATTGGATTAGGTCTCCAATATGTTTATCCGTTATTAAGTTTGACTTAAAACCGCATACATTCACTGCGGGAGCATACATCCAATTTTTATTGTTCTATTAGATACGCGTGGCAGTGCTAATATGAAGTCGAATTTGACTCTAATCGCTATTGCAGTCACAGCGGTGGTGGTTATTGCCGGAGTTGCGGTATTCGTCCTGAACAATAATTCAGGTGAATCCGGTGATCTCTTGGACAAGATACCGCTACCTGTGTACGGTAATGCGGACGGCGACAATACCGTCGACAACAAGGATGTAGAACTCATCGAAAGAATGATTGCTGAACAGATACCTCTGTCCGAATACCCGTTCGCTGATGCGGACAGGGATGACATAATTACAGAAAATGACGCATCCATTGTCAGAAAGCTTATTGCTGGTGAAAATACCAAAGTCACTTTCATCGACCAGTACGATCTGGTTGACAAGGATGAATATAGGTTCGTCACCGTTGACTATCCTCTGAAGAACCTGGTAACTCAAAACGCGGACATGCTGATGCTGACAATGATGATCGATGCGGATGACAAAGTTGCAGGATACATCGCCAACATCAAGAACTATCCCAATCAGTTCTACAAAGTCACCCATAACGGCGTATCTCAACAGATAGGGACCACAGCCAGACAGATTGCTGCTGCAGACTGGGAAGGCATCAAGAATCTGGATGTTGAGCTTCACGACCAGGGCGGAATAGGGGCCATTCTCGTTCACAGCAAACAGGCCCTAGGCGATTATGAAGACGATATCATAGCAGCAGGATTCAACCTGATCTTTCTGAGAGCAACGGATCCATTCTATTCATTGGATGCATCCATCCTGCTCGGTTTCCTTCTTGGACCAGATTATTCCACAAAAGCAAAGACATATGCGACGGATTGTAAGGAAACAATAGATGAGCTCAAGGACAAGACCTCGAAGATAGCTGAGAAGGACAGGAAGGCATTCATCTCCCTCTGTATGGTCTGCTATATCGCCCAAGATGAATCGCAGTACACAAAGCTTGGAACCTTTGCAGGAGGAAATGCTGCAGTCGAGATTAAAGGTACTACATCCGTCAAACTACAGGATGTAGAGGCCATCACCAAGTACAATGACAAAATCGATTACATGCTCAACTGCTCGACACAGGACTGTGCGGTCATAACCCCAGATGTTCTCTGGGAGGATCAGGGATGCAAATACATGGCCAAGAGTACCCATTATCAAGACATGGTCTGGATCAACATGTCCATGCCGGTATCGTGCAGGGTGATGTACATCACATCGATATTCTATCCAGAAATCGTCAGCCATGCTGATGCCGATGACTACTTCCAGAGCATGGTTGATAAGTACATGTCCTATCTGAACTACACCGCCGATGACGGTGACTTCGATGTGAGAGAAGACATGTTCACCACCATCACGTGGCAGGATTACAAGGAATGGAAAGGGGACGACCCTGAGGACCCCATTGTTTCTGATATAAACTGCCTTGGAATGGCGACCCACTTCTTCAATGCAATGGACTTCGCCGGATACAGCGGAGAACCCTTTGAAGTCAGTGGAAACGACCAGGAAGCATCCGTCAACACCACGACCGGAGGCAATTACTACTACAAAGCCAAGCTTTACAAGGATTCGAAGGCTCAGTTTGAGATCATTAAGAAGGACTATGAGAGTAAGATCGGTACCCAGTCCCCTATGGGAGGGACTTACGTTGGACTCTATCAGATCTATGGTCTGACTGATGGTATAGGTTACTATGTGAACACCACTGGTGGTCAGAGCTCCAATATCGGAGCCATGCATTACGCTGGATACTACAAGGAGTGCGTCATCGAGGTCAAACTGGCATTTAAGCCTAGCTTCACCGATGAACAGCTGGACACCATCATCAAATCGATCTGGGGTACCGAAGGTACCATATCGGCGATAGAGTCTGCCAAGAAGATCGATCTGACTGAGTTGTCCGGCTTCTATCTCAGCCCCTATGCACTGACCGATGACAGCAACAAGATGTATGCCAAGATTAGGAATACCGTGACCCCTGAGTCTAAGGATTACCACATAATCTACGACAACAGCGACTCTGCATTCATCGAATTCGAACAGCTTAAGATCACCTACAAGGAAAAAGCTGCCCAGGATGATTACATGGGTGGTAAACCCAAAGCCATTGAACTGAACGGATTCCAGGACGGTGCCGGATTCTACGGAAACACCACCAAAGGATTCTCGATGATACAATTCGCTGGGTACAAGGATGGAACCTATGTCCAAATATATCTAAGGATGAACGACGCCCAGTTCGATGATGACTTTGTGAATGGAGTCGTCAGCACTGTGGCCGAAACCATTGCCTGACAACAAAGCCGGGAAGCCCCCGGCCCTTTTCCTTTCGGACGAAGATAATATGGAAAAGAAACACATAATGATAATTGCAGTTACAACAGCGGTGGTCATTCTGGCAGTGGCCGCAATAGTGGTACTCGGCAACGGTGGAAACAGTAACAACAACCTCGAACCCATCAAACTATCAATTTACGGAAACGCGAACGAGGACTATGCGATAGATCAGAAGGATATCGACCTTGTCAACGATTTGATCGGCGATGAATCCAAATGGGCTGATTATCCCTACGCTGATGCAAATGGTGACGGCAAGATCAGCTCTGCAGATGTGGATGTCATAAATGCGGTAATCAAGGGGCAGAGCACTAAGCTCAGGCTCATCGACCAATACATTTACGCCACTGGTGAGAATCACATCGCGGAGATTGATTACCCCCTTAGGAACATAGTCACCATCAACCCTGATATGGCCCAGCTTACCTATTATTTCGACGGGGACCATAACGTTGCAGGATACATAGCGAATCTGGATTCTTACGAGAAGAGCTTCTACAAAATGACACACAACGGATTCTCAGTATGCCTGGGAACGACTCCCCGGTCCATAGGTACCTCGGAATGGCAGGAATTGATTAAACTCGAAAACAGACTTCATAACAAGAACGAAGGTATCGGAGGAATTCTGGCCTATAACGATGCGGCTCTGGGCGACTACAAGGATGATATCGAAAATGCAAGAATCCCGATTATTTATCTTAGATGTACGGATCCCCTTCACTCCATCGATGCCACAGTGTTATTGGGGCTGCTAATGGGTCCGGAGTATGCGAAAAAAGCATTGGATTTCGCAGCGGATTGCCGTGCTGCCATCGTTGATATCGAGGACAGATTGACCTACCTCAAAGATGAGGACCGTGTGCACTTCGTTGCCCTTTGCATGTGGAGTTACATGTCCGAGCATGAGTCACAATATACCAAGATTGGTCTGGAAGCCGGAGGAATCGATGAGGCGAACCTTCCTGGTAACGCATCCACCCCGATCTCCGATGTGGAGGCCATTACAAAATTCAACAATTCGATCAGCACGATACTAAACTGCCGTACTTGCGACCTCACCGAGGTCTCTGCAAAGACTCTCTGGGAGAACTCCAAATTGGATATTCTGAAGAAATCGACACACTTCGAAGACATGTTCTTCCTCAACCTATCTATACCGGTCCCCTGTAGGATCATGTATACTGTATCGATGTTCTATCCGGATCTCATAACCGTCGATGAATGCGACGAGTACTTCCAGATGATAGTTGATAAGTACCTCAGCTACCTCAACGAGACCGTAACTGACGGATACTTCGATGTCAGAAAGGACACGAAATGCGTGATCACATGGCAGGACTATCTGGATGATGGAGGAAGTGAGGATGACCCGACACACATCGATTCCGACATAGATCCCAGAGAGTACGCGATAAGATTCTTCGACATCATGGGGGATGACCTCAATACAGTCATTACCGGTGCAGATTACGAATATGTCTATTCCTACGGACCTTACGCGATCGACCCTGACAGTGACGATCAGCATGCGATAGTCGGATCCCAGGGGAACACCTACTCTGTGAAGTACACTCTGATGGAGAACCCCAAAGAAAAGTATGAGGAGACCATCCAAGAATACATCAAGAAAATCGGAACCGAGTTCAGGGGAGGAACGTACATCCAAATCCCATACATCACTGGTTTAACTCAGTGCATGGGATACTACCTGAACACCAATCCTGAATCCCCGACATCCACCACTGTTTTCGGCAGCATCAAATTCTGCGGATATATCGATGAGATGTTCGTTGAGCTCAATATGCTCAAGAGACCTAATCTGACGGATGCGGACATACAGAAACTGATAGATGCAGTCTACCCATCGGCATCTGACGTTGATACCAAGGCTTGGGCCAGCGCCATTGATTCTGATGTGTTTTCAGAATATGCAGGTGCTCCATACACCCTGAAAGACGGGGCCACCAGTACTTCAGCCAGGATCGAAGCCGCTGACAGTGGCAGCGGGGACCGCCATGTGGAATTCAATTCCTCAGGATCCGCTCTGACTGAATTCTCGAAGATGAAATCAAACTTCGAGGAGAAGGTAAAGGGCTATGAGGGGACCTCCACCAGATGCTATCTGGTGAACGGTACCGAATTTGACGATGCATACGGGTACGTATCTGACCGCGTAAAAGGCGGAACTTTCATGTGCTGGATGGTCTACTTCGTCGGAATGAAGGACGGCTGCTGCATCGACATCTGCCTCAGGAGCGACGATCCGAACTATTCGGTGAGCGACTTCGAAATCATCTTAGAAGAAATCCTTTCGACCGAACCTTGAGTTCGGAGGGCGGGGGAACCCGCCCTTTTTAATCTCACCTAATTGCAATAACATATTAACAGATTGGATTATACGTCACTTATGTTTTGGATCGTGGTCAGTCTGATCGCAGGGGCGGCGATGCTCTATTTCGGTTCCGAATGGCTCGTGCGCGGCGGAAAGGGCCTCGCGCTGAACCTCGGCATATCGCCTTTCGTCATCGGACTCACCATCCTCGCGTTCGGATCCTCCGCACCCGAGGCGATCACATCCATAGTCAGTTCGGAGGCGCCCTCCATCATCATAGGTAACGTGGTGGGCAGCAACATCGCCAATGTGGGGATGGCCATCGGTATAGCCGCCATAGCCGGACCGATGATAGCCAAGTACTCCACGATGCGTCAGGAACTATGGACCATGCTCATAGCCTCTGTCGCCCTTTGCCTGCTCGGTCTATTGGGATACGTCAGCTGGCCCATCGGCATAATACTCATAGCATCCCTGGGGATCTTCCTGTTCTACGTGTTCAAGGTCAAGAGCGACGACGAGGAGGGGAAGGAGGCCTACCTGGAGGAGGTCACATACGAGCACCTGAGCACGCCTGTGATGGCGGGATTGGTCGTCCTGGGGCTGGTTGTCCTGTACTTCGGAGCGAGGTTCTTCGTAGACGGGGCCGTCGACCTGGCGGAGGTCCTCGGAGTCCCCCAGCTGATCATCGGACTCATTGTCGTCGCCATTGGTACGTCCCTGCCCGAACTGTGCATCAGCGTCATCGCGGCCTACCGCGGGGAGGCGGACATGGCGGTGGCGAACATAGTGGGGAGCAACATCTTCAACATACTGTTCGTCCTCGGTGTGGGTTCGCTGCTCACGGACGTCCCCATATCGGACTCCGTTCTGATGTTCCACCTGCCGGTGATGCTGCTATTCAGCGTCGTCATGTTCCTCATGGTCCGCTTCAGGAACAGGATAGACAGGAAATCGGGTCTTGTACTGGTAGGGCTCTATGCGGCCTACATAGCTGTGATCCTGATCAATCCCGATCTGATGATGTGAAGAGAAGAAAATGGCCGCACGGTCTCCCGTGCGGAATTGGTTTCACAGGGATTCCTTGAGAAGTTTCGTGAAGGAATCCTTCTGAGCATCGTTGATGATGAGCGGGGGGATCAGACGCAAGGTGTTGCCGTGGCATACGTTGACCAGTATCCCGCCTGCGCGGCATGCGGCCTGGACCATGGACGCCGTCTCGTTGGAATCCATCTCGATACCGATGATCAGTCCGTAACCGCGGACCTGCCTGATCTTCTCGGAATCGATTCCCATTATGTCGTTCCTCCATCTCTCACCGATATCGCGGGCGTTCTCCACGAGCCTGTCCTTCTTCATGATATCGAGGACCGCGCATCCCGAGGCCGTGACCAGAGGGTTGCCCCCGAACGTCGTCCCGTGGGTCCCGGGGGTCATGACCTTGGATATCTCCTCCGTGGAGGTCACCGCACCAATCGGGGTGCCTCCTCCGAGGGCCTTGGCCATCGTGATTATGTCAGGCGTGACATCGAAGTTCTGGATACCGTACCACTTACCGGTGCGGCCGATACCTGTCTGGACCTCGTCGACGATCATCAGGGTGCCGTTGTCCGTGCACAGGTCGCGGACCGTCCTGAAGAACTCCTGGGATGCTGTGCGGACTCCGCCCTCTCCCTGGATGGGTTCGACGATGAGCGCCGCCACATCCTTCGTCATCTTGTCCTTGACCGACTCCGCATCGCCGTAGTCGAAATAGTCGTAGGCGTTGCTGATCAGGGGTTCGAACGATGCCTGGTACTTGGTCTGTCCGGTGGCTCCCAGGGCTGCTGCGGTCCTCCCGTGGAACCCGTTCAGCGCCGCCAGGACCTTCTTGCGCCCGGTGTATCTTACCGCCAGTTTCAGCGCGCCCTCGTTGGCTTCGGCACCGCTGTTCACGAACAGCGTGCGGTCCAGTCCGTCGGGTGTGATGGACGCTATCTTCTCTGCGAGCTTCGCCTGCTCCTCGACGTAGTACAGGTTGGAGACGTGGACGAGCTTGGCGACCTGCTCCTGCATCGCGCTCACCCAATCGGGGTGGGCGTATCCGAGCGAATTGACGGCGATACCCGCGACCAGGTCGAGGTACTTCCTGCCCTCAGTGTCGAAGAGGTAGCATCCCTCTCCGTGCGTGAAGGACAGGTCTATGCGGCCGTAGTTCTGGAACAGGTATCTGGAGCTCAGGTTTTTGACTTCTTCGAATTCCATTGTATCACTTCACTATTATCGTTCCGTGGAGGCTTCCCTCCTTCATCACATCGGCCACTATGCATTCCGGATCGGTGCCGTTCACCATGCGTACCTCGCCGACGCCTGCCAGGATCGCCTTGCGGCATGCGTCCACCTTGGGGACCATCCCTCCGGAGATCACTCCCTTGGCGATCAGGTCGTCTATGTCCTTCAGCGTGACCTTGTCCAGTTTGGATGACGGGTCGTTGACGTCCATTAGTATGCCCGGCACATCGGTTATCGCGATCATCTCCCTGCAGGGGACGTTCGCCGCTATCCCGGCGACCATCGTGTCGGCGTTGACGTTCAGTTTGTTCCCGTCCTTGTCCTTCCCGATGGGGTAGATTACGGGTACGATGTTCTGCTCGAGCAGATCCATCAGCGATGTGGGGTCGCATTCGGAGACCTCCCCCACCAGGCCCATGTCTACAGTGACCTTCTTCCCGTCCTCCTCCGTCTCGACGGGTGCTTTCTTCACGCACAGGGTGCAGTGGTATCCGGGCATGCCTATGGCCTGGACGCCGGACTCGGTGAGGCATTCTACGACATCCTTGTTCAGATTGGACAGCACCTTCTCGGCGACCTCCAATCCGGCCTCGTCGGTCACTCTGACCCCGGCCACCTTCTTGGGCTTCAGACCTCTCCTTTCCATCTCCTCGGAGATCTCGGGACCCCCGCCGTGGACCAGAATTATCCTCGCGCCCTGCTTCATCATCTTGGCTATCTCGCTGCCGAGACGGAGCATCGCCTCTCTTCCGCGGATGGCGTTCCCTCCGAACTTCAGAACGTACAGATTGTCCATGCTATCACGTGGAGTACTCCGCATTGATGCGCACGTAGTCGTAGGTGAGGTCGCATCCCCATCCCGTGGCAGTCTCGTTGCCGACACCCAGGTCCACCAGGATGGACAC
>Ga0265298_10004923_pt1 | contig 16911 bp, 13 predicted proteins | sample AusTroGonzalo_MG_3_FD_193486 | JGI IMG/M metagenome (GOLD analysis project Ga0265298, IMG submission 193486) | Bovine rumen microbial communities from tropical cattle in Woodstock, Queensland, Australia - Gonzalo_01 | ecosystem: Host-associated > Mammals > Digestive system > Stomach > Rumen ... | reverse complement strand
ACGGTCAGCAGAATAATGACTGGAATAACTGGAACAACGGTCAGCAGAATAATGACTGGAATAACTGGAACAACGGTCAGCAGAACAACGACTGGAACAACTGGAACAACGGTCAGCAGAACAATGACTGGAATAACTGGAACAACGGTCAGCAGAATAATGACTGGAACAATTGGAACAACGGTCAGCAGCAGAATAACGACTGGAACAACTGGAATAATGGTCAGCAGAATAACTGGTACAACTGGGGTGTAAACGACTGGAACAACCAACAGAACAACCAGAATAATGACTGGAACAATTGGAACAACGGTCAGCAGCAGAACAATGACTGGAACAATTGGAACAACAATCAGCAGCAGAACAACGACTGGAACAACTGGAATAACGACCAGCAGCAAAACAACGACTGGAACAACTGGAACAACGGTCAGCAGAACAACGACTGGAACAACTGGAACAACAATCAGCAGCAGAACAACGACTGGAACAACTGGAACAACGGTCAGCAGCAGAACAATGGCTGGAATAACTGGAACAACGGTCAGCAGCAGAACAACGACTGGAATAACTGGAACAACGACCAGCAGCAGAACAACTGGAACAACAACCAGCAGTCCGGCAATGCTGCAGCAGGCACAGAAATGAACCAGTCCGCTACAATGGCTGATGATTTCAGAACCGGTTCATCACGTTATTTTATCGCTTCTGACGGCTGGGAGAACGGCGATCCCTTTGACTGCGGCTGGTATGCTTCACAGACTGCTTTCAGAGACGGTACACTTAATCTCACAATAGACAGGGACAACACCGGCAAGTATAACTATGCAGGCGCTGAGTACAGGACCACTGCATTCTACAGCTATGGTTACTATGAGACTTCAATGCAGCCTATCAAAAACACTGGTGTAAATTCGTCTTTCTTCACATATACAGGTGAGTCCGACGGCAACCCATGGGATGAGATCGATATTGAGTTCCTTGGCAAGGATACCACAAAGGTACAGTTCAACTACTATACCAACGGACAGGGCAACCATGAGAAGCTGTACGACCTTGGCTTCGACGCTTCACAGGGCTTCCATACTTACGGATTTGACTGGCAGCGTGACCATATCACATGGTATGTAGACGGAAAGCCTGTTTACACCGCGTATGACAACATTCCTCAGACACCCGGAAAGATCATGATGAATGCATGGCCCGGAAGAGGCGTTGATGAGTGGCTTGGCCATTACGACGGAAGAACACCTCTTACAGCACGTTACCAGTGGGTAACATACAATAAACAATGATTACTTCCCCCCAGGTTTAATACTATTTCTAAGGGAAAAAGGAGCAATACGCAGGTATTGCTCCTTTTTCTTTTATTCTGTACTGATATCGAGTTTATCCATCATGAAATCGAACAGGTTCTTGTTCTGATCCTTGGCGTCAAGGTCAACGTCCTTCGCGCTTTCCTTCCAGCTGCCGTCGGGAAGAAAGTAATATGCAATATTGTGCTGATACCACTCATAAGCCATATCCTCTGCGGTCCGGTAGCTCTGCATATCGGCGCTGTGTACCGGATGAACGTATATAAGTGCCTGACATATGATAACTATGTCATCATAGTCTGTGATAAGGTATGAGTCTGAGATATTCCAGTTGTCAGGTTCATAGGCGGCACGGAATGTACTGCCGTTGTAGGTGAACTCATAGCTCTGGCTGCTTTCGTCTGTACAGTGCAGACCTGTATCCTCCGGAGAGCTCAGTATATGATGAGCTTCTGTGGTGACTGCCGGAGCTGTTGCCGTGACTGATGTGGTATAATCAGTCACGGCTTTTGTCGTGACAGTCGTTGTAGATGCCGTGACAGTCGATGTGGCTTTTGTTTCTGCTGCCTGAACAGTTTCGTTTACGGGTATATTGTTATCGCTGCAGCCGTACAGCAAAGCGGCAGCCGCCGATAACATGGTCATTATCTTTATGAAACGCATTTCCTGTGCCCTTTCCTTATCAGATGTCAATGATATCCGCCATGATATCCTCAGTCATCTTATAGGGGCAGATGTCAAGCTTGGCCTGATTTGCGAGTACACATACGGCAGACCTTTCAAGCAGTTCACGGCTGACGGACACAGGCGCAAGCTCAGAGATGAACTTTCCGAGTCCGTCGGTATCCGTGAAGCCGGCAGCGCTGAGGAGAGCTTTCTGTCTGTTGGTATCCGCGTATTTCATGTACTTTGCAAGGAACAAACCTACAGCCGGACCATGGGGGATACCTGCCTCATAGGTCAGCATATAGCTGAGAGAATGGGGGATACCTGTGCCTGTCTGCGCGATCGACATACCTGCAAGAGCGGCTGTATCCATAAGCGATTGGGCAGCCTCCTCGCTGAGCTGTCTGCTGCCGTCGATGTACGGGCGGCATTCTGTCCATTTGGCAAGTCCTGCAAAAACGAGCATATCGCTGTATGTGTCCGCGAGGGTATTCACACCGCTTTCAATAAAATGTGAAAGCGCGTCTGTTGCGGTATTTACGATGACCTTTGCCGGAGCTGAAAGGAGGTATCTGCCGTCTATAAGGGCAATATCCGGGAATATCCTGTGTTTTGCCGACAGCTTTGTATGCAGGTCATGCCTTGTGAGAACAGATACCCCTGTGACCTCAGAGCCTGTTCCGCAGGTTGTGGGTACTGCCGCTAAGGGGAGAGCGCCGGCAGGAACATTTTCATAAAGAAAGTCCCATTCCTTATCGTTGTTTTTCATCATCAGCGCTATGGCTTTTGAAGCGTCCAGCGATGAACCTCCTCCGATACCGATGACAAAGTCTGCGCCACAGCGGAGACCTGTGTCCCTTGCTGACATGACGGTCTCAACGGAAGGATTTTCTTCTGTCCTGTCGAAAACTGTATAGGCGACGGAGTGCTTTTTCAGAGCGTTTATAACGTCGTCAAGCGAGCCGTTGAGCTTTGAGGAGTTCTGTCCCGTTACTATGAGAGCGTGGGAGCCGAGCGCGGCAAGCTCTGCGGAGTGGCTGGCGATACAATTTATTTCACTGAATACCTTTGTTGGCATATAGAATTTCATTTTATCCCTCTTTACATAATATATTTCAGCGGCGGAACGTCTTTATTGTCCTGAATACCTGTTCTGCGGTATCTGCAAGGTTACTGGCGGCGTTTGCGCTGTCCATTGCCTCTTCCGCTGAAGACACCTGCCTGAGTACCGGAAAGAAAGCGTCTATCCCTTTTTCGTTGCAGAGCGGAGCTCCACTGCCTGCTGCGCCGCAGAAAGCGATAACAGGCTTTCCGTATTTCTTAGCCAGTGCGGCGATACCGGCAGGAGCCTTTCCCATAGCAGTCTGACTGTCGATGCAGCCCTCTCCCGTAACGACTATATCGGCACTCTGAACAGCTTTCTCCATGCCGGAAGCCTGTATCACAAGGTCAATACCTGACACAAGTCTTGCGTTAAGGTAGTACATAAGGGCGAATCCGAGACCGCCTGCCGCTCCTGAGCCTGCTGTATCGGGGTCAGCGGCAGGGCAGTATCCCTTTGTGAGTTGAGCGTATCTTTTCATATAATCGTCCATCAGTCTTATCATATCGTCATCTGCGCCCTTCTGACGGGCGAAGACAGCGCTGCAGCCGTTCTCACCGCAGAGTGGGTTGCTGACATCGCATGCGACACGGAAGCTGCATTCCCTGAGCTGCGGCAGAACATTATTATCATTTATAGCTGTCAGCTTTGAAAGTCCTTCGGCACCGAAGCAGACCTGTTTACCGTCAGCTCCGAGCATACCGAAGCCGAGAGCCTGCAGGCAGCCTATGCCGCCGTCATTGGTGGCGCTGCCGCCGATACCTATGATAAAGCTGCGGCAGCCCTGCTCTGCGGCGTCACGTATCATCTGACCTGTGCCGTATGTAGTGGTATGCATGGGATCACGCTCTTCTTTAGCGAGAAGGGTAAGTCCCGAAGCGGCAGCCATTTCTATGACCGATGTTCCGTCGGGGAGTATACCGTAAGCGGCGTTTATGGACCTTCCGAGCGGATCAAGTACGCTGATACTGCAGAACTTACCGTTCAGACCACTGACCAGTGCTTCCGCAGTACCCTCGCCGCCGTCCGCAACAGGCAGCACAATAGTCTCAGCATCTGTGAAAACACGCTTTATCCCTTCAGCGGCGGCTTTTCCTGCCTCGGCGGAGGAAAGGCTACCCTTGAATGAATCTATTGCTATAACTACTTTCATTTTACACCTCATACTATATGTATCAAACATATTATAGCACGAAAGAAGAGTTTATGCAAACCTACCGCTGAACGATATGCAGGCACATTTTATTCGGCTTTTTTGACTATGAATTATACGGAGTTTTGTTAAAAGTGACAAGAAAACCCTTAGTCCGTCTGTTTGGCTTGCTTTTTTTTTGTTCAAAGGTTATAATAATTAGTGTATACACAATAACCGACGCAAGGCGGCTATTGCCCAGTAACTTGCTCAGGGCGCGTAGGATCCTTATAAACCGGAAGTCTGCGCGGACGCTGATAATAAATGACTTATACCGTAAAAACGGACGTTCCTATAAAGAACATATTATATATATGCCGGAAAGACAGGTGTGTTTTATGCATACAAAAAACAAGTATTCATGGCTCGGACATCTTGATTTTATGGCAGTTGACCTGCTTGCGATGATAATTTCGTTTGTCTGTGCCTATTTCATAAAATTCCGCGATCTCAGCTTCATAAGCAGTCCCGACTGGCTGAGGCTCATACTTCTTTTTTCGGGCTTCAATATAGTCATAGCCCTTGTAAAGAATCCCTACAGCGGAATACTGAAGCGTTCCTACTATATGGAAGTCATAAGGGCGATGCAGCTTACATTCTATAACCTCATCGCGGTTGCTCTGGTGCTTTACATATTCAAGATAGGAGCTACCTATTCCCGTGCTGTATTCATTATGATGTACAGCTTTTATCTGCTGCTGTCGCTGCTGATGAAGTATATATGGAAGCAGTTGGTGGTGTCAAAGAAGGTAGTGCTTTACAACACGAGACCTGTTTCGCTGTTTATCGTCGGAAACAGGTCCGATATCGAAAGCATTCTCACAAATGTCGCTGCGGGAGACTTTGATATCTATGATGTGAAGGGGATATATTTCCCTGACGACATCAGCTGTACCGATTACAACGGCATACCTGTCGTAAATAAGGATTTTGCTGACTATGTTGTAAAGAACAATATAGACGATGTACTTATAGCCGTTCAGCCTGCTGCGGTAAGCAGTGAGGAATACAGTAAGCTTATAGGCAATGCGGTGAATATACATATAAGTGTCGAGTCTGTGGTAGGTATGCAGACAGAAGACCAGTTCGTATCAGATGTGGGAGTATACAGGACGCTCAGTGTCGGGGCATATTCGTTCACTCCCAGTACGCTTCTTTATCTTGCTCTGAAAAGGGTGTTGGATATCGTTATCGGCGCTGCCGGACTTCTTCTGCTGATACCTGTATCTGTAATTGTCAAGGCGGCTTCGCTGTTATCCGGAGACAAGGGCAGCATATTCTACACTCAGAAAAGAGTGGGACTTAACGGAAGGAGCATAAGGATACTGAAATACCGTACAATGGTGACAGATGCTGACAAAAGGCTGAAGGAGCTGCTGAAGGAAGAAAAGTACCGTAAGGAATGGGAAGAGAACCAGAAGCTCACCAATGATCCGAGGATAACAAAGGTCGGAAGGGTGCTCAGAAAGCTGTCGGTCGACGAGTTCCCCCAGTTCCTCAATCTCATAAAGGGAGATATGAGCCTTGTCGGTCCCCGTCCTCTTGTTGAGGGCGAGCTTGAAGCCCATGACGGTCTGAAGCTCTACCAGAAGGTAAAGCCTGGTATAACAGGCTGGTGGGGCTGCAACGGCAGGTCGAATATAGAGTACCGTGAAAGACTTGAGCTGGAGTATTACTACATAAAGCATTTCTCCATGTATCTTGATATACTCTGCGTTTTAAGAACGATCTTCGCAGTTCTGAAGAAGGACGGCGCGGAATAAAACCATGGATTAAGGACGGTCGCAAAAATGAAGATACTACAGATATCCAATTATCTATATCCGCATATAGGCGGCATAGAGCAGGTGGCGAGGGACATTGCCGCTTCACTGCATGACAGGGAAGATACCGAGCAGATGATAATATGCTTCAACGAGGACGCGCAGGACGGTGAATATACCTGCCGCCGCGGTGAAAATGTCACTGACGAGGTGGACGGCGTAAAGGTAGTCCGCTGCGGCTGCATAGCGAAAGCAGCGTCGCAGTCCATATCCCTTTCATATCCCTGCGGACTGAAAAGGACGCTTGCTGATTTTGCGCCGGATATAGTGATATTTCATTATCCGAACCCCTATGTCGCAAGCTTTCTGCTTCCGATGCTGAAAAAAGAAACGAAGCTGATAGTGTACTGGCACCTTGATATAACAAAGCAGAAATACCTCGGCAAGCTGTTCCATTTTCAGACCCTCAGGCTTTGCCGGCGCGCCAGCAGGATAGTTGCCACCAGTCCGAACTATATCGACGGAAGTCCCTATCTTTCACGTTTCAGGGAGAAATGCACAGTCATACCGAACTGTATTTCTGCCGACAGACTTAAAACGACTCCTGCCATTGAGGAAAAGGCAGAGAAGATACGCAGAAGGTTTGCGGGAAAGACCATTGTATTTGCAGTCGGCAGGCACGTGGAGTACAAGGGCATGAAATATCTTGTAAGAGCCGCTAAGTTTCTCGGTGATGATTTTGCGGTGCTTATCGGAGGAAAAGGTCCGCTTACCGGCGAGCTGTTCCGTGAGAGGGCAGGAGATAAAAATGTGCGTATGCTTGGCAGGATAGACGATGAAACTCTTGCAGCCTGTCTGACTGCCTGTGATATATTCGCCTTCCCGTCGGTGACAAAGAACGAAGCCTTCGGAATAGCTCTTGCTGAGGGAATGTACTTCGGAAAGCCTGCTGTGACATTTACAATAAAGGGCAGCGGCGTCAATTACGTGAGCCTTGACGGAGTTACAGGCACAGAATGTCCAAACGCGGATCCTGAAGCTTATGCAGAGGCGCTGAAAAAGCTTGCATACGATGAAGAGCTCCGCGACAGATACGGTGCAGCTGCAAGGCAGAGAGTCATGGACAATTTTATGTTTGACGGATTCAGGGACAGGATAAATAAGCTTATAACAGAGGTGGAGCCGTGAGGACTATAATAATAAACGGAAAATTTATGGCTGAGAGGATGCAGGGCATAGTGCGCTACGCCCGTGAGATAGTCTGCGCAATGGACAAGCAGCTTTGCAGCGGAGAAAGGGTCCTGCTCGTTATTCCGGAAAACGCTTTTGATATACCGGAATTCAGGCATATAAAGGTAGTAAGATACGGTAAGAGGACAGGGCTTCTCTGGGAGCAGCTCGAACTTAGACATTTCGCGGCACGCCGCAAAAAGGCAGTTCTGCTCAATCTCTGCAATATATCTCCGTTTTTCACCGGAGACAGCGTAACAGTCATACATGACGTGATGTACAAGGTCAATTCGGCAGATTACACCACTCTTCGCAACCGTGTCTCACGCTTATGGCACGTGCTCCAGTACAACTACCTCTGCCGCCACGAGAAAATGATAATAACGGTCAGCAGGTTCAGCAAGGGGGAGATAGAGCGCTGTTATCCCAGTGCAAAGGGAAAGATAAGGGTGGTATACAATGCATGGCAGCATATACGCGCTTTTCACGAAAGCAGCGACTGGCAGGAGCGTTATCCCATGCTGAAGAGCGGAGAATACTTCTTCTCTCTGTCTACTCTTTCGAGGAACAAGAACGGCAGCTGGATAATTAACGCCGCAAGGAAGAATCCGGACTCTGTCTTTGCTATGGCAGGAAAGATATACGAGACAGAGTATGACGAGCTTCCTGAGAATGTCCACCTTCTCGGCTTCATATCGGACGATGACGCCTGTGCGCTTATGAAGAACTGCCGGGCATTCATATTCCCGTCGCTGTATGAGGGCTTTGGTATACCTCCCCTTGAAGCAATGGCGCTCGGCGCTCAGGTGATCTGTTCTGACGCGGCGTCGCTGCCGGAGGTATACGGAAGCAGCGTCCATTATATAGATCCTCATAACAGCGATATCGACCTTGAAGCTCTGCTTACGCAGGAATGCGGCGGCAGGGAGGAGACTCTCAGCCGTTACAGCTGGGACAGATCGGCAAAAAAGCTGCTTTATCTTCTGAGAGGTATGGGATAAAAGGAAAAACAGTTATCAGAGGTGATCTAACATGAAAAGCAGCGTTGGTTCTGACATAAGGGAATTCAGTCTGCTCTTTCCTGATGAAAACAGGGAATGTTTCCGGCTTGGCGCAAATACGGCAAACGACCTTTCCGTAAACTTTATTGCCGAGAGCATCTGCGGCAATTCCACTGAGCAGGAGGTCGTCAAGAGCATACTTCTTGAAATGCCTACAAGCGAGAGAGTAATAAACTATCGCAGAGAGATATATTCCGAGCTGAAGGAAAAAGAGGAGCTGTGCGGCAAGCTTTATGACATATTTGACGTTATGCGCTTTTATGCCGGAGAGCGTCCAGTTCAGATAGGTGAAAGCTCAACTCTTATAGAATTCCTTAACCGGCTCAGGGCACTTGAGGGCTATATCAGTTCCATTATCAGGATAAGTGAAGCGATAGAGGGGCAGGAGTTCCGCTCGGAGGGCATGAAGAAATTTGCCGGATATGTAAATGATATCTGCAACAACAGCGGATTTAAGGAGCTTTTGGAGGACATCTCCGCAGTAGGTGATGATGTCCATGACATAAAGAGCATAACCATAGGCGTAAATCTTGACGCTGAGTTCTATCCTCTTGAGTCGGGTATAATCTCGCTGAACAAGTATTATTTTGACCGTCAGAGCGTTCTGAAGCGCTTTATAAAGTACCGCCTGAAGGATCAGAAGAACGATAAGGACCTCAGACAGTTCACTATGGAGATGCCAAGTAACGAGCTTAACTGGATACATCAGAAATACCGCGGTATACCGTCTCCGACGAACCGTCCTACAGATACTCCTCTGATGAACAATCTCAACACCATAATGGAGCGTATGCTCCCGTCAATGACTTCAAAGCTTAAAAGGGTGCTGAACAAATACGTTGACGTCAGCGGAAGAGCTCTTGCGGGACTTGCGGACGAGCTCCTGTTCTATCTCCGCTTCATAGGTCTTGAGAAGAAGCTGACTGAATACGGCATACCGTGCTGTTCAGCGGAGGCGTCGGACAGCGATACTGTACTCAGGGACTTCTGTAATGTAAAGCTTGCGATATGCCGCCTGAAAGGAACTGTTGAGGAAGATATCGTATGCAATGATATGGAATTCACGGACGATAAGACTGTACAGGTACTCACAGGCCCCAACCGCGGAGGCAAGACCATACTGACACAGGGCATAGGACTTGTGTTCCTGCTCTATCAGAGTGGAGTGTTCGTACCTGCCTCATCGGCGAAGATACGTCCCTGCGACGGTATATATACCCATTTCCCCGTTGAGGAGGAAAAGACTGTCTCTCTCGGAAGGCTGGGTGAGGAAGCCGAAAGGTTCAATGAGATATGCAGGACAGCCGGTCATAACAGCCTGCTGCTCTTCAACGAATCCTTTGCCACCACCAGTCATACCGAGTCTCTTTACATAGCCGAGGACGTTCTGAAGTATCTCTGCTGTATCGGAGCAAGGACGATATTCAATACGCATATGCACGAGCTTGCGGAGAATGCGGATAAGCTGGGCGGCAGCGCAGGCTCCGGATACGGAGCCGTAAGCATCGTAATGGAGAACGATAACGGAAAGCGCTCCTACAGGATAAGCTACAAAAAGCCTGACGGCAAGAGCTATGCTCATGAGATAGCCTATAAATACGGCATAACCTTTGAGCAGCTCATGGAAAAAACGGCTGCTGATAACGGCAGTCAGGAGCTTGAAGGTCAGGTATAAGCATATGGACAGAAAAAGACTTCGTATCATCGGCTATGTGATGATATTCTGCGGAGTGTCGGTGCTTTTGCTGTTCGCTTACAGAAGGATAAGCAGGGAACTGTATCTGCGGAAGCTGCTGAGGGAGAATATAGTATTTGAGATACCGAGCCTTGACATACGTGTTCCTGTTCTGGAGGGAACGGATAAGAAGGCGCTTCAGGCAGCGGCAGGTCATTTTGAAGGAACAGGCGCTCCCGGCAGAGGAAATTACTGTATCGCGGGACACAACAGCACTGTTTATGCCGAGATATTCAACGACCTTGACAGGATACAGACCGGCAGTGAGATGATACTGACTGACACCGATGAGAAAAGGACGAAATATACCTATATCGTTGCTGAATATGATATAGTCGATCCAAGCAAGGTGAGCGTACTGAACGATTTCGGAGATGACAGGCTCACTGTTATCTCATGTACTGACGACGGAAAGTACAGGCAGGTCGTGGTAGGTATGCTGAAAAAGTGACTTTTACATAAACAGCAGCACAATGGCAAAAGGCAGTCAGTATGTACCGGCTGCCTTTCGCGCGTATATGGAATAATTAGAAAAAAGCATATTTCCTTCTATATAATAAAACGAAGCATGAGACCGGAATGTGACAAAAAAATCTTCCTTGAAAAAATTTTTTTCCGGAACTGAAATATTCCGCGCTGAAAATCGACTGTATAGACAAGAGGACCTCAGAACCTGATGAAAGGAGGTTTCCCGGTCATGAATGATGCATCTATCATGGAACTGCTCCGGAAGAGAGACGAAAGCGCTATTCAGGAGCTGAAAAACAAATACGACGGACTGTGCTTTTATGTTGCGGGAAATATCCTGTCAGGGCGCGAGGACGTGGAGGAGTGTGTGAATTCCGCGTACTATGATCTGTGGAAGAAGATACCGCCGGAAAGTCCCTCCGACCTGAAGACCTATCTCTGCCGCATAGTTAAGAACAAGGCTATAGACAGGCTGAAGTACAATTCTGCACAGAAGCGCGGCAGGGGATATGCGGTCTCGCTTGACGAGCTTGCGGAATGTATCCCTGACAGAGGAGGCGACGAAATCTCCGCGCAGAAGCTTGCGGTGGTGATCAGCAGCTTTCTCAGGGAGCAGGACGAAAAGCACAGAAAGGTATTTGTAAGGCGATACTGGTACGGCGACTCCCTCGCGCAGATAGCAGGATATTACGACATGAACGAAAAAACAGTAGCGACTTATCTTTTCCGGACAAGAAAGAAGCTAAGAGAATATTTGAAGAAGGAAGGTTATGATTATGGATAAGCAGAAATTTTATGACGCTGTGAATATGATCGACGATGACCTTATAAAAGAAGCGGAGGTAACTCCCGATAAGCTTACGGAAAGCGACGGCGAGGGCATGACAGTTTCCGGCGTTGAGACCTACAGAAGACCGAAATGGAGCATTATCGCTTCTGTTGCGGCAGCTGCTGTGCTTGTACTTGGCGTGGGCGCTTCGGTGAATATGTTTATGAAGCACCGCGATACTTTACCTGATATCGAGACAGAGAATATTACGATAAAAGACGGAGAAACAGCTTCGGCTGAAACGCAGGCAAAAGAAAGTGAATATAATCAGGGAGCAGGGGGCGAGGCAACCGCAGCTCAGCACATCGAGGGGCCGAAACCTGTTGATACCTCTGAAAATACAAGCACGGCTCCCGATAACGTCGAAGAGCCCACAGCCGTTCCGATAGTTGAGAACAACGGCAGACAGCAGGAGACAGTACAGACAGCGGCACAGCAGACCACTCAGCCGACAGAAAATACTGCTCCAAAGACTACTGCCAAAACCACCTCAAAGACAACTGCTAAGACCACCACAAAGACCGCGACCAAGCGTACAGAGCCTGCTACTACGACGACAAAGTCCGTAACTACAGAGAAAATGGACGTATTTGCCCGTCTGAACGCTCTGACCTATTCTCCCGAGACCTGTGACGGACTTGCCGAGTATGTGCTGAACGCTCCGGGAGATACGGAGATATTCTATTTTAATTTTTCGGGAAATTACAAGTGGGTATGGCGCAACGGTTCGGCAAGTAATCCCGTGCTGAAGGAAGCTGTTCTTCCCGATGACCTTGCCGAATACCTTATGGCTCACGGCGAGGAGATAGGAATGTATCCTTCACAGTACAGCATTCCGGTGCCTATGCAGGGCTATAGCTTCAATGCTCAGTATATCCGCACTAACGGTTACAGTGACGGTGCAGTATATCCCAAGAAAAAGCTCATAACGAGCCGTGCGGAGCTTGACAGCTATATCGAGGCAAACAAGGACATCTATGATTTTAAAGGCTGGGATTCAATAACGGGCTTCATGGACGCGACTGCTAAATATGATGATAACTGGTTTAGCAGCCACAAGCTTCTTGTAGTTGTACTTGAAGAGGGAAGCGGTTCCATAAGCCATACAGTAGCAGAGGTAAACGGTCTCGGTGTAACGATACAGCGTGAAATACCAGAGGTCGGCACTGGTGATATGGCTGAGTGGCATATTCTGATAGAGGTGGACAAGGACGTATATGTCCACAGCGACTTTAGGGTAAGCACCTACGAAAAACACATAAGATAAAAAAGCAGAAGGCAAGCGAAAAGCTTGCCTTCTTTTATATTATCTTCGTGACCTTGTAGCCTGCGGCTTCCACAGCCTGTTTCAGTTTGTCGTCGGAGATATCGCCGCAGAGCTCGACCACAGCCGTTCCGCTCTTATGGCTGACTTCTGCGCTTTTCACGGCACTTAGCTCCTCCAGAGCCTTTTTGACGCGAGCCTCGCAGTGTCCACACATCATGCCCTTTATTTTTATGGTCTTTTCTGTGCTGCTGTCGGGATTTCCCTCAGCCTTTACCTGTACCGACCGCTTTTTATCGCGGCTTGCGTCATATGGGTTGAACATATTGAGCCTCAGCGCGTTTGTAACCACGCAGAAGCTTGAAAGGCTCATAGCCGCCGCCCCGAACATGGGGTTCAGCTCCCAGCCGAAAAGCCTTATATAAGCACCTGCGGCAAGGGGGATACCTATTATATTGTAGAAGAACGCCCAGAAAAGGTTCTGCTTTATATTCCTGAGAGTTGCCCTGCTGAGCCTTATGGCGGCGGGAACATCATTGAGACTGCTCTTCATGAGGACTACGTCAGCCGCGTCTATGGCAACGTCAGTGCCTGCGCCCACGGCTATACCCATATCCGCCGAAGTAAGGGCGGGAGCGTCGTTTATTCCGTCGCCAACCATTGCGGTAACACCCTGTTTTTTCAGTCTGCGTACAGTGGCTTCCTTTTCGTCGGGGAGCACCCCTGCTATTACCTCGTCCACGCCAGCCTGCTCGCCTATAGCCTTTGCGGTAGTCTCATTGTCACCCGTGAGCATTATCACCCTGATACCCATATCTTTCAGCTGCTTCACGGCTTCCGGACTGTCCTTTTTCACTACGTCAGCAACAGCTATAAGACCTGCTGTTTTTCCGCCCTCCGCAAAGAAAAGTGGAGTTTTTCCCTCTGCGGAAAGCTTTTCGGAAGCTGCTTTTATCTCCTCTGGTATATTTGCAGCTGAGCTTATGAAGCCGTAATTTCCTCCCGATATCTTTACATCGTTCCTCTCGGCAGAAAGACCGTTTCCCGATACAGCCCTGAAAGAGCTTACTTCCTCTGCTGAGATATTTTCCTCTCCGCACCGTCTGACAACAGCCTTTGCGAGAGGGTGTTCGCTGTGAGATTCAAGGGCTATGGCGAGGCTGAGGAGCTCTTTTTCGGTATACCCCTGTGCAGGGATAATATCTGTTACTACAGGCTCACCGGCGGTGATAGTACCGGTCTTGTCGAGAGCCACAATGCTTACCTTTCCCGTTCTTTCAAGGGAGACCGCATTCTTGAAGAGTATGCCGTTCCTTGCGCCTGTGCCGCTTCCTACCATTATAGCCACGGGAGTCGCAAGTCCGAGAGCGCAGGGGCAGCTTATGACAAGGACGGATATCGCCCTTGCGAGGGCAAAACCTGCTGACTTTCCCACAAGCAGCCATATCACAAGAGTTACCGCAGCGATTATTATTACAGCGGGAACGAAGATCCCTGATACCTTATCCGCGGTCTTGGCAATAGGAGCCTTTGTGGCAGCCGCGTCGGAGACAAGTTTTATTATCTGAGACAGGGTAGTGTCAGCTCCAACCTTTGTTGCTTCACATCTGAGATAACCCGAGGTATTTATGGTAGCGGCTGTCACAGGAGAACCTGCCTTTTTGTCAGCGGGAATGCTTTCTCCTGTTATGGCTGCTTCGTTTACAGAGCTTTCGCCATCGATGACTATACCGTCAACGGGTATGCTCTGTCCGGGACGGACTATGAAAATATCGCCCTTTACAACGTCATCGGCGGCTATCTCGGTCTCAGCACCGTCTCTTATGACCACAGCTGTTTTCGGGGACAGCTGTATAAGGCTTTTCAGTGCGTCCGTGGTCTTGCCCTTGGATAGTGTTTCAAGGAGCTTTCCTACAGTTATCAGAGTGACTATCATTGCAGCCGACTCAAAGTAGAATTCATGGGTATAGCTCATGGCTTTTTCGATATTGCCCTTTACCTGAGCGTCAGCCATTGCGAAAAGGCTCCACGTACTGTAAACGAAGGAAGCCATTGAGCCCATAGCCACAAGGGTGTCCATATTCGGAGAACGGTGGAGCAGTCCCTTTGTGCCGTTTATGAAGAATTTCTGATTTATGACCATTACTGTCGCCGCAAGAATCAGCTGTGACAGTCCGTTTATGAGGTGGTTTTCAGCCATAATTGCCGGAAGCGGAAGTCCCAGCATGGAATGTCCCATTGAAATATACATCAGTATCAGTAGGAATACAAGAGAAGCAGCAAGCCTGTGTTTCAGCGTGCGGAGCTCCCCATCGTTTGACAGGCTTTCGTCAGTCTTTGAAGTCTCTGACAGCTTATCAGCGGGAACAGCTCCGTAGCCTGCGTCGGTAACTGCTTTTATGACAGCATTATCTTCGGCAGTCCCCTCGACGCCCATTGAGTTTGTCAGCAGGCTCACAGAGCAGGAGGTAACGCCTTCAACGGCAGATACGGCTTTTTCCACCCTTGCACTGCACGCCGCACAGCTCATACCTGTTATATTGTATTTTTTCACTTTTTCACCCCTGTCTGTAATCTGTAAGGTTAGTATATCACAGAACGGCAGTTTCGTCAATCAGAGCAGCCAAATTGTTATACAAGGCTAATATAAAATTATCAAGCTCCGGGGCAGTGCCTCAGAGCTTGTCAGTTGTTTGCCGTTCAGCGCACATCATAGTAAAAGCTGTCTGCTGCGGCACGGTCTTTGCCGGTGAAGATACGTTTTGTGAGCTTATGCTCTTTTATAAGGTACCAGTCTCCGAATTCGTCGAATTTGCGAGCAGAAGTCAGTACATATGACCGCTTGAGGGTACCGTATTTTTTCCCTCTTTTTTTACCGTATTTTTTGAGCCTTACAGCGAGATCCATATCCTCAAGGCTTATAAGGCTTTCGTCGAAGCCGTTCACAGCGTCAAAGTCGTGTTTATAGAACCAGAACATTGCCCCGCTCAGGTAGCCGCCGTTTTTTATCATAACAGGCAGAAGCTTGAGGAGGACATATATTGATGAACAGGCGATACCGAGGGACATCCTGTCAAACTTAGGATTAGTGCCGCCGCCGATATACTTTCCGCTTTCAAGTTTTTCCCTTATTTCCGCAAGGGAATATTTTGTCATCAGGCTGTCGGCGTCTACAGTTACTATTATATTGCCTCTGGCAGCCCTTATGCCGGTATTTCTTACAGCGGCGATACACTTGTCGTTATTGACAAGGACTCTCGCTCCGTAGCGCTTTGCGATAGCGCAGGTCTTATCAGTACATCTGTTTGCGACAACAATGATCTCGACTATGTCAGGTCTGACATATTTTGACGCGCTTATTACAGCCCGTAAGCACCTGCCGATGTATTTTTCCTCATTGTGTGCCGGAATAACGACGGAAAAAGCAGTTTTGCCCATAGTACACCTCCGGATCAGGATATTTCATAGGAATATTATACATCGGAGCGTTATTGCTGTCAATAGAAAAGCCATGATACTTCTGAAAATGATATCAGGAATATCATGGCATTTTAATTTGTATGATCGGTATCGATCAGCTGGCGAGCATACTCATAGGGTCAATGAATTCGCCGTTGTGGATAAGTTCGACATGGAGATGAGGCGGAGTACCGCTTTCGATGTCGGCAGTTTCGCCCACTGCGCCCACAATATCACCGCCGTTTACCTTGTCTCCCTGTTTTACAGCAAGATCAGAGCCAAGTCCGCAGTATTTCGTGGTATAACCGTTCAGGTGGTCGATCGTCACGGTAACTCCCCACAGGGGATCATTGGTGACTTTTTTGATCTCTCCGGCAGCCGGCGCATATACATCGGTACCCACCTCGGCAGCGATATCAGTGCCATTGTGGGTCTGCCAGGTACCGGTCGTGGTGTTTTTCACAAGCTCTCCGCCGCTGAACTCACTGAGGACGCTGCTCATATCGTCAAGAGGAGGTCTTGCGGCAGTGAATATGGCTGCGGCAGGTTCAGGCTGTTCAGAGAAGCTGTTTTCACTGAACGGCGCGTCAACTGTTATTTCCGCGGCAGGAACAGTGATCTGCACTGGTTCGGTCATGACTGCAGTAGCCGCATTTGTGGTCACTCTGTATGCCGGAGCGGTGGATCTTGGTATGTTGGTAACGTATCTGTCAGCGGCAGCCTCATGCACTATTGTATTATTTTCGGAAGAGGGCTTGACCTGCGGCAGTCTGTCACCCTGTTTATGTGCGAAAAGGCAGGCGGCGCCTATCATGGCGGCTGGTCA
>Ga0265298_10004922_pt1 | contig 16911 bp, 17 predicted proteins | sample AusTroGonzalo_MG_3_FD_193486 | JGI IMG/M metagenome (GOLD analysis project Ga0265298, IMG submission 193486) | Bovine rumen microbial communities from tropical cattle in Woodstock, Queensland, Australia - Gonzalo_01 | ecosystem: Host-associated > Mammals > Digestive system > Stomach > Rumen ... | reverse complement strand
TCCGAAGCGATGAGCGGGAATTTGGTCAGCGCGGCCGGCGGACAGTCCGCCTTGTAGGTTTGAGCGCTCACGTCGATGCAGTAATCGTGCCCGAGTTTTCTGCTGAAATCCGAGGCGTGGTCCGCATCGGCGAAAAACAGCGTCGCCAGCAATCCATCGCCCTCGACTTTCCGGATCTGCGATGGGAATTTTTCCGCCAGCGCATGCAGTTTCGCCTGCCAGTATTTCCCGATCGCGCGAACATGTTCGGAATTGTGTTCGGCAAAACGGATCGTGATCAGGTTCGCCAGGCTTGCCAGCTCCTCCTGCCCATTGGTCACCAGCGCGCCGAACTGGTTGAGGTTGTCCATGGCTGCGGTGGTCAGAATGCGCGAGGCCGGATACATGCCGCCTGGGAACCCTTTGCCGACCGAAACGAAATCCGGATGACACTTGTATTCCCGGAACAGGAAAAGTTCCGGCGACCACATGCAGCTCTGGATCTCGTCCACAAAGACCGGGATATCATGTTCGTCGCACAGTTTATGGCAGAACGAAACGTAATCATTGTCCAGCCGGATGCCGCCGTAATTCATCAGCACGAGTTCATGGATGAATCCGGCGATCTTGGTATTGCCGCGGTCATACTGTTCCACGGCGGCGGCGAACGAATCCTTGTCATTGATCCGGACCGCGGCCGCTCTGATGGCGCCGTTGGCCTCGAGAATGTCATACATTTCATGCCACATGCCGCGGAGCATCTGGGTCATTACGGTGGTCCCGTGATAGTTCGCCTCCTTGCCGTCCTTGAAGTCGGCCATCACGAGAAACACCGGTGTTTTGCCGCTGTATTTCGGGGCAGGGAAGTGAGGCTGAAGTCGGTAGAACCGCGCCAGCATCATCTTGAACGCGGCTTCACAGGCGAGACTGCCGGTTTCCAGATTGATCACCCGGTTCAGCACATGGCCGGAGGTCTGCTTCATCACATTTTCGAGCGAGTCTTCATCGCCGCGGGCGATCCCGTTGGCGATCCGCACCAGTTCCCGCTCGAGCAGACGCGTGATATGTCCGCGGGTGTTGTTGTGGGTGATGTTGGTGATGCCGATCTCCATGGCGATCCGGAGCAGTTCGTAACCGGGGAAATTGTGTCCGCAGCTGGCCTGATAATGTTCGCTTTTGCCGATCACAGCGAGCCGGCCGTCCTCGCCGACCCGATAGAAACCCAGGCCGGTCAGCGGGGCGTTTTCCCGATGGAAAGCGCCGTTGAACGCGGCGGTGCCGGCTCCGTCGGAACTTCCGTTGAACGGCGGAGCGAATTCTTTTCCGATCCGGTCGGTCAGAGAATCCAGTTTTTCCGCGAATTCAGCCGGAAAACAGTCCACTTGCGTTTCCGCGGTCTTTTTGAGTTCCGCATAACTTTTCAGCCCGAATGCGGCGGAGGCGCGGCAGACTTTGTCGATGTAATCCGCTCCGGCCAGATCCGCCAGTGAAAGTTTCAGGTTCCTGATCATATTTCAAATCCTTTCCGTTTTGGATGATTCATCGCGGGTTTTTCCGGCCGTGATGATGCTGGCGCCTTTCCGCCGCAGCATCTTGAGAAATTCCGCCGGGGCGGCCTGGTCGGTCACCAGCGTCACTTTGCCGTCCGCCAATGAACCGTACGGCACAAAGGAAGTCTTCCCCAGTTTGGAACTGTCCGCCAGAATAAAAACTTTTTCGCTGTGTTCCATGACCGCGGTCGCCAGACTGGAAGTCTCCTCATCCGTGGTGCTCAGGGTGCCGTCGGCGGCAATACCGTCCGTGCCGAGGAACGCCAGCGTGAAATGATAGCGGCAGACATTTTCCCTGGCGGCATTGCCACACAGGTCCATGCGGGAGAGCCGGATGATCCCGCCGGTGACGATCACGGGACAATACGGCGAAAGATTGGTGCCGAAAGAGAGCGAATTGGTGACGATGCGCAGATTCTGCAGTTCATGCTGTGCCAGACGGTCCGCCAGCGCGGTCCCGCATTCCATCACGGTCGTCCCGGAGTCAAAGAACAGCCGGTCGTTGTCTGCGATCTGGCTGGCGGCTTCCTGGCCGATCAGATGTTTTTCCGCCGTGAATGAGGAGGCGGCATCGGAAAAATGATATTCGGAACCGTCCCGGACCGGCGCCAGCCGGATGCCGCCGTGATAACGCAGCGCCTGGCCGAGCTGTTCCAGTTCCGCAAAGTAACGGCGGACCGAAGCTTCCGACAAAGAAAGTGCGCGCACCACTTCACTGATATTCAGACTGCCGTGACTGCGCAGCAGACGCAGCAGTTTTTCCCGGTTCTTTTCTTTTTTGCCCATGCGGCCGATTCCTTCAGTTCCTATCGGGAATATACCGGAAGACCGGCTGAAATCAAGCGGATTTGTCATTTTTCACAAAAAATGATCGTTTTGATCATTTCATGAGGAAAAACCGATCATTTTCGGAAAAAACATTCCGGCGGATGGTGGAAATCATTCCGGAATAATCCTTTTTGGCGGATTGAAAAATATTGAAACTGTGTTATATTGACGGCATTAAAATATTGATAATGGGGAGAAAGATATGTTTGCAAAGAAAGTCCGGATCCAGAACAAGGCCGGGATCCATTGCCGTCCTTCCAGTTTGATTATGACTGCTGTCGAACAATATCCGGGAAACACTTTTTTACTGACGGGTTCACGGGGCAGTTCTTCCATGTCCAGCATTCTGGATCTGCTGGCTCTGGGCCTGCAGTATGGTGATACCGCCCAGCTCCAGGTCACGGGTCCGCAGGAACAGGAAGCGGGCGAAAAAATAGCGGAAATGCTGGAACACGAATACGATTTCCATTAAACCGGGAGTGACTTATGAACATTGTCATCGCGGGTGCCGGTGAACTCGGCCAGCTGCTTGCCGAAAAACTGACGGCCAACGATCATGATGTGGTGCTGATCGATTCATCGGTGGAAGCTCTCGATCATATCAGCGGATCGCTGGAAGTCAAACAGATCGAAGGCAGCTGCATCGATCTGGAAACGCTGAAACGGGCCAATATCCGCACGGCGGATGTGCTGCTGGCAATGAGCGGTGATGATGCCACGAATGTCCTGACGTGTCAGATTGCCTCCCGTCTCGGCGTCAAAAAAACGATCTGCCGGCTGAATTCGGTTTCCTTTTTTTCCAGGGAGGACAATCTGCAGCCGGAAACGTTCGGGATCTGGAAATATGTTTCGCCGCCTGACGAGTGTGTGCGGAAAATCGCCGCTATCCTGACCGACCGTTATCTGCTGGAAGAGATCCGCTTTTCCCATCCCGACGCGGTGATGCGGGTTTTTAAGATCAGCCCTTCTTCCCAGCTGGTCAATGCCCGGGTCCAAGACCTGCCGATGAGTATGGTGCTGCCCGAGTCCGAGTCCGTCCGCTTCGCCGCCATCGTGCGCAAAGATCAGTTCGTGGTGCCGAACGGCGGCACCATGTTCGTACCGGGCGACAAGGTTTATATCGCCGGAACTTCTGACAATGTCGCCGCTTTTATCCGGTGGGCGTCCACCAATCAGGAAACCTCGAAAGCCTCCCGCGTCGTCATTGCAGGTTCTTCCGCGATCAGCACCCTGCTGGGGCAGACCCTCTGCGATGCCGGATATGATGTCCGGTTCATCGTCAAGGACAGTCATGCCGGGAATAAGCTTTTCGAGGCGATCCCGCAGAATATTCTGGTGGTAAACGGCAATGCCACCGACGAGGAGATCCTCCGGGAAGCCGGAGCCGATGACTGCGATGCCTATATCAGCACCGGCATTGACGATGAAGACAGCATCCTGAGCTGCATCCTTGCCAAACAGCTCGGCGCCCGCAAGACCGTTTCGGTGACCACCAAGCCGGAGTATATCCGGATCGTTCCCACAATGGACCGGATCGACTGTGGGATCAGTTCCTCGCTGGTTGCGGTCAATTCCATCCTCCGGATGATCGAGACCGGGACCATGCGGGTGGATGCCTATCTCCAGATGCATCATGCCCAGCTCACCGAATTCCGGATCTCCAATTCCTCGCCGCTCTGCGGCAAGTCCCTGGCCAACTGCCGGCTTCCCCCTTCCACCGTGTTCGCCCTGCTGTTCCGGAATGACAAGGTCATCGCACCGGTCGGCAGTACAGTTTTTATGCCGGGCGACATCGTCGTTTCCATTGTGACTCCGGAAATGAAAAAAGAACTTGCTCCTTTCTTCCCCGACCGGTGAACCGATATGAATTTCTCTCTGGTCTTTAAAACCATCTCTATTCTGATCGCGATCGAGGGTGTTGCCATTTGCCTGTCTTCCGGCGTGGCTTCTGTCATGGGGGATCCCGAGTTCGACATCCTCTGCCTTCTGGCATGCGGCGGCATTACCATAGCGGCCGGCCTGATCGGTTATTATATCACCTGCAAGGCGTCGGGACAACTCGCTCCCCGGGAAGGAATCGCGGTGGTGACATTCGGCTGGCTGCTGATCTCCATCTTCGGAGCTTTGCCTTTTTTCGTGGGCGTCGGGATGAAATGGTATGATGCTTTTTTTGAAACCGTCTCCGGATTCACAACCACTGGAGCCACGGTCATCAGCAAGGACCTGGAACTTTACCCCGGTTATGTCCTGCCCGACGGCATTCAAAGTCTTCGTAAAGGCATTCTGTTCTGGCGGGCGCTGACCCATTGGATCGGCGGCATGGGCATCGTGGTTTTTTTCCTGGTGATCTTGCCTATGCTCGTAAAAGGCGGACAGGCTTTGTACAATGCCGAAGTTCCCGGCGTAAAAACCCGCAGCGATCAGTTCACGCCCCGCATCACCAGCACTGCCAAGATCCTGCTGCTGGTCTATTGCTTGTTGACTCTTGCGGAAACGATCCTGCTTTTTTTCAGCGGCATGTCCTTGTTTGATGCCGTCTGCCATTCCTTCGCCACGATTTCCACCGGCGGATTTTCAACCAGAAATGACAGTATCGCCGGCTGCAGCGCCAATATCCAGCTGATCATCATTATTTTCATGTTCCTGGCCGGATGCAATTTCATCCTTCATTTCCGTGTCTTGACCGGGTTGCCGCTCAAAGATTACCTCAATGAAGAATTCCGGACTTTTTTCCTGATCCTGCTGGGCGCTTCGATCATTATTGCCGGATATCTGTTTTTCTCTGATCCGGATCCTGATCTCATTAAAAAGGGAATCGGCAATCCGTATCAACATGATATCAAAGATTCGCTGCTTGCCGCCGTGTTTCAGGTGGTGTCCATTTCCACCACCACGGGTTTTTCCACCGGCAATTATGCTGTCTGGCCGAAGGCAGCAGGGATGATCATTTTCTGCCTGATGCTGATGGGCGGATGCGGCGGATCCACTTCCGGCGGCATCAAATGCATGCGCGTGATCCTGCTCTGGAAATTTTCCCTTTCCGAATTGCGCCGCAAGATTTTCCCGCATTCCCTGCAGAATATCCGGCTGAACGGTGACCGCATGTCGGTCTCCACCATCAACCAGGTGCTCGGTTTTCTGATGATCTACATGCTGACCGCCCTGGTGTTTCAGCTGCTGTTTACCTTCGTCTGCAAAGATATGGATCTGCTGGAGGCGATTTCCGCATCGGTCACCTGCATCAGCAACGTCGGACCGGGCTTCGGCAAGCTGGGGCCGGACCAGAGTTTCTACTGGGTTTCCGCTCCGGCGAAACTGCTGATGGCGCTGGAAATGCTGATCGGCAGGCTGGAATTGTATACGGTGATGATTTTCTTCCTGCCGTCTTTCTGGAAAAAATGAAAAATCTTTGAAAACCGGCTTGCTTTTTGAAAATAGTGGTATATATTACTTGAATTCGATTGGGGTAGTAGCTCAGTTGGCTAGAGCACCACACTGGCAGTGTGGGGGTCGTGAGTTCGAGTCTCATCTACTCCACCATGACATTTACGGCAACTCATACGAGTTGCCTTTTTTATTGTCTTTCCGCCCCGAAATCAACCTCAAATCGCACCTTTGCCATGCGGTTTGAGAGACCGCAAAAACCCGGCTTTCTCTAAAATCGGGAAATCCTCTAAGATTTTCAGATTTAGAGGGGGACTTGACCCCCTCCGATTTTGAGCTCAACATCCAACGGGAGTTTGCAAAAACCGATACTACCCGTTTTTCAATAAGTGCGAAAGGACGACCTCTGCACGAGGAATGATTTTTTCAAAAAATTAACCGATTAACTAATCATATAACTTGATTTTTTCAAAATAAATGCTATTTTAAGAGTTGTTAAGTGGGGAAGGAATACGGTATGCCGAAAAAAACTGTTAATCTGCTGCCCCGACTGGAAAGGATTTTATCCGGTCTGGGGGAAAATATCCGTCTGGCACGTCTCCGACGCAATGTCACAGCCAAACTCGAAGCGGAACGCGCCGGGATCAGTATTGCGACACTGGCGAAAATCGAAGCCGGGTCCCCTTCTGTCGCCATCGGCAATTATATGCAGGTGCTGATGACGCTGGGATTGGACGGGGATATGGCAAAAGTCGCGCTGGATGATGAGCTGGGCAGAAAAATTCAGGATGCCGGACTTACTGTCCGCCGACGGGCATCCAAACGGAGTTCGAAATGAGTGACCGGAACTGGATATACGTTTACTTCGACCACGACAAGGAAAGACCGGAACGTCTCGGCGTGATCTCCGTCCAATCGACTCGCGGGAAAGAATTTTTTTCGTTCGAGTTTGACAGAGAATGGCTGCGAAAACACCCGGATCAGATCCTCGATCCCGACTTGCAGCTTTATGTGGGACCGCAGTTCACTGCGAAAAGCAACTTCGGCATTTTCATGGATTCCGCGCCTGACCGCTGGGGACGCAAATTGATCCTGCGGCGCGAGGCTCTGCGTGCGAGAAAAGCCGGGGAACAGCCGAGAGTTCTGCAGGAGTCCGATTTCCTGCTCGGGGTCTATGATGAGACCCGGATGGGCGCTCTGCGGTTCAAAACCGAGGAGGACGGCTGTTTTCTGAACAATGACGGCAATCTGGCGGCACCGCCTTGGGCGAGGCTTCGGGAATTGGAGGAAGCCTGCCGCAGATTTGACGATGACCGGGAACCGGGCGAACATGAAAAATGGCTGAATATGCTGATCGCACCGGGTTCGTCGCTGGGGGGGGCGCGACCCAAAGCGACTATCGCTGCCCCGGATGGAACTTTGTGGATCGCCAAGTTTCCCGGACACGACGACCATTCCAATGTTTCCGCATGGGAATATACCGTTATGCAAATGGCAAGGGAAAGTGGAATAGATATCCCGGAATGCAAGCTGGAAAAGTTTTCCAGATACGGTTCGACGTTTTTAGTCAAACGCTTTGACCGACAAGGGAAAAAACGCATCCATTTTTCCTCCGCCATGACGCTGCTGGGAAAAACCGACGGTGCGGATTTTCAGGACGGCAGCAGTTATCTCGAACTGGCGGAGTTCATCATGCGCTACGGTGCGGAACCGGAATGCGATTTGCGCGAGCTTTGGCGCAGGATCGTTTTCTCCATCGCCGTTTCCAATACCGACGACCATTTGCGCAATCACAGCTTTCTGCTGTCGAAAGCCGGATGGAGGCTGTCGCCCGCTTACGATATCAACCCGAATCCTCAAGGATACGGACTGTCTCTGAACATTTCCGAGTCCGATAATGCCCTTGATTTTTCTTTGGCGCTGCAAGTCGCCCCGGACTTCCGGCTTTCCGCCCGTGAAGCGGAAAGTATCTTAAAGAAGACAACCGGCGTGGTGTCGCGCTGGAAAACGTATGCCAATGCCGTCGGCATCCCCCGTTCCGAACAGGAAACGATGACGCCAGCGTTTCATTACGAATGTAGATGTGGCACGTGATTCAAAAAAGTGATTATTTGACTTGATTTTCTCAAAATATGTGCTATTTTAGTACAATTGAGGTAGTAAAATTAAACGGAACTCTATGAAAGGAAAAACCATTATGCCGAACCGCCCCGATTTGTCCAATTATTTAGCTCACTTTACGAAGAACGGAAAAGACGGTACAAATACTGCTTTCAATAACTTGGTCAGCATACTCAAAGAAAAGAAGATTTTTGCTTCATCAATGCCATGGACCAACAGTTTAGCTGCCTGCTTCACAGAATGTCCGTGGACCAGTTTAATTGATCATGCTCGTCGCTACTCTCCGTACGGCGTTGGCTTTGACAAAGGGCGCGTCTTTGCTGCTGGTGGTGCCCCGGCGTATTATGTAAGGTGCGATTACTGGGAAACACAAGGTTGGAAAGGAGACAGGATGAAAGACGCTTTCGCAACTCCGTTTTGGCCTGCGTATACACCTCCAGCGTTGAAGGAAAAATTTCATCCCTATAGCCAAATTGTTGATTTTTCTCATGAAAGAGAATGGCGGGTAACGCATGATTTTTGTTTTGAATATGACCAAATTGCATTTGTTGTCGTAGATACGTATAAAGATATGGCTATCTTCCCAAAGGAGTTGAAAGATTCTATTGGCAGAGAAAAATTTATAATAATGGATAACTATAAAAAAATCGAAGAACTTTGGCCTATCCATTTATTATAATTTCGTTTCAGAAGCAAAACATAACCTCCGCATCAGCCGTTATGACCGATGCGGAGGGCATCAGGGCGACTATTCCCCGAGGAAAAGTTTGCGCTGTTCTTCCCAACTGTCGGGGGGATGCCGCGGCGGAGTTTGTCCAGCGTCAAACTGGCGGGCTGGCAGTTCTCCCAAATCATCTTCACGATGTCCGGTGCGAGGTTCGCCAGCTGGAGCGTCCGCGCCGCAAAGGAGCGGTCCATCTTGTATTCTTTCGCGATTTCCCGCATGGTCGTCGCCTTGCCGGAAATGAGTTTCGCCATGCCCTGATGCGCCTGTATCAGTGCGGCATGGATTGGAAGCCGCGGCGTGTCCCCGGTGTCAGAGGAATGCATGCTCACCCGTCCGGCGTACCGATGCAGTTTACACGGTACGGTCAGGACGCACTCCACGCCGGAATTCTCCGTGGAGATGCTGAAGTCCAGCCCAGCCTCTTTCAGCAGATACGATGTCAAGGGGAAGCAATTGCTGAAGACGCTGGAGAAGTACTATCCGAAATTCCTGCTGACATTGGACGAAGACCCGTCGGATGATTTCAACGGCATACGTAAACTAAATGCATTGGACTGGCTGCTCCAATAAACGCTGAACAAATGCGCGAAAGCAGCTTGCAAAACGGAGGGCAGTTTGCAAAAATCGTCACTACTCCACCATGACATTTACGGCAACTCATACGAGTTGCCTTTTTTATTGTCTTTCCGCCCCGAAATCAACCTCAAATCGCCTCTTTGCCATGCGGTTTGAGAGACCGCAAAAACGCGGATTCCTCTTAAAACCGGTGCAGTTTGCACGGCATGGTCAGGACGCACTCCACGCCGGAATTCCCCGTGGAGATGCTGAAGTCCAATCCAGCCTCTTGCAGCAGTTCGACGATGCCCCCACGGCGTTCGTGTCCGGAAAAAAGACAGAAAAAAACACTTGAGTAATAACTTGGACTTGTATTTTCCCTTTTTCGGGTGTAAATTCAAAGGGAGTGATAAGAAGTGCAAATGAGCAAAGAATGGTTGTAAGGCAACTGAACAGATCGGCAAAACGACACACCATGGAGGAACAGTGGCAAAACCGTTGCAATTTCAACTGGACGGCTCAATTTATGACGGGGTCCCCGTCAAATTGGAGCGAGAGAAACTTTACGGACATGTGGACACCGTGGCGACCACCCCCCGTGGGGAGATCTGCATTCTTGCCAATCTGGATGCGGGCGGGACATTGATCATTCCTGCCGGAGCAGTCAAGAACGGTACTGTGGGTGAAGACGGAATATGGTATGAAAAGGCGGAATTGACTGCGGTCGACATTTCGGGAGTCCCAGCGGAGATGCGTCCATCGTCGTTCGATGCTGCGATCGCGCTGACGGAGACGGTCAGTGAGGAAGAGTTCCTTGACAATGTCTGGAACTCGGTCTACCAGATCGTCAATCCCGAACTTGCGGCCAAACTAGGAAACAAAATATACAAGTTCCCGTTCAACTATCGTGCGGGGACCGGCAACGACGACGGATATCTCCTGGCGGCTAACGGTCTTGTCTATCTCTTTTCCGGAGACGCGGTGGATTTCGAATTCCTCGGACTGGAAGAAAAAGGCGTACTGGACGAACCAATGCAGGAAGAGGAAATCGCGGAAGAAGATCTCAATTTCGATCTGATGTGAGGTGAAAAATGAGAGCGATCCATATTTCCAACGATAAAAAGCGTGATGCCCAGGTAGGTTTCGAGGCAAAAAGCGCCGATATAAAATTGTTTTTCCGGACGGCTGACGGGGGAAGAACCGTCAACGAACGTTATCTGAAATTCACAGTGGCGACCTCGCCCGAGGCGTTGTCGGCCAAATACGGGGATCTGACCGAGGTGCTCGTCTCCGGCGATCCTGAGATCGACTTCGAGAAGGTCGGCAAAAAATTAAGCGATCTCAAGAAAGTCTATCTCGCCGCCGACGGCAAAGTCGCTCATTCCGTGACCTTGACCGAGCATATCTTCCTGCCGGACGGCACCGAAAAGGGAACCCGACCGGTGGTGCAGTCGTCGGCCAATATCGCGCTGGACAACCTGCCGCTGCGCTGGACCGGAAAACTCGTTCCCAAGTCGCTGGCGCTGCGAAAGTTCGTCTTCACCAGGAGTTATCAGCTGCACCACGTCAACGGCCTGACCTTCGACTTCCTCTACGACATGGCAAAGACTCTGGCAGAAAAGAAATCGATGATGCTGGTGGGCGGCGGGGAAAAAGGAACCGACCCGGTGGTGATGTTCAACGGAGGAATCCCCTACCGCGCCTTTCTGGAAGGCCGGATCGACGGCGACAAGTATATGCTGATATTGCACCTGACCAACCTCGAACTCAAGGAGCTGCCCCATGCCTGACAATACGAATTATTCCGCGATCGCGATCGACTACAAGCGCAAGGCCGCGTTCGTGCTGGTCGACGGCGAACACATCACTTCCAGGATCTGCGGAGAAAACATCTCCGTCACCAAAAAGATTGACGGTGCGATGCAGATCGTCTTCTGCCGCGACGGCAAGGCGTTCATGGCAAACTCCGGCGGCAGCATCCGTGAGGGGCTGCCGTGCCTCGACGACTTCGCGGCGCAGTTGAAAAAGGCTGGAATTTCCTCTGCCACGGTGGCGGCGGAGCTTTACGTTCCCTCTGCCGGAGTCCGCCCCCGCTGCTATGACACGGTGGCGGCGCTGGGCGGCAAGGATCCCGACGGTGCGAAGAAACTCTGTCTTGCCCCCTTCGATCTCCTGGACCTGAACGGCGAACCATTTGCCGCCGCCCACTACAAGGAAAAACATGCCAAACTCGCGGAACTTTTCAAGAGCGACTATGTCCGCCCGGTCGAACAGCGACTGGTCTCATCTGCCGCCGAAGTGGAGCAGATCTTCAACGAATGGGTGACGGAGGGCGGCGCCGAAGGTTTGGTGGTGCGCTCAGAAATGCCGCTCGTCTGGAAGATCAAGCCGAGGCACACGCTGGATGCGGCGGTCGTGGGCTACACGACCGGCGAAGCGGGCATCCGCGACCTGATGTTCGCAGTGCGCCGGGACGACGGACTTTTTCAGCCCTTCGGAGTCACTTCGAACGGGCTCTCCAATGAAGAGCGTAAATCTCTGCCGGCGGAACTGGAGAAAAGCGCCGTGGAGTCGGATTACATCCAGTCCGATTCCCGCGGCATCGCGTTTCAGATGGTCCGGCCGGAGCGGGTCTATGAACTGAGTGTGGGTGAACTTATCTCCGAGAGTAATCAGGGCAAGATCAAATGGAACCCGCTGCTGGAAATATCTTCGGACGGTTGGCTGTGCCGCGGGCAGACACCGGGCGTTTCGGCAATCAGCTTGAGCATCGTCCATTTTCGCGGCGACAAGACCGCGGAGGCTGCCGCCATCCGGGTGAGTCAGCTTTCCGACCTGTGTCCGTTTGCGGAAGTGCAGAAGACCTCTGCCGGAAAGCCCAGCGAAGTGCTGGCGCGGCGGGTGTACAAAAAGGTCTCCGGGGCTAAGACTATGGTGCAGAAGTTCGTCATCTGGAAGACCAACAAGGAGAACACCGGGGACTACCCCGCCTACATCTTCCACCACACAGATTACAGTGCCAGCCGCAAGGAGGCGCTGAAGCGCGATCTGCGCGTATCCTCGAGCGAGGAGCAGATCCGGAAGATCATGGACGATTTCATAGCCGAAAACATCAAAAAAGGCTGGGAAGAGGTCAAGTAGATCATCGTTTGAGACGGAAAGACACATCCGTTCAAACGATTCACGGCAGGAGTTATCATGAGCGGCGAGAAAATAATCTTGCAGGCGGTGCCGGGCAAAGGTTACAAAGCAGACTGTATCGAACCTGAAAAATACGCCATAAAATACTATGATGAGGTCGTCATTCCTGACGGGATCACCAACATCGACTGGGATGCGTTCCGCAATCAGGCAAAACTCACCAAGGTGACTTTGCCCGATTCCCTGTGGGCGATCGGTTCAGGGGCGTTTGCCGGGTGCGTCAGTCTGCGCGAAATCAATCTCACCGGCAGGATTGTGTTTGACGGCAGTGCCTTCTCCGGCTGCACGCACTCCCATTTTCAAGCATACGCTTGACCTGACCGGTCAGGAAGTCGTTATCTGGATGCCGGTCCCGGCTATAGGTGACACCATCGCCTGGTTCAGTTATGTCGAGCGATTCCAGAAAAAACATCACTGTCACCTGACCTGCGTCATGAATCCCCGGATGATCGAAATTTTCCGGAACCAATATCCAGCCATTAATTTCATAACCGAAGAAGAAATCGGCCGTTGCAATGATTCTTATGCAACTTACTATCTTGGACTTTTTCTTCAGGATGACGATTTCAACTTCTGCCCGGAAGACTATCGCCACGCGGGGCTCATGAAAATCGCTGCCGCCATTTTGGGTGTAGACACCAGGGAAATCCCTCCCCGCGTAGACCTGTCCGCGCCGCCGCATGTCAAAGAACCTTATGTGTGTATTTCGGTAATGGCATCTTCCCAGCCTAAATTCTGGAATAATCCGTTCGGCTGGGAAGCCGTGGTAAAGTTCCTGACCGACAACGGATACCGGGTCCTCTGCATCGACAAGAATGCCGTTACCGGTGACGGCCTCGTCTGGAACCACATCCCGCGCGGAGCCGAAGATTTCACCGGTGATATCCCGTTGCAGCAGCGTATTGATCTTATCTGCCATGCCGATTTCTTTATTGGACTCTCAAGCGGTTTAAGCTGGCTGGCGTGGTGTTGTCATAAAGATATCGTCCTGATAAGCGGTTTTACCCATCCGTGCAATGAATTTTCCACACCATACCGGATAATCAACCGGCATGTCTGCAACAGCTGCTGGAATGATATGAGAATAGAATTTGATATTTCAGACCATCTCTGCTGTCCCCGGCGGAAGAACACGCCGGAGCATTTTGAATGTTCGAAACTCATATCACCGGAAAAGGTTATAGAGGCCATAAAGAAAATCCCGCAATTCCGTCGGCACGGGGGGATGTCCGGCAAACATTGACATTTGACGCGAGAAGCCTCTCGAAAATATCGCATTCCTCGGCAGAAAAAATCGGAATGTCGTCATCGATCACGAATTTTTGCCGCTCGACCATGCCGTTTCATGATTTCTTCGATATTTGCCAACGACTGTTGAAAATAACGGTACGAATGAATAATTAAAAATTTTTGATTTGAAGCAGGTAATCGATGCCAGGGCTTCCGGCCCCGGCATCTGAAAACACTTAGTTTGCAATCAATTCCCTGATATATTTTTTGGTATAAAACGCCGTTCCGTATGGAACGTGATCAACTTCTCTGCCATATTCATCATATCTCAAACCCAAGTTGATGATTTCCACATCATGTAATTTCTCTTTCAAGTACATTGCAATCAAACCACGATGGCATTGCAGCAACGGCTGTTCCGCACACATGATTGCCGTGTGGTCGATGTCATTGAGAGTGAGTTTATTCAGTTCATGAATCATATTCTCAGTAAAATACTCGATTGCATAGAGGTCAAGCCCCCACTCCTCATCAATACACGCACGAAACACCTTTGATTCAGGCGCCAGGGTGAGGTAATGCTTATAATCGATACCTTCGTTTTTGCAGCTTTCACTCAACACCTTGCTGTTGAAGGCTTTATGGAATTTGTTGTTGGGATATCGTCTGACATCCCACAACTTCTTGACTCCTTCATGATGAAGGGTTTTGAAGAAATGGTCACTGTTGTTGCCATTCCACACTTTACCATTGAATTCTCCTTTTGCAGCGATCGTGAACAGTGTAGCCATAACCTATCTCCTTCTGATTGGGGTTCATTCAACCATACGGAGCTCAACCGAAAAATTTCTGAAAATGCTGTTGAAAATAACAATTGTATTATTTATTAACAAAAATCAACAGAAAAAATCCGGCAGGAATGACTGCAGGTTCATTGAGCATGTCCGGAGGTTCCTCCCGGCACCATTGAGAGCCGGGATCGGAACGGCATGGATTCCCTCGTCACGGGATTATCCGAATATGTATGGGGAACGGAGCGTGAAATATCAGATCCGGATACTGCTGATCCGCCAGACTGCAAAAGGCGTTTTCCGCTCCAGGCCGAGCTGTCCGTTCTGGACTGCGGCGGAAAACCGGCTGCCGTCGGACGTTTCGACTTCGACCTCACCGTCGGCTGCGCCGGACATCGCAATGGATACCGGGCCGCTCCCCGAACCGTTCAGGACGGAAACCAGCATGGCTCCGGAACCGTTGCCGTCGGAACCGGCAAGACAGAAATGATTCTTCGCACACACGGTTTTCACGCGGTGCGGATGATCCAGCATCTGCGCGAAAAAGCGGAACGGATAATACAGGCCGGGCTGGATTTCACTGCGTCTGGTGAAGATGCCGTTGTAAAGGATGCTGGTCGTGTAGAAAAAGGCCATGTCGAGCGGCGTATCCTGCCAGGCGGTGAGAACGGCGGCATTGACCGCACCCGACTCGATATTGGTCATGCGGCGGACGAATTCGTCGCAGCGGGTGTTTTCCATTTCCGGGATATAGCGCCACTCCGTAAGGAACAGTGCCGTATCGCGGAACCCGTAACGGTCCAGCAGTTCGCGTGCTCTGGCGGGCTCTTCCATCAGCCTTTCGGGCGTATTGCTGTAACAGTGCCAGCCGAAAAAGTCCAAAGGGGCCTCATGGTCGCGGCAATACGTGAGAAAACGCTCCGTGAAATTCTCGGTCCAGCCGGCGAGTTTGCAGGTGCTGGGACCGCCCACCTTGAGTTCGGGGAATTCTTTCTTTATTGCTTTTGCCGCCTTTTCATAGAGCTCGAAATAAGCCTCTTCCGGGCCGGCCCACATATTGGGATGGCCGTCGGGCTCATTCCAGATCTGCCAATACCTGATTCCCCATTCATGCCCGTTTGCCCAGCCCCGGTTGTAATGCCGGATGATATGCAGACAGACATCGGTCCAGTGGTCGAAATCCTCCGGCGGGAAAGTGAAATAATTTCTGATGGAATGTTCGATGCTCGTCCCCAGCCGGTAAACGACTTCCGTGCCGCAGTCCAGGATGTTCCGGATATAATCGTCGGTCTGGAGGAAATAATAATTGTCCGGATTGCCGCTGTCGGCTTTGAAATTGCCGAAAACATGCTGGATGTCAACGAGCCGGCAGCCGGGATTGTCCAGCGGGGCGTCATGCAGCATGGTCAGGGGGATGCGCAGATCCGCAAACGGCTTTTCGGTCGGCGGCGTGGCTTTGCGTCCGTGCAGTTTGGGACCGAGGTTTCCGCCGTTGACCGCGCGGACGGAACCGCATACTTCATTGAAATCGACTTCGATATCCATCTGTCCACCTTTTTTCGTTTTGGCTGTTCCCCGTTCTCGAACGCCGTTTTTCAGCGGGATTCGTCAGCGACCGACTTCATCCATTCTTTCGTCCACGGAGAAGCTTCGAGGCCGATGTCCGCGATACAGTTCGAACAGAGGATCAGTCCGTCGATGCGGCCGTCCTTATACCATTTGAGATAGTCATTGCACTGGAATTCCATCAGATCGAGTCCGAGCGTGGTGGAGTTGCGGTAATCCCACATGTAGAACCCGGCACGGAATTCCTTGTCCGGGGCCATTTTCTGCAATTTCGTGAAATTCTCCTCATGGCTGCGGAGATTCTTGTTGCCGTTCCAGGTCCAGAACGTGATGACATCGCATTCCGCCAGATGTTTTTCGATCCCCCAGTCGAGTTCATGGTCGTAAACGACGACATGGAGTTTCAGATTTTTCCCGTGCAGTTTTTCGCGCATGAAAGCCAGTTTTTCGGGCGGGAAGAATCCGATCCGGCTGCGGTTGAAGAAATCGTCCAGCACCCCGCCGGTGAAATTGGGGAATTTTTCCGCCAGACGGAGCGTTTCATACAAGTCGCCGATCCCGTCATCGTTGCGTTTGGTATCCAGCGAACCGGTGATGGACCAGACCACCTGCCGGCATTCCGCCAGGGCTTCCGCTTCGGGGTCATACGGTTTGTTGGGAAAACCGCTCATGACGACCCGGTAACAGTTGGGTATGCCGAATTCGCGGCAGCATTCGATCGGGGTCATCCGGTTGACACCGGGCAGTTTGGCGGTGATGTGGTGGCTGCCGGGCGACTGTCCCCACAGCCAGAATGCGTCTTTGAATTTTTCACTCATGTTCTTATTCCTTCAATTTTGGGTTGATCCGAATTCGAAATCAACGGTGTTTTCCCCGAAAAGTCAGAACGACAAAATCCTGCGCGGGAACGCTGACGGAAATCTTCCCGTTCCCGGCCGTGCGTTTCTTTCCGCCGATCTCTTCGGTCACCTCGAATTTT
>Ga0265298_10004919_pt1 | contig 16914 bp, 17 predicted proteins | sample AusTroGonzalo_MG_3_FD_193486 | JGI IMG/M metagenome (GOLD analysis project Ga0265298, IMG submission 193486) | Bovine rumen microbial communities from tropical cattle in Woodstock, Queensland, Australia - Gonzalo_01 | ecosystem: Host-associated > Mammals > Digestive system > Stomach > Rumen ... | reverse complement strand
CGCCTCGTCATCCACGATCAGCAGTTTCATACGGAAATCCTTTCATCTTTTTTCAGCCCAACCGGTACGGAGAAAATCACACCTGTACCCGGGAGACAATTCACGCCGGATTATTCTTCGTTCGGTTTCTGGATAAACTTCTCCACCTTTTTCCTGTCCCCGCCGGCAGCGATGTAATCTTCGATCGCCTGCTGAAGCTGAGCATTGAACTCTTCCAGGCAAAGCCCGTTTTCCATGATATAGGTTGCGGCGGGGATCCCGACATACCGCATATGCCATGGCTCGAAATGGATCTCGGTCACGTCTTCCTTATCCTCGGGATAGCGCAGGATAAAGCCGTATTCCTGGCAATGCTCCGCCATCCACTGGCACTCCGGCTCCTTTGCCATCTTGGAGTTCATGCCCTTGGCCTTGATCCAGCTTTTCGGGATCACGTCGCAGCCGAGACCTGTCTGGTGGTCGCTTGCGCCGGCTTTGGAGACCCAGCCGTCGTCCTTACCCTTGTTCTTTTTCAGCCGGTTTTTGTACATGGTGTTCTGGGTCTGCCAGGACCGATAGGCGCTCTTGAGATACAGATTGTACCCATCCTCCCGTGCCGCGTCGCTCATGGCGATCAGCGCCTTCCAGCAGTCCTCCTGCAGTTTCATCGTGCTGCCGACTGCAAAGCGGACGCCCTCGGTCTTCACACTGCCGTCCTTGTTCAGCTTCAGCTTCTTGGCCTTCACCAGCGGTTTGACATAAAAGCCTTTGGGCAGCAGGTAGTGTTTGTTCGCCAGCACCACAAAATCGGGATTCATATCCTCCAGGGCTACCGGAAAATCCCACGTTGCTTCCCCGGGCTTCGTTTCTTCCTCTTCAGCTGTTTCCACAATCTCCGGGTCTTCCGTGGATTCTTCAATATCCAGGTCGTCCTCATCCTCGGCACAAGCCAGAATCGGTATCAGAAGTATCATCGCCAGCAGCAGGCAAATGATCTTTTTCATTGTGCTTGTTCCTCCTCCTGTACGGTCCAGTCCTGTGCGGTTCCCGTATCCCTGCCGAGCAGTTCCTTCATCACCTTTACCCGGTGATCAATCATCCACGTCTCAAAGGGGATATTCGCGTCATGGATCTCTTTTGAGAACTCTTTTCCCACATAGCGGAAGTGCCAGGGTTCATACTTGTAGCCGGTCACGTCTTCCCATTCCTCGCCGTATCGAAGAATGAAGCCGAAACGCCAACAGTTTTCCCGGCACCAGATACCGCCTTCCATCTTTGCAAAAGAAACCTCCAGCGTTTCCTTGTGCTTCTGTCCGATGTCCATCGCCAGGCCGGTCTGGTGTTCGCTTGCGCCGGGCGGAGCCACATATTCCATTGCCTTCGCCTTGTTCTTTTTTACACTGCGCAGTTTATGCTGGAACAACCCGTCCTGCTTGGCATAGGACCGGTATCCGCTGACGGAGAGCAGCGTTTTGCCGGTTTCCTCTTTACAGGCGGCAAACATTTCCCGCAGGGCCGCAGCAGCCTCCGGACGCATCTTGCGTACCTGCCCCGGCACATCGCTCATATCCAGTTCCGACGGCTCATAGGTATCGCTCACCATCCACTGGCGGTTCACCAGGAACAGATTCCCTTCGGCGTCATTTTGCGGCGCCGCTTTGTTGATTGCGCCGGAAACGATCATCGTCCCCGCCGTCGCCAGTGACAGGATTTTGTTTAACACGGACATTTCCTTATCTATTCCTCCAAGAACATACTACCTTCCGGCCGAAGGTCCGAAGAAAGGATTACAATACTTTGTTCAGGAAATCCTTCGTCCTTTGTTCCTTCGGAGCGGAGAAGATTTCAGCGGGGGTTCCCTCTTCCACAATCTTCCCCTCATCAAAGAACAGCACCCGGTCGCCCACTTCACGGGCAAACCCCATCTCATGAGTCACACAGACCATGGTCATACCGCTGCGGGCCAGTTCCTTCATAACGTCCAGCACCTCGCCCACCATTTCCGGATCGAGCGCGGATGTCGGCTCGTCAAACAGCATCACCTGCGGCTCCATGCACAGTGCCCGCACAATGGCAATCCGCTGCTTCTGTCCGCCGGAAAGTTGGCTCGGATAGGCATCCGCCCGGTCCCTGAGGTTCACGCGTTCCAGCAGGCTCATGGCCTTCTGTTCCGCTTCTTCCTTGCTCTTCTTCAGCAGCTGTATCGGCGCGATCGTCATGTTTTTCAGTACGGTCATGTGCGGAAAGAGATTAAAATGTTGGAAAACCATACCCATTTTCTGCCGGTGGATGTTGATGTTCACATTCGGGTCCGTGATGTCGACACCCTCGAAAGTGATCACACCATCCGTCGGCATCTCCAGCAGGTTCAGGCAGCGAAGGAAGGTACTTTTCCCGCTTCCCGACGGACCGATTACCACCAGCACCTCGCCGCGATGGACATCCGTATCCACGCCGCGCAGTGCCTTCAGTTCCCCGCCATTGAAATGCTTGGTTAATCCCCGTACGGAAATAATGACATCGTTCGGATTATTCTCAGTGGTCACTGGCGCGCAGCCTCCTTTCCAGCTTCCCGACCAGCCGGGTAAAGAACATGACCATGACCAGGTAGATCAGCGCGACCGCAATCAGCGGCATGAATGCGGAATAAGTTACACCGCGGATGATATCTCCGCCCTTGGTCAGATCCTTCACCGCCACATAGCCGGAAACCGAGGTTTCCTTCAAAAGCACGATAAATTCGTTTGCAAGCGCCGGCAGCACGCTCTTCATCGCCTGGGGGATAATGACATGCCGCATGGTCTGGACATAGTTGAAGCCCAGGCTCCGTCCGGCTTCCAGCTGTCCCCGGTCCACGCTCATAATGCCGCCGCGGATGATTTCCGCCACATAGGCGCCGCTGTTGATCCCGAACGCCAGCATGGCGATCAGGACACCGTTTCGGCTGCTGGCGAAAATGATATAGTACATAATCATCAGCTGGATGACCACAGGTGTTCCGCGGATCACGGTCAAATAAAAATTACACAGGCCGTTCAGACCGCCGAGAATGGTTTTCCCCGGGCCTTTGCGCATGTTTTCGCTGTTCTGATCCCAGGTGGAACGGATGGTAGCTACCAGAACACCGATCAGGAGGCCGATCACTACAGCCGCCAGCGTGATCTCCAGGGTGACAATCAGGCCGTTCAGCAGGTAGGTCCAGCGGTTATCATCCAGAAAGTTCAGCTTGAAATCCGCCGCCAGCGGACTCATCTGCTTGCCGGGCGTGATCTTTGCGGCTACTGCCTGCGCAAGCGCCACCGCCTCGTCTTCCGTGGAAGTTTCCGGCATGGAAACATGCACGCCGATGCACGCGTCCTGATACGGCGAGGCCAGGTAAAGGCTCACCGCCTGCTCCCCGTCCTTCTTTTCCCTGACCAGAACACAGGAAGTCTTCTTTTCCTGACCTTCGTCACCCTTCGTGTCTGCTGCAAGAATCCCGCAGGGTGATGCGCCATCCATCCCGGATGCTTCATCCAGCGTCATCCGTTCAGGGGTAACCAGCACTTCCCCGGGATTCTTCTCCGGATCTTTTCCGCGGAAGAGGAAAAAGGTCGTGATCGAGTCTCCGTCCGGATCCGCCGCACTGCTGTCCGCTTTGTAATCCTTCGGTGCAGAAACATCAGCCAGTTTCACATAGGCAGTCCCGCCGTCCTCGTTGCTCTGTCCAACCAGCCAGGTCGGTTTGATGCCTTTGACCTTTCCGTTCTCGATCTTCAGTACATCGGCATGATAAAAAGAGGTGAAATAAATGATGACGGCGATGGCAGCTACTGCCGCCACCGCAATACCGATTTTGAGCCATCTCCTGCTTTTACTCTTCATCCGCGTCTCCCCATGTCCTGTTTATAACAAGCAATCGGGAGCGACTGCTCGCTCCCGTATTGCTGTTTCATGGTATATGGAACTTTATTCCGCCGGGATATACTTTTCAACGATGCCCTTCACGGTGCCGTCATCGATCAGTTCCTTCAGTGCGCCGTTGATCTTTTCCAGCAGTTCCGTGTTCTCCAGGGCCACCGCGATGGCATAGTCTTCCACCGCATACTGGCTGTCCAGGATGGTCAGGCCATCGTTTGCGGCCACATAGGCTTTTGCGGGCTCATTGTCAATGATGACGCAATCCACCTTGCCGGTCTTCAGTGCTTCCACGGCGTCCGCGCCGACGGGGAACTTGGAAACGCGGTCTTCACCAAAATCATCCGTGCAGTAAATATCACCGGTAGTGGCGTCCTGAACACCGACTTTCCATGTCGCGCCTTCAGCGTAAAGATCATCAACGCTCTTGATCTCAGAGCCTTCCTTGACGATGATTGCCTGGATACCGGTCGCATAGGTCTCAGAGAAATTCACGCTCTGCAGACGCTCTTCGGTCACGGTCATGCCGGCCATGCCGAAATCAATCTTGCCGGTCGTTACAGCGGGGATAATGGCCTTGAATTCCATATCCTCAATCTTCAGTTCCATTCCGAGCTTCTCGGCGATGGCAGCGGCGATCTCGGCATCGATACCGACGATCTTCTCATTCTCATAGAACTCATAGGGCGGGAAGCTGGCATTGGTTCCCATAGTCAGGGTGTCCGCCGTCGCGGCGGCAACTGCGCCAAGCATCATCAGAGCAACCAGCAGAGCGATCAGTTTCTTCATCTTCATTTCCTCCTCAAAAATCCTTATCTCCTGTGGAATGGCGTCAGTATAGCACCGCCCATAATGCTTGTCAATAGATTTTTCGTATTTTTATACATTATTATCGTATATGAATGCATATTATGCATAAATACAACGGATATACAGGCGTTTCAGTGTTTTTTATGCAACTCTGCTGTACTGCCTCAGCATCATATCCCGCAGCATCGCCAGTTCCTCTTCCGGGCCGGCCCCTTCCTCCGGCTGATACGCCAGGCCTACGGCATAGCGCGTAACCGCCGCCAGCATCATATGCAGCGTCGCGGAAAAAGCCCGTTTCCAGGGAATCTCCGTTCGCAGGGTGCCGTCCTTTTCCCCCTTCTCCCAGATCAGGCGGAACCGGTCCGCAAACCGGCCGATCACCTGTTCATAAGGGGCCATGCGCGCTTTGTCCGCTCCCGCTCCCTGTATATATACATTGAAAAACTGGTTGTAGCGGAGCATGTCCCGATGATCCCGGTACATGGTCAGGAAGGAATTCAGATAAAAAGCGAAGTGATCCGCTCCGGTCATCTCCTGTCCGTCGGTATCAATCAAAAGCTTCAGCTCCTGCAGGTATTCATTCCATTTCCATACGGAAATGGCAATCGCCAGGTCCGTCTTGTTTCCAAAATACCGATACAGCGTAGCCACCCCGATCCCTGCGGCTTTGGCAATCTGTTCCAGGGAAACGCTTTCAATCGTCCGCGTATGGAACAGCCGGTAGCCTGTCTCGAGCAGTTTCTCCCGGTTGGCGGCCATCTGGAGCGCATCCTTCTCCGGATTATGCACAGGCATCCCCCTTTCCGTCAGGATCCTGCGCTACTTCCTCAATCGGATCCGCAGCGGACCAGAACGGTGTGAAAGCGCTTCCGCCGTTCATCTTGTAATACCCCTTGAAAATACGGTCCACCGCGATCCGCACGCCTTCCGGATCCGTTCCCAGCAGAATGATCAGGAACTGCTGCCGGCTGTACCGTGTCAGCACGTCAACATTCCGGATCGTCTGTCGGATCGCCTGCTCCATGCAGAACATCGCCTTCTCCAGTTCCTCCAGCTGTATGTCATCTCCGGCCGAATTCTCCATCGTGATCATAATCAGCCGGAAATGCTGGTCAAAGCGCTTTTCAAGATTCGTGACATATTCATACAGCTTTGCGAACTGCCGGTATTCCACGTCCATGGCGCCTTGATAGCATCCGCTGTCCCGGATGCCGCGGACCAGGCTGTTCACATCCACCAACCGGTTTCCGAAGGAATCCGCGTCATCGTTGTAGAAACTGCAGTCGCTCTTTCCGTTCTGCTTCACATGATAAAGCGCCTTGTCCGCCCTGTTGTACGTCGTCGTATAGGAATCGGCGGGCGTGCACATCGCCATCCCGGCGGACAGGGAAGCCGCGGAGATCCCGGCGTCCGCGTTTTTCTTTTCGTTGAATCCTCCGATAATCTTCCGGACCTTTTCTTCCGCCTCTTCCCGCGTCACGTTTTTCATAAAGAACAGGAACTCGTCCCCGCCCAGCCGGCAGCAGAGGCAGCCTTCGCCGTTTTCCTGCAAGATTTCACCCATAAGGCGGAGCGCCCGGTCTCCGGCCTCATGCCCATTGGTATCGTTGATCCGTTTAAGGTTATCCATGTCAAAGAACACCAGGCAGCCGGCGTCTTCCTTCATGCTCCCGGCGATCGCGGTTTCGCCGCTTGTCCGGCTCATCAGGCCGGTGGTCACGTCCGTCTGGTCCGCCGCGGTCTGGCTCGCGAAGGCTTCCATCACTTCCTGCAGCAGCGCCGAGGAAGCTTCCATCTCCAGGCCCTTTTCCTCCGGTCCATCATTCGTGAGAATCGCGTCCAGCTTTCCTTCCGTCCACAGTTTCAGGAACACATCCGTGAAGCGCGGATCAAACTGTTTCCCTTTCCCTGCCGTCATCTCCCTCAGTATATACTCCCGGTCACAGGCTTTCCGGTATACGCGGTTGGAGTTCATCGCGTCAAAAGCATCCGCAATCGCCACGATTCTTGCCTCTTCGGAAATCTCCTCACCCTTCAGCCCGTTCGGATAGCCCGTTCCGTCATACCGTTCATGATGGCTCCGGGCGACGTCCTCCGCTCCCTCGATGATAATCCTGTCCCGCAGGATATCCGCGCCCATGGTCGTATGGGATTTGATAATGTCGTATTCCACATCCGTCAGCTTCCGGGGTTTGTTCAGGATCGAATCGGGCACGCCGATCTTTCCGATGTCGTGCAGCAGCGCCGCGTAGCGCAGGTCGTTCACCCGTTCCTTGTCCCAGCCCAGTTCTTCCGCCACGGCCACCGAATACAAGCTTACCCGGGTGGAATGGCCCTTGGTATACGGATCCTTGGCATCAATGGCATTGGCCAGCGTCTGAATTGTCTGGAAGGACATCTGTTCGATTTTCCGGCTCCGCTCTTCGGCCACCGCCGTCTGTCGTTCGACTTCCTCGTTCAGCCGGTTGGTATGATCAATCTCAAAGAGCGCCGTCCGGTGATACTGGATCATCGCCACAATAGTGAAAGCTGACAGTGCTGCGTACATCATCGGGAAACGCACGCAAAACGCGTCAGTATAATAAATCCGAAGATTATTGCCCAGAGGAGTATAAAAAACCACTGTGTAAAGAACAGAATAGTAAACAGACAAAATGATGCCATATCGGATTCCGACGAAATAACACATCCCGATAGGCAGCAGAATGGACCAGAGAATGCCTGTACCTTCCGCATAGCCGGTCAGCGCATAAAAAGTAAAAACAACGCAGCAGAACAACGTTGGGATGACCACCGCTGTTTTCCGGTCCTTCCGGAAATATGAAAGGTACGCGCAGCCGGCGCCGGCCAGCAGCGTCATATTGCTCATGATGAGTTTCGGAACGCTCACCTCAGGCTGCAACACATTCATGATCAGCAGTGCAAAACCCAGGATCATGGTAACCACGCTTGCACCCGTCAGAGCCATCAGGTTGGCTTTCAGCCGGTCTCCCACAAAGATCGGCCTGCCGAGAATTGCCCACCACTCTTTCAGCGAATAGCTGCCTTCCCGCTCATCTATCGGATTCATTATCTGATCCTCCGTTGATATCATCAATATCCAATTCATCGCTGTTCATGATAGTTATTCTATCACCATGACGAACAATAATCAACGGTTTTTTCCGCTCTTACCTGTATAAAACTGTTATTCTGCCCTTTTCAGATGGTACCGAGTCGGATCAAAATCGGGAGCCTCGCCTTTCATCCGGAAAACACCGTATTTAATCGGCACGCCCAGCTCCATATACTTCTCTTCATGCTCACTTACCCAGTTCGGCGTAAACCCGTCCGCGTGCAGGTCCCTTCCGACCACAACCGGTTCAAACCCGCATAGGTCAAAATACACCAGCGAGTCATCAAAAAGCGTATCATCGTCCGTTTTGAACCAGATTTCCCCGTCTTTTTTCAGAAAAGACCGGTACTGCATCAGCTGGCGCGGATGGGTCAGACGGCGTTTTTCATGTCTCAGGTGCTCTGTCCAGGGATTGCAGAAGTGAATGTAGATCCGCTCCGGCGCGTCTTCCGGCCCGAAAAGCTTATCCACGAAGCAGATATCCGCCATCAGCAGCTGCACGTTGCCCGGGTTTTCCCCGCAGGTTTTCACAATATTCCGCCGTGCAACACCCAGCACATCCGCGCTCAGGTCGGCGGCGACATAGTTTACGCCCGGGTTGTCCGCGATCATCTTCGCTGTGCTGACCGCTTTCCCGCAGCCCATCTCCAGATGCAGCGGCAGGTTTGGATCCGCGAAACGTTTCCGCCAGGTCCCCTTCAGGATCCCGTCTTCCGAATCCGGTCCTTTGATCGAGTTAATATAGAAAGGGCAGGCCTGAAGTTCAGGTCTGGCCCATTTTTTGGTCCTCATGTGCATCGGTATTTACCTTCTTACAAGTCTATCGTTTCTGTTTCCTCCGCAACTCCTTCAAGCAGCGGTCTGATCTTCCCCACCAGCGCCGAGACCTGAGCGCCGCAGCGGCCCGTATACTTCGACGGTTCCAGTACTGCGCGCATCTCGTCCTCGGTCATGCCGAATTCCTTCTCCGCAGCCAGCCGGGCCAGCAGATCACAGGATTCGCCCTGCTTCATCCGCTCTGTGGCCGCCATAGAACAACGCCGGATAATCTCATGCAGCTGCTGCCTGTTTCCCCCGCGCTTCACCGCTTCCATCATCAGGTTCTCCGTGGCAATGAAGGGCATGTATTCCCGCAGCGTCCTGTCGATCACCTTTTCATTCACCCGCAAACCGCCCGCGATATTCCGGATAAGCTTCAGAATCGCGTCCGCGCACAGGAAGGCTTCCGGAATGGAGATCCTTCGATTGGCGCTGTCATCCAGCGTCCGCTCCATCCACTGCACCGAAGCAGTCATCGGCGCGTTTGCCGCATCCGCCATCAAGTACCTGGCCAGGGAGCACACCCGTTCGCAGCGCATCGGGTTCCGCTTATAAGCCATGGCGGAAGAACCGATCTGGTTTTCCTCAAAAGGTTCGTCAATCTGGCGGTCATGCTGCAACAGACGGATATCATTCGCCATCCGGTAGCAGCTTTGCGCAATGGCGCTCAAGGCATTCAGGATCCGGCTGTCCGCCTTGCGCGGATAGGTCTGCCCGCTGACCGCGAAACACTCTTCGAATCCGAAGGTCCCGGCAATCCGGCGGTTCATTTCATCGATCTTTGCCTCATCACCCTCAAACAGGTCCATGAAGCTCGCTTCCGTGCCGGTGGTTCCCCGGCAGCCCAGAAAGCGCAAATGGTCAATCACAAAATCGATTTCTTCCAGGTCGGCGGCAAAGTCCTGCAGCCACAGGGAGGCCCGTTTCCCGACCGTCACCGGCTGGGCCGGCTGATAATGGGTATAACCCAGCGTTGGCAGATCCTTATACTTTTCGGCAAAATCGCACAGGCTCTTCATCGCGCCCAGCAGCGCTCCGCGCAGGTACCTGAGTCCGTCCCGATAGATGATCAGGTCCGCGTTGTCCGTCACATAGCAGCTGGTCGCTCCCAGATGGATAATTCCCGCCGCGCCCGGCGCCGCTTTGCCGTAAGCGTAAACATGGGCCATCACGTCGTGGCGGACCTCCTTTTCCCGCTGCCGGACGCATTCATAGTCGATATCGTCAATGTGGGCTGACAGCTCATCCACCTGTTTCTGCGTCACCGGCAGACCGAGTTCCATCTCCGCCTTTGCCAGCGCCACCCACAGTTTCCGCCATGTCCGGTAACGGGTATCCGCGGAAAACAGCTCCAGCATATACTTTGAGGCATACCGTGAACTCAGGGGCGTTTCATACTGCTGCGTCATATTCTTCTCCCGTTATCTGCAGATAATGCTTTCTCTCTCCGGTCCTACGCTGATCCATTTGATCGGGCAGCCGATTGCCTTTTCGATCATTTCCACATAGTTCCGTGCTGCCTCCGGCAGGTCCTCCCATTTCCGGACCTGACTGATATCGGTCTTCCAGCCGGGCATTTTTGTCATCACCGGCTTGCACTTTGAAAGTGCTGCCGGGAAGGGGAACTCATCCGTTTCCTCCCCGTCCAGGGAATACCGGGCGCATACCGGGATTTCCTCCAGGTCGCTCAGCACATCTAGCTTGGTCAGGGCGATCTCTGTCGCCGCCTGCACTTCCACCCCGTAACGGGTCGCCACCAGGTCAATCGGGCCTACACGGCGGGGCCGCCCGGTCTTCGCGCCGTATTCGCTTCCTGCCTCCCGCAGCCGTTCGGCTTCCTCGCCGAACATCTCGCAGACAAACGGTCCCTCACCCACGCAGGTTGAGTAAGCCTTCACCACGCCGATGATCTGCTCAATGTTCGCCCCGGGCAGACCGCTGCCCACCGGCGCAAAGGACGCAATCGTGTTGGACGAGGTTGTCATCGGATAAATACCGTAGTCCAGATCCCGCAAAGACCCGAGCTGCGCTTCAAACAGGATTCGCTTCCCGTCTTTCTGCGCTTTGCGAAGCAGCGTCCCCGTGTTGCAGATAAAAGGCCTGATCGCCTCGCAACTGGTATCCAGCCAGGTTTTCAGATCCTCCCATGTGTAGGGTTCGGCACCGTACACGCCTTTCAGGGTCAGGTTTTTCCATTCCATCAGGTCCTTCAGGTGCGCTTCAAGCACTTCCGGATAGAACAGTTCTCCGGCCATGATCGTCTTTTTCTGATACTTGTCGCTGTAGAAAGGCGCGATACCCTGCTTGGTTGAACCGTATTTCTTGTCCGCAAGGCGCTGCTCCTCCAGCTCATCCAGTTTCCGGTGCCAGGGCAGCAGGAGACTGGCCCGGTCGCTGATCTTCAGATTCTCGGGTGTCACCGCCACGCCCTTTTCCATCACGTCGCGGATCTCGTTTATCAGGCTTTCGGGATCCATTGCGACGCCGTTTCCGAGTACATTGATGACTCCCTTCCGGAAAATCCCGGAAGGCAGCAGATGCAGCGCAAACTTGCCGTATTCATTGATCACTGTATGGCCGGCGTTTCCGCCGCCCTGGTAACGGATCACGATGTCGAACTGCTCCGTCAGCAAATCGACCATCCGGCCTTTGCCCTCATCGCCCCAGTTAATTCCCACAATTGCCGTACATGCCATGTCAGGTTCCCTCCGGTTCCGCCGCTCAGTCGTCGTCTTCCTCGTCCTTTTCCTTTGCGCCGGTCATTTTATTATAGCTGTTTGCCAGATATCTGAATTCTTTCGCGCCGGTCACCGGTACCGCTTCGCCTTTCTCCGCACACTTTGCCGCCCTGATCAGCGGAATCGTGCCCAGATAGGCCGAGAGCCCGATAATGACCAGCAAGAGCACGGCCACAATGATAATAAAGATCCGCACCGTGTTCATTTCGCTGTTCAGCTGCGCGGTCGTTTCCGTCCGGGCAGCAGTCATCATATTGTCCAGCGTGTTCAGTCCCGCCTTCAGGTCGTTTCTGATCAGTTCCTTCTGAGCATAGTATTCCGTGCCCATCACCATCTTCTGGGCCAGATCCATCTTCTCTTCCGTGCTCAGGTTCATATCCTCAGTCTTCAGTTCAACGCCCCGGAGTTTGTCCGGATAGGTCTTGATCTCCTTCGCGTCGATCACCAGCTTCATCGCGTAGTACTCCCGGTACATCAGCGTATTGGATTCATTCAGCGCCGCCTGGATCTGATCGACCAGGGTCTGCTCCGCGTCATTTTCAGCCATTGTGGTGATGGAAGCTTCCCTGCGTTTGTTGCCGAACGCCTCCTCGAAGTATTTATCCAGGTACTGTGTGTCTCCTTCCAGCGTGAAGCGCTGTGTCATCTCCGTCAGATAATCGGAAGCCTCCATCAGGTCATGGGCCGCCTTCTGCCGGACAATATAATTCTCGGTTTCCTTATTCAGCCTCGCAAAAACATTGGAATTTTTATACATTGAGAAAATCAGGAGCAGAATCAGCAGCAGACCTAACACCAGCATTGCCGCATGGACCACCTTGATGGAAATTCCCGAGCCACTGTTCACCTTTGTGTTCTTCATGTCTGTCGCTCCTTTTTTCCCGTCGTCATGACAAAGTTCACAAACAGAGTTATTATACACCATCTGTCCCCGTTGAACAAGCCGAAAAAAAGCGTTTCACCGTCTTGCAAACCCCTTGTAAAAGGCGTAAAATATAATAAATAACGGGATCAGCCCGGGCCGGGACGGTGAGCAAAATGACAGAGGAGAGGAAAGCCGCTGAGCGTCTTACCTTTAAATTCCTGTGCCTGCTGCTCATCATCGCCGCCGTTGTCTGGATTGTCCCGCTGGCCTGGCGCATGCTTTCCCCTTTCATCGTTGCAGTTCCGTTGGCCGCCATTCTTCAGCCGATCATCGCTTTTATGCAGAAAAAGTTGAAGTTCAGGCGCGGTTTCGCCTCGTTGCTGATTGTGCTCATACTGACGGCTGTTGTGCTGTCTATTCTGATCTGGCTGTTCACCTTCGGCATCGGGCAGGTCACCAACATTGTCAGTAACTCCGGTGACATCGTCACCGACAGTATCAATTCCATCAACACCGCCTTGAACAATCTCCTGAAAGGTATCGGCAATTCCGCCGGTCCCGGGGTGGAAAAGTGGCTCCGTAACGCCGTCAACAATATGGTTAACGGCCTCGGGGAATGGGCTTCTGACGCGGCAAACAATCTGGTCGCTTTCTCTGTCCAGCTGGCCGCTTCCATGCCCTATGTGATCATCTATATCAGCTTCCTTGTCATGGGGCTGTATTTCATCGCCAACAATTACAGTGAAATCCGGAGTCACCTGCCCGGCGGCAGCCGGAGGAATCAAAACAGCAATACCACCAAGCTGACCAAATCCGCCATCCGAAGCCTGACCGGTTACCTTCGGGTGCAGTGTACCTTCGGGTTGATGGTCTGGATCATCTCCTGGATTGTCCTGTCCATCTTCCATTTCCGCTATTCCGCCATTACGGCTTTCTTTATGGGAATTATGGAACTGATCCCCATGATCGGCAGCGGTCTCCCTTATTTCGTCATGAGTGCCCTGCAGTTTCTCCTCGGCAATCCCACCGCGGGTTTCCAGCTGCTGGGCCTGACCCTGGGGCTGCAGATCCTGCGCCGGATCCTGGAGCCGAAGCTCATGTCCGATTCCATCGGGATCACCCCGCTGCAAAGCCTTATCGGTATGTTTGTGGGAATGCGCGTCGGTGGCATCCTTGGCCTGATCGGAGGTCCTGTGATGATGTCCGTCCTCGTTGGTGCCTTCCGGGCCAACCTGCAGGGTTCCACCCTTAAGGATGCCCGCACTGTCATCAATTACTTCAAAAAACGCTGGGCATAAAATCAGGATCCTCATTCGGATCCTGAATACGTTTCCCTGAAGCCGCTGATTACGGCTCTTTTTTATTTTTGTTCCTTCCAGAGCAGCCAGGCCAGAATATGATCCGTCTGCGGAAACTCCTCCCGTCGGATCATTTCTTCTATCTCGGCCGCCGTATGCTTTTCCACCCGGAGAAGTTCCATCTCGTCCAGTTTCTGTTCCGCGCATTTCCGGCAGTTTTCCGCCGCGAACAGGAAAGCGTAGTTATCCGACAGGCTGGCGCATGCCGGCACGCGCATCAGATAGGTCCATTGATCCGACACATATCCGGTTTCTTCGCGAAGCTCGCGCTTTGCTGCTGTCAATGCCTCTTCCGCCGTGCTTCCGCTGAAGACCGACACACCTTCCCGTTCCAGCCCGCCTGCCGGAAACTCCGTTGTTACCTTCCGAATTCCCTGGCGGAACTGACGCACGCAAAGAAAATTTCCCTCTTCGTCCGATGCCACAACGATCGCGTAATCCCGGCGGGTATAGTTATAATACGGCTCCCAAATTTTCCCGTCCGGATACCGGAACGCTGACCGGCGCAGATCGATCCATCTGTCCCGGACCAGGTGCTCCGTGCTCACTTCCTCCCAGGCCAGATCCCTGTCATAAGCCCGATCTTTTTCTTCTGCCATCGTCTTTCCCTTTCCGGCCTTGGCCTGTCTCAAGCATACCATGCCCGGATAGATTCATCAAGCCGGGAAATTCTCTTAAACCTTCGCTGCAGCTGAAAGAGGCAGGGATGCAAATCTGAACGGAAGCTTGTCTGTTGACTTCACAAACACCGTCGGTGTAAGATGTTCCCATCAAAACAGGAGTCCGGTATGATGGATAAACGGAATTATCAGTTGGAGATGGAAGCGGAAATTGCCCGGCTTGACGGCCGCCGTCCATCCCTGTTGCTCCACAGTTGCTGCGGTCCCTGCTCAAGCGCCGTGTTGGAACAGCTGACTGAGCACTTCCGGGTCACCGTGCTCTATTACAATCCCAATATCGAACCTGAGGAAGAGTATATTCACCGTCTTTCGGAACAGAAGCGGCTTCTCTCTCTGCTGCCGGGCGATATTCCCCTTCTCTCCTGTGAATACGAGCATGAAGCTTTCACCGCTTTCGCTCCGGCCATGGCTGATGCACCGGAAGGCGGCGAGCGATGTCTGGCCTGCTTCGCGCTTCGTCTGAACCGCACCGCGGAGCTGGCCTCGCGGTATGGGTTTGAATACTTTACGACCACCCTGTCCGTCAGCCCGCACAAAAACGCGGACAATGTCAACCGCATCGGCGCCGAAGCGGGAAAACGCCACGGGATTCATTACCTGTTTGCAGACTTCAAGAAAAAAAACGGCTATCTTCGTTCCCTGCAGCTGTCAAAGGAATACGGCCTGTATCGCCAGAACTATTGCGGATGCCTGTATTCCAAGGGAAGATAAACGAAAGCCTCCCGGTTCTTTCAGAATGGAGCAATGTTACGATGATCGGGTCATCTTCCGGATCTCATCGGCCCGGCGAATGATTTTCTCTTTCCACTCGTCGTCCTCGGCATTCAGCTGATAGGTTTTAAACCCGTACTGGGGTCCCAGGGAACAGATCACTTCCTCGTCGTCAATATGCAGCGATATCCTGTACCGGTTCGGCAGTTTTTGCGGCAGCGTCGTCTTGTTGTCCCGTTGGACTTCCTTCAGATGCCGGGTTCCGTTGACGATCCCGTCAAAGCGAACGCCGTACAGCCGGAACAGCCAGCTGATATATCGTTCCGAGCGAAAGGAAGATGTGTAAACCCATACCTCGTAGCCAAGCTGCTGAAGCGATCGGATCACGTCCGGCGTCCCCAGGCGTAGCCGTTCCTTGAAAATCCTGTTGAACGGGAATTTCAGCGGAGGCTCGGTCTTATGCGTCTGCGGTGATACAAAGAGAACCTCGTCCAGATCGAAGGAGACACGCATCTTGGTTTCTTCCGTGTGTCCGGCGTTCGGTTTCATGTCCTGTCTCCCTCCTCCGCAGTGTTTTTTACAGTTTTCCCTTCTCAATTAGTATGTATACAATAAAGCATCCGCGGAGTCAAGCGCTTAATCCCGCTTCTGAGATCGTGTCGGCTTCCTCGGCGATCGGGATCGGAAATAACAGACCGGCTGTTCTGAAGCATTTCCGTACGCAAGGCAGGCAATGAAATATACCGGAGCCTCTTGAAAAAGCAAGTGGAATATGATAAATTAAGAAAAAGTGATTCCTCATGGTATAATTGATCAGATTGAGCATTACCGCCTGTCCGGATGAAAAAAACATGAGGATAAAACCTAATCAGAATAAAGGAGGCACATCATGACAATCTCTAAAAAAGCAGATGGAGATAAACTGATCATCTTCCTTGATGGAAGGCTGGATACGCTTACCGCTCCGGATCTGGAAAAAGAAGTGCAAAAAAGCCTGAACGGCGTCGGAGAACTCATTTTTGATTTCGAAAAACTCGAATATATCTCTTCCGCCGGCCTGCGGGTGCTTCTGGCGATTGAGAGAATGATGAGCGATCAGGGCACCATGAAGGTGATCAACGCGAACGAGATCGTCAGGGAAGTTTTTGAAGTAACCGGATTCAGTGATATTATCACGGTGGAATGATTTTTTAGAAACAAATATACAGAAAGGAAGAAATAATATGAAATCTGATGTCGTCATCATTGACAACCAGGGTCACGGCTATAACGAGGCACTTTTGGAGACAAAAAAGACATGCGAATATACCGGGCTCAATGCCAAAGACTCCATCCGCCTGCAGCTCTGTACAGAGGAACTGCTGAGCATGGCCCGCAGCATCACCGGCGAAATGAAAGCGTCCTTTTGGATCGAATATGAACAGAAGCAGTATGAGCTTCACCTGTCCACCGAAACAGTCATGGATAAGGAAAAGCGTGATCTGCTGATTGCCGCCTCCACTTCCAGAAAGAACGAAGCAGCAAACAGCTTCCTTGGGAAGCTCAGGGATATGTTTGAAAGCGCCATGGCGGGTTCACCGGATCGCGGTGACGAGCTTCCGGAGGACGCGATGGATGACCTGGCGAATCATGTCGTGGAATGCACGGATGAAGAATGGGACGGCTACGAGCAGTCCACGCTTCGCCACCTTGCAGATACGATTAAGATCGGTATCGTCGGCGGCAAGGTCGATATGACTGTCATCAAGTCTTTCGCATAATTCCTTTTTTTCGAGTCATAGGGCTGCTTCATATGGAAGCAGCCCTTCCTTTTTTATCTGTTTTTACACCATCGCCATCTTTTCCTGCCTAAGGGGTCCTTACTTTATCGTCCTCGCAACCCTGTGGGCGATATTCTGCCACAGATCGTACAGCGCGCCGAAATCTCCGTGCAGCGACTGCG
>Ga0265298_10004918_pt1 | contig 16915 bp, 26 predicted proteins | sample AusTroGonzalo_MG_3_FD_193486 | JGI IMG/M metagenome (GOLD analysis project Ga0265298, IMG submission 193486) | Bovine rumen microbial communities from tropical cattle in Woodstock, Queensland, Australia - Gonzalo_01 | ecosystem: Host-associated > Mammals > Digestive system > Stomach > Rumen ... | reverse complement strand
TTATGGAAAAAGAATCAAAGATTTGTTTCGGTTTCCTCGGAAACGGAATAACTGTCTGGACATCATGTCTCGAAACTTCTGAGCGCGAACCTCGCTACCAAGCGCACATTTCTCCAGAGCGAGAAATCACCTATTATCAAGAGAACACACCAAAGTATTTCATTGATGCGGTGGAAAAGCAGGCAGCGGACAATGCAATTGTCGGAAACTATCACAATCAGTTCGCTTTTCTCCCAAAGAACAAGCCGACAAAGTTTTGCGACACTCGCTTCTATGGGAGAGTTCTGATTTGCGAAGAAATGTGTGAAGGTGTTAAGCACCTCTGCACAACTTCTGGGCAAATTGTTGACAATTGGAAGAATGTCAAAGACTATGATGCTAACGACAAACGACCTGTCTATCTTGTAGGAAACTTGAAGCGAAACGACCACGGAGAAATCTACGGACAAAAGTTTGGTTTCTCCTTCTCAAGAGAAGTTGCTGAAGAGGCAGCGGACGCGATTCGTCATTGGAAAAGTCCTTTCTGGCGAAATTGCGTCGTTGAGGAATGTACGCAAGACTATCTGATTAAAAGTTCCGTTTGGTACAGTCTTGTGAATCTTGATTGGGAAGACTAAACTCTCTTTGGGAGTATGGAGCGCGAAAACTCCAAACTCCACTAAACCAAAAGTATTCAATTATGACGAAAGAAGAAAGACTTAAAAAGTTACAGGAAAAGAAAAGTGACCTCGAACACCGATTGTATCTCGAACAATGCCGTCAGCATGAGCGAATAAACAACATGGGGTGGGGATATGGTATGCGTCATGCAAAACTAAACTTTTCCACAACGAAAGAAGACCGCATCCTACAACGTATCGAGAAAGTTGAAAAGCAAATTGAAGAACTTTCAAAAGAATAGTTATGGGATGGAAGCCATGTCAAGGAAGCGGAATCACATTTGACAACGCTTTCAATAGGGAAATGAAGTACAGATACCAACTTTCTGAGTTTAGAGTGCATCCTGTCGGCTTCATGCAGTGGTCAAAGGTTTATTATCATTGGCTTGTTGCTGAAAGAGACTTGCAACGATTACAATTCCCTTCTTCATGCGAAAGTATTGAGCAGCTTTACGGAAGATGTATCGACAAAAGTACCCTGCAAAGTTTTGAGCAACACAAAGGACTCTGCTATAAGCCTCTTCAACGGCTTATGCCTTAAAAAGAGTTGGGTGTGACAACCCAATTCTTTACACAAACCCTTAAAATTAAGCAATTATGGAAAAGTATCTCAAAAGATTGTGCAATGCTATTATTGCACAAAGGTTCAATGAAGAAAACTATCGTCAGCGAAAGTCTTGGTACGGCAAAGACATTCTTACCGAACCGCTCTTTTGCTCTTATGGCACAATAGGATTCACAGCCTCAGTCTATGACTCTGACAGCCACATTTGCACACTTCAATGGGACAGAGAGTTTCACAAACCTACCATTGATGATATGCGGTGGAGAGATTACATCAACATTCTCTATCTCGAAGACAACGACATGAAGCTGCAAAATAGCAGGCCATTGGATTCAAAAGAACGTAGCGTAGAGTTTGAATGTTACACCGATGCAGGTGAAGATATGTTTATTGACCTCGAAGAGCCTACAAAAGAAAAACTCCAAGAGTATATCAATAACTTCGACATTGACCACAACGTATCTATCTGGTGGGTGAACGGACAGCCTGGTCGTGGTGTTCCTTTCAACAATATGAAAGAACATTACGAAGACTATGAAGCATATCTGAAATGGTTGCAAAAAATCTGTAACAAAATGCCGTTCTAACTATGACTATCGTAAAAAACTCCAAAGACTACGAGATCAACGGAGAAAAGTATTTCGTTGAAAAGTATGCAGACAAGCCACATTTCCTATGGTTCTGGAGGTATGGTAAGTATGGGAACTACGGACATGGAGCAAACGCGAGAGTTATCAAAGACGGACTTCGCTCACGTCCTAATCTCAAAAGACTATTCGGAGCTTGAAAACTCCAATAGTCACGAACAATTAACCTATAAAATTTTCAATTATGAACAGAGAATTGGAAAATAATCTTATTCCTGCACCTATCGACAACAAGAATCTTATGGAAGACGCATTTGAAGATGACGTGTTCTGTGATTCTTTCCTTGCCGCAAGAGACCATAGAAAGAAAAGTGTTCGGCATCTTATCGGTCTGGCAGAGGTTTACGACGATGAATTTCCGAAATGCGTGAACTATGCTGGCTATGTTGATGTTTCATGGAATTATGGCGGCAATGTGGTTACAATCAAAGTGATTGGTGTTTGTGCGAGTGAGGACTTTGACGAAAGTCGTAACGAGATTTTCAATCACTACAGAAAGCTGTTCAAGTCATGGGAATGTGAAAGCAATCCAGACCTTGCAGTACGATTTGCCTCTGAGAACGATACTCTCTACGTCCAATTCTATTTCGACACAAACAAATGTTAGGCAATGACTGTCTCGCACAAACTCAAAAGGCTATTCGGAAATTGGCATTTCCGATGGCGCAAACTTTTAACCCCTAAACTTTTTCAGTTATGAACAAACTAAGAAAAACTATCAAGGTAGAGGTCGAAATCGAATTTGAGTACGACCCCAATCATTTCAATGTGTCTGGCATGGGTGAAGAGTACGTCGATGCAATTGCAAAGGACATGGCTTTTCAAAATGCTGCAAGAAACATTCAAGATGGCGTGAAGCTTATTCACGTCTGCAATCGTGACGAAAATGCTTGGTGGCTCATCAATTCACAAAAACATGAAGAACAATAAAATGAGACTGCCACTTGGCTACATCGAACACCTTGGCCGATGCACCATTAAGAAAGTGTGCGAATATGGATATAAGTACCGCGTCTTTGTAGGTTCTTCAGTCCACAAGTTCGCCACAATCCGTTTGGCGCGAAACTTTGCAATGGATGACTTTCACAAAAATGCAAGCTGTTAAGCACACACAACTCTCTGCAACTTTACAATTGCAGGGAGTACCAAAAAACTTTTAATACTTAATGTTATGGTACAATTCAATTACAAGAATCATCAAATGATGGTCGTTGTCAGCAGTTACGCAAACAATGGCAATCTTTATGTGGGACTCGAAGATGAAGAGAAGGAACTTTGGGATGTGACAGTCAACCTCGACATGATACTGCCTCCCAACCAAGCCTTCATAGACACGAACAACTTTCCAGATGCGACAATGCTCATCAATAACAACCAACTCGGAAAGTTTACCGGCAGAACGGCTCAGTCTGGATTCTGCACCTATCCGCTCTATGAGTTTGACATGAAACGTCTTCGCTCATAACTTTCAGCTCTCTGGCATCCAATCATGTCAGTGAGCGCAACAAACTATTAAATTTACTAACCATTAAAATTCAAAATTATGAATGAACTAAATCCAAAACATGTGCTTGGCACTATCATTGGTTCTGACTTCATGGAAGGAAATGAACTTTTCGTAAGCAGGGACATCCCTTCTCATCCAGACAAAAGCGAGTTTGACGTTACAAGGTATCTTGTATATAAAGGCTCTCTTCGTCAGTTCAGAATGAAGAAGTGTGTCGTGTACCCTATGAACTATGGTATTAGAGAGCCAGGCAAAAGGTACATCTATCGTCAGATTGTAGAACTTGAGATTGCAGGTGTAGGAACGCTCACAGTTGGAGGCTTGTATTTCACTATCTACGAAAGTGTTGAAGACTACAAGAATGGTAAGGAGTACAAACTTCACTTCAAGCGATATTCCATTGATACACTCGGAAAAGTTCTCGGAGTGAAGTTTATCCAGAACTCTTGTAGCATCTGTTACAATGGCGGTCGCTATGACCCACATAGATTCTTTTGGAACGGAACAAGTGTGGATTGCAGGGTGGTGACAAAACTTATGCCATTCTCATATCAGGTGACAAAGGATTGTATTTCCTTCTACGGCTTTGAGCCAGATAGTCTGGGCGGTTATCCGACAAAAGAGGATTGTGAAAGAGAAAACGTCATCAATGTTTGTTGCTTCGACGAGCCGAAGAAGTTCCGCATCCGTGCATACGAAACATTCTCTCGTACCTTTGAAGTTGAAGCGGACAGCTATGAATCCGCCGAAAGTAAAGTCAAGAAGATGCTCAAAGAAGAGCCTTTCAGCGAAGGTGATAGCGACGGACTTTGTTTCGACTAAACTCTCTCAGACCATTTCGTGCTAATCCCCGAAATGGTCACAAAACATTTTTCTAACTTAAAAATTAAATCATTATGGTAAATCCAATCACATTAGCGTTTATGAAAGTCATCGCTCCTGTCATGGTTCAGGAAGGTCTCAAACTTCAGAATCATTTAGTGGAGTTAGGAAGTAACCCTGCAAATTGTTCAGTTGGAGGCAAAGACATACCTCATGCTTATGCTGAAAGTGCAAAGGAATGGGCTATAGCATTTACCGATGCTTGGATGAATGACTAAGGGAATTGCGGAGCAAAATCCGCACTCCCACAAATGTTAAACCAATTAAACTTTCAAGTAATATGGACTCAAAACTTCTATTAAGAACGAGAACGAACTATCGGGATATGCTTGTAAATGCAATCCTTGAATTTGTTCGGGAGAACGGAGAGGAATGTACCGACTACGAGATTAACGAGTTTGGTCTCAACGAAGGGCGCGAAGGTGAAAAAAACATCACCAAAGTCCTTAACTTCTTCGACAATGGCGGTTGTTTCTTCTTCGAGCCAGCAGGATTCAATGATGACACCTGCGAAGACTTGGACGAAGAGAACTTCAATGATAAGCTGTACGAAGGTGTAACCTACACGGCTTACCAATGCCTATATATTGTCGTGGATAAGAACGGAAAGGAAAGTCTCAAATACTATCGCTTTACCAATGGTGGAGTGAAGTTCGATGATGACCAGGCAGAGCCAGACCATGACTTTGCAAGCAAACTCAGTCTTACAGACCTCGACAACATCATTTCCGCAATAGGAAACATGAAACAATAAAACTTTCATACTATGGCTACATCAAAGAAATGTTCCTGCTGTGGCAAGGTAATCACAAAGGGATATGTATGGGATGGGACTGACACCTTCTGCACAAAGAAATGCGCTGCAAAGGCACTTGGAAATGACATGGGATGCGTTGAAATTCTTATTGATGATGGACGTATCGAATGGCATGACGAGTTTCCTGACAAAGAGCATTTCCGCGTGAATATAGGACACCATTCTCCAGACTGTTTTCATCACTTTGACGATGAAAAGAAAATGTTCCGATGGATAAGTGAGAAGGTGGGTACGGAAATCCATTCTTTCGACGATTGCGAGGCATGGACTCGGAAACAGCCAGAAGGCTCGTACATCGAAGTTCTCTACTTTAACGACCTCAAGGAGTTTTACAAGAACAGACGTGCATACGTCCTTAAAGTGCGCGAATGTGAAGACTATTCCGAAAAGGCAAGAAGAAAGACTTTGGCAGTGAAACGAAACAATCAGATGGCAATGTTCTCAAAAGCCTATGCAGATGCAAATGGCTATTGGGATATGTACCCCGAAGTATGGCAAGGAGAAATTTAAGACTCCCTGCAAGGATTCAGGAGCCGTACCGCCTAACCACGATACGGCTCACACAACAAACCTAAACAAAATGCAATTATGAAACCAAAACTTACTTTTACACCTGCCTACTACGAATGGCACTTGTTGGATAGGAACGGAAAGATAGTTCACAACATGGTTGACCCCGGCGAAGATATGTGTCACGAAGATGGCACACCGCTGTCATACGATGAAGTGCTTTCCTTTGTTTCTGAAGACTTGAACGCAGCAGAAAGCAACTATGCAGACGGCAAGGAATACAACGGCATCATGCTCGAAGACGGATTCACTGCGCCACAAATGAAAGCTGCCGCAAAAGTCATGGCTCGCTCTCTCTACAATTACTACATCGCATGAACTTTTGCCTGCCTTGTAACAAAGGCTGGCAGAACAAAACGAAAGTTTCACATTAAATTGTTTCAATTATGACAGACATTGTACCAAAAGAAGACGTTTATGAAAAGCGTCTTCACAAAGCCCTTAACAAAGGCGACACAGAGACTATTGCCTATTTCGCAAAGTTCGGTGTTGATGTGCGCAAGCAAATCAGAAATGCGCGTTGTTACGAGCAATTCATTCTTTGCGGCTACAAAGGTGAACCGCACTTCGATAAATACGGATGGCTCGACAACGAAAACGAGATAAGACCGCTTATCAATGATGAACCGATTTTCTCCAAGAACCACAATTGGAACTTGAACGTGCTTACACTTCAACATCCTAACGGCAAATGGGTAGCAGGCGTGAATTACTTTTTCGGTATAACTGGAACTCACAGCTCACCTTGTATTTGGAGTACATGGTACAACTCGCCACAAGAGGCGAAACGTGCTGTGCTGGCTCCACTGCCAGAACGCTTGCAGGAATCGAAATCACCAATTGCTAAGAGCTGTCTCGCTGCATTGGATAAGTATATCAATTCTATTTCCGTAGTGCAATTGACCTTCGACTTTTAGAGTGAATAGTGCAATAAAACACAACTCATATACGTTATTATATTATGACGAGACAAGAAGCGATGCAGATTCCCGAACTTCAAATCATCCCCGATGACTTGGTTGAGGACTGCTTTTACTACAAACTTGCAAAGGCGGGAAAACTTTCCCGTGAGCAGGGATTGAAGGCAAAGGCGCGATTACAGGAAATGCGTGGAGACCCTCGCTATCGCGGAGCCATGGCGGTTGCTTCACTCATGGTGGAGAATCTCGAAAAGTATGGTGTTGCGTGTGCTGGATGGATTAAGGAGCGGACAGAGTGAAATCTTCCGCTCTTTCTATTTTACATCAATAATAGAAAACTTTATGACTGACATTCACAAGAAGTGGGCTGGAAGCAGAAAACTTTACGGCTCGGAAAATGAAATCATCACGGCTTGTGGACGGAAAGTTAGTGGTCGCTATGTGCTTGTTGAGTACGATGCGGCAACACCCTCCCACAACCCTACACTTGGATTCCAGAAGTCAGAAGGTTTCCCCTCTGACACAAACGGACATACAGTAAATGACCGCGACTATGAGCGTGACCGCGATGCACAATCCGTTACGCGAAACATAGCACGAAACTATGACAGCCGTGCTCTTCAGTCACCTGTCATCGTTTCACGCGATGGTATTGTCCTTTCTGGAAACGGACGTACTATGGCAGGTATTATCGCAGCCCGCGACAATACCGATGCAGCATACGTCTCATACCTTGCAAAGTTCTCTTCGCAATATGGATTTAGTCTTTCGGATGTGGAGTCTTTCTCTCATCCAAGACTTCTGTTTGAAGTTTCAGATGACTTTCCATATACAGCTGAAACTTTTGCGATGTTCAACGCGCAGGAAATGAAGTCGCAGTCAAAGACTGAGCAAGCCGTAAAGCTCGGCAAACTCGTTCCAGACGAAACTTTCAGGCGAATCATTCTTTCTATCAATACATTCGACACAATTTGCGACTTCTACAACAATGTAAAGGCTGCAACTGAAGCTATCAAGGAACTTCTCTCAGCAGGCATTGTTTCGCAGATGCAGTATGCCGAAATGTTTGATGGGGATGCTATCAGCTCACAGGCGCGTGAACTTCTCGAAAACGTACTTATCGGTAAGGCTTTCGCAGCAAATCCCGATGCAGTACGACAAATCACGGCTTTCCGTGGAGTCCGAAAGAATATCATTACGGCTCTGGCTGAAATATCAAACAACATAGCACTTTCTCCAGAATACTCTCTTGAGGAAGAAACGGCACAGGCTATCGCCCTTGTGTATCAGGCGCGTCAATGTGGCTATCACGAAGGGGAGGCTGTGTCTGCTTTCGCACGTCAGACAGTTTTGTTCTCGGAAGACAGCTCGGAAACTATTGCGGACTATCGAAACATGGTTGTCCTCATCCTTGCAGACATCATAAACCATTCGCAGGTGACGAGGCTTAAAAAAGTGTTTGCTCTCTACAACCAACCTGCCAAAGAAGCATCTTCTGGTCAACTCGACATATTCAGTGGAGAGGTACAGACCAAGCAGGAGATACTTGAAGATGTTGTGAAGGCTGTTTGCAACGCATCAGTTGCAGAGATAAACCAAGCCGTCCGCAAGGCGGCTAATGAACGTAAAACAGAAGCTAAGAAAGTTATGGAACAGAAAGATTTTGAAGGTGACGCAGGTCGAATCCTTCAAACACTCAGAAGTTTCGGAGTTAAGGTTGAAGGTGTAACTTCCCGCGTTGGCTCTACGCTTACGCTCTATGAAGTGACACCTTCAGTTGGCACACGAATCTCGAAGATTCGTAACTTGAAGGACGAAATAGCCATTGCGCTTGCCGTTCCTTCTGTGAGAATCATAGCACCGATGGATAATGGCACAATAGGCATTGAAGTTCCAAACAGAAAGCGAAGTGTAATCCCTGTCTCTGACATTCTCGAATCGCCAGAGTATAGGAACACCGACATGGAGCTGCCTATTGCAATAGGGCAAACTGTCAAGGGAGAGACTTTCATGGCAGACCTCGCAGAAATGCCGCACTTGCTTGTGGCTGGTGCAACTGGTCAGGGAAAGTCTGTCTGCCTGAATGTCATGCTCATGTCGCTTCTCGGAAAGAAGTCGCCAGAATCTTTGAAGCTTCTGCTGATTGATCCGAAACGTGTGGAGCTGAATCTTTACTCAAAGATTGAAGAGTCATATCTCGCTGCACCGATTGTCACAGATACGGACGAAGCCATGAAAGCTTTGGATGCAGTCTGCGAACTTATGGAAGACCGCTATGAACTTCTCAGTTCCGTTGGTGTGAGAAACATCAAGGAATACAATGAAATCGGTATCGTAGAGAAGATGCCGTACATTGTAGTCGTTATCGACGAATACGGCGACCTCATTATGACTTCTGTGCGCGAAATGGAACGTACCATTTGCCGCATAGCACAGAAAGCCCGTGCCGTTGGTATTCATCTGATAATATCCACACAGAGACCTGACACGAAGATTGTCACTGGTAACATCAAGGCAAACTTTCCTACACGCATAGCTTTCCGCACAACTACAAGTGTGGATTCTCGCGTCATTCTCGGACAGAGTGGGGCAGAGAAGCTTACAGGAAAGGGCGACATGATTTTCTTCAATGGTGACGGCACAACACGAATCCAATGTGCCTATGCAAGTGTTGATGATGTCAATTCCGTTTGCATGATCATACAAGACAAGTATGCAGGATGCCAATTCTCTCCATTGCTCGACTTCAATGACACAACCGTAGTGTTGAGTCATCCCCTGCTTCCAAACATAAAGGAAAGTATCATGGCTGTGTCAAAGCAGAACACCGTAACTTTCGATTCATTGACTTGGCTGCTTAACTCAAGCTTTGGGATTGTTGTCTATTATGAAGAGTCCGTTAAACTCTGCGGACAAATGGCAGAACTCGGTATCATACAGAAGATAGGATATGGAAAGTATGCCGTTGTCATGCACGATGAAAGCCAAATAGCGAGAATCTTAGAAAAATTCTCCTAAAACGCGATATTCCCAAAGGCTTTACTTGCTTGTATCGCTTAAAGGACGTACTTTTGCACAGAAATTATGCTTTTTTACATACAAAATGCTTTTTAATAAAGGTATGGAGTTGGCTGTTGTGAAACCCCCAACTCTTTTTTTTCAACCTGCATGAGCCTGAAAACTCTTGCAGGTTCTTGTTTCATTAACCAACAATAACAAAATTATGAACGGAATACTTAGCTTTGAAAGTGAATTTGTCCGTCGTAATCCAGGACGGATTCAAGTCTTGCGCTTCATGCGCGAGGCTATCGGTGTTACTGAAATCGAGTGGAGTATGATTACAACACTCAATCTGAACAAAGTCAGGGAACATATCTGTGAAAGTGTGGCTGGAAACAGTGCTTGCACATATCTTGCCATTCTGAAGGCTTTTCTTGCAAGCTATATCGACGAAAACTTGTTTCCGTGCAAGAATCCACACAAGGAGCTGAAGGCTAAACGTGTGCCGTCTGAGCAGGTCGTATTGTCTGCGTCCGAAATAGCACTCATCGAGGCGTACAGACCGAAGACGGAAAAGGAGAAATGGGTGAAAGCCCAATTCCTCTGCGAGTATTACTGCCTTGCACGTTCCTCTGACATTCGTCAGCTAACGACTGAGAATATACAGGGCGACTTCATCACCTATGTTTCTCAGAAGACGAAGGTGGCTACAACTGTACCCCTTCACAAGAACTTCATCAAGTATTTTAAGCAGCGTGGGCAGACTCTCGACCGTGCATCCTTCAATCGCATCATCAAGAGAATCTGCATGAACTGCGGAATCAATGAAGATGTCAAGCTGTTCTATCATGGAAAGGTACAGATACGGAAGAAGTACGAACTCATTGGCTCTCACACTGCACGTCGATCTGGTGCAACGGAACTTGCGAAGCGTGACGTTCCAATCGCCACAATCTCCAAGTTGATGAACCACACCAACACGCTCATCACCTCTCGTTACATCTTCGCAGACACGCGCAACCTCGGAGAAGAAGCCATGTCTTTCTTCACTGGCAAATAGCCCATGTGCCTTGTGGTTCTCCACAAGGTTCACACAACACAATAAATCGACAACCTTTTTCGTTATTTATATATCAAACTAAAACAATATCAATATGAATAATGATTTATTGCCAAAAGCACTCACATTCATAGGCTTTCTTGGTGTTTTCTTTGGAATTATAGCGTTTTTCGTCGGCTTGTTCTTTGATGGTGGCCGTCATCCTGAAACTGCAATCGGTGGATTGTTGGGCGTATTCGGAGGAATCCAATGCTTCTGCATTTCTGTTATCGTCCAAGCTGCCTTAATTTATATCGAAAAGAACAAGCCAAAGGAACAGGCATAAACAAAAAAAAGTGGGGAGCAGCCCGAAAACTACTCCCCACACTAACAGACAAAACACTTCTTTTTTCTCGCTAAAAAGGTATCTCAGGCAGTATGCCTTTCCAGCGATTTTTTTTCATGTTACTGCCAAGCCCATACCATGTATTGTATCTTGTAGAGTATTGGCCGCTTTCATTCGGACTTCTTTTCTGCAATTCTTTATAACCCCAATAGGCATAAAGGAAGTCACAATCCCCCTCAAATCCAAACAACCTTATTGCATCGTTCAAGCCTCCGTATCGTCCGTGATCGGGAAACCACGTCTGGACGAACTGGCGAATCCCTGACGCAAGGGGACAAAGCAACTCGTCCTTCGGTATGTCCCAAAGGTCAAGTCCTATGCCCCCTCGCGTTCCAAGAATCATTAGCAGAAGCCTTAGCTTATAGTTGTAGCTTCCAACACCACAATCTTCAAACAGGTAGGTCAAAGCATCAAACAGCGGGCAATGCTGAGATTTTGCAATGGCACTTACAGCAGCTCCGATTGTGCCATGCGTTTCGGTGTCGCCGTAACATTCATGCCACAACCTGTCAAACAGCTTTGCTATCTTCCAGTTTTCTACGCCGCCTGTACGCTTGTCCTGCATACGTCCAACGGAAAGACCAACAAACTCCCTGTTCTTGAACCATTCCATAGGACTGTTGCCAAGCATACCACGAAGTTCCTGTATCTCTTCAAATCCTGCGTCTTCTTTCAGAAGCAAAGCCGCGAAAGCTGCAATCTCCATGTTCTCCACTACGCTGTAAAACGAAGGGAGAATGTTCATGGGAACAAACGGAGCAGCCACAGTGCCTTGTGTATCTCCACATGGGCTGACAGCCGCCTTATATCGCGCTGCCAGCTCATATAGCCATTCCCTGTGATGTCTGGAGAAGAACAGGAAAAAATCAGCTACATTCTTCTTTCTTATCTCTTCGCGCTCTTTTATCCTTATTGCGCGTTCCATTCTGTCCTTCTTCATCGTTATGTTTGTGTTATGTTTGTTGTTATATCATAACAACCATCCATTTAGGTCACGACGTTCAAGGCTGTTCGCCGATGTTGTCCGTACCCTTGCGAATATCGTCAAGACACTCAACAGCCTGCTTCAGCAGGGAGTTGACAGAATTGTTCTCAATACCTTCTTCCTTGTCAAAGGCATCGTTCCATTCCGATTCTGTCTTTGACAACAGCCTTTGAGCATCCATTAGGATTTCTTCTGTTTCGAGAGTGTGGGTAACGCAATCGGGAATGTCCTCAGATTGTTTTACCGTCACATAGTTGGGATTTCCTGCCATCGCAATGATGGACTTCAAATAAAATTCTCCTTTTGTCATAGTGGTAATTACTTGTTTTTTGGTTTTTGTTTCTTTGTATGTAGCTTGATTTTCACCTCATTGTTAAACTCCACGATGTCTGCCGGCACATATCCCTGTGCTCTCAGCATCTTTATCATCTTGTCCGTATAACCTACGTATTTACGGATGATGCGGTACTGAGCGTACTGGAGAGCGTTGCACCGGTGTAATGCGTCTTTGATACGCTCTCTGGCACGAAGTGCCTCCTGCTTCTCTATTGCCATTTGCCGGTAGTCGTTTTTCTTGTGACGTTCTATCACTTCATCCGGCACAGAGTCTTGCAGTCGCTCATGTTCCTTGTGGAAATGGCTTAGAATCCATTCAATTATTTTCATACTTTTTTTCTTTACGGTTCAGGAATTTCAGTTGCAGATCCATCACAACCATACGCGATATTTTCTTTTCGCGCATGTAATTCTCGATGTTCCTGCAATGAACATTGTCTTTGAAAACAGGCAGCACAGCATACATGAAGTTTTTGTTGTGAGTGACAAGGTGCTCATACATGGTCAGAACAGCCTCGTATGCGAATTTCTGTGCTGCATCCGATGTATTAACCAACCGAAGCCTGTTACCCTCTACACGCGCCAGATACTTCGTCTCTTGCTTACTTCTTTTGGTCGTACAAGTAATCATCATCACTGGTGTCAGCAGCTCATTGACAAGATTCAGGTAAATTGGCATTACCCACACTCTGTCGCGTGTTGTCTGCTGAATTGTGCGCAGGGTTTCTTTCGCGCTGCTGTATGATAGCATCATGCGAACTGAATCCATGTCTGTAGTGTAGGTAGCCTTACCATGGCCGTCACTGCCGTCATAGTACATTTTGACCTTATTCTCCCAATGCGCAATAACCCAGAACCGATGCAAGTCATACTTCTCTGAGAAAGCAGAGAAGGTATCATGGCTTATCTTGGCATCTGGATAGTCCTTCTTAATTCTTGCGCAGGCTTTATCAATGTCTGCCTGGTCATTGAACGAAAGACTGTCTGTGCTTGTGAGGCAGTACTCAATCCGTTCCTTGCGAAACCAATTGCCTCTTCTGTAATTCTTCACGAAACGAATCACGCCGTGTTGTTCCGGATTCTCTTCAAAATAAATAATCTCTACCATATCTTCATTCGTTTATTATTGTGTCTATCAACCATGACTTGCCACCATTGAAGATGACCCTCATTGAACTGGAGTCAACTGGTGTTATAATCTTCACTTGACTCATGTCGAACTCCACCCAACCGTTTTCGGGGGAAATAACCTTTGCCTTAACCATTGTCTATGACTTGTATTGCGTTCTCAATAAAATCAGGATTGTTCCTTATCGCCTCTGTCATACATGCTTGGATATACTCACCTTCTGCGAACTTCTGGCTCATCTTGTCAAACATGCCGATAACATTCTTCGTGTTGAGGTCAAGGCTGTAGCTCTTGTAGAGCAGGTCACTCATCTTTCCCCACCACGCAAATACATCGGATGCGCGATACTCGATGAAATCATTACGATAGTTGCGACCATACTTGTCTTGAGCCGTTTCAGCCATTGCATCGAACTGGATGATGCTCATGTCAAGCATCGTTCTCGCACATTCAATTCGAGATATTATATCCGAGTTTGGGATTTTGGCTTTGTCAAGTTCCTGCTTGATGGCTATGCGGAAAGCTGTGATGTCCGGCTCTGCCTCATCAATAACCTTGTCGGAATAGTCCGACCAGAACCCGACATGCTTCATCTTGCTCTTGATTTCGCCCCTTCTCAGGTCTGCCTTCTCCACAGCGATATTGCAGAGCCGCTTCACCTCATTTCGGTAAAGCTTCTTGTAGTCCCGAAGCATGGATGCAGCGGAATAGACTTCGTTGAGAGCCGCCATGACGGTCAAACCGACACCAAAATCAATAACCTTTGCAGTCCATTTAAGACCTTCCAACTCCTTTTCGGTATTGTAGTATATTTTCTTCTTAGGCATGGTCAGTATGTCATTTTTTCAAGTACGTCATATTCCTCTTCCTCATCTTCGGAAATTGTGCAGCCCGATTTTCCGCGAGGCTCCATCGCAAACGCTAAAATAATGTCGGTTGAGACAATCTTTCTTTTACTCTCTTTTCGCATATCTCATAGTATTTTTCGGATAGTTCCATTCCTATCCAGTCTCGCTTCTCTTCGATTGCTGCAATGATTGTATTACCACTTCCTGCAAAGTTGTCGAGAACCAAATCACCCTCGTTGCTGTAAGTCCGTATGAGCCAACGAAGCAAGTTCACAGGCTTTGCAGTAGGATGAAGCCACGCATCTTTGCTGTGACCCTTCTGGAACTCCAAGATAGTTCCAGGATATTTGTAGTATGACATGTTCGTTTCGACCTTGCCGAACTTCCCATAACAGGAATTAGCTTGTTCTCTGTCTATCTTCCCTCTACTATGGTTGACCTTGCCTGAATACACCATCTGAGGATTGTACGTCGGCTGTTTGTCATAGAACACCAGTATTGACTCATGCTGACGCATTGGCATACGCTTACAGTTAAGGAAGTTCGACTTCCGTACCTTGTTCCAGACAAAATCGAACTTGAACCATTTCTGATTGCTCATGATGAGCTTTGCTGCAAACGCGCCTTGCCCGAATAGCAGGATGACACCATTCGGCTTTATGATGCGCTTGTATTGGTTCCATAATGAAGGTAATGGAACTTCTTTGTCCCATTGCGCGTCTGGATTGCTCTTGTTGAGAGTACCGTATGGTGGATCTGCAAGAATCATGTCAACGGAGTGACTTGGTATCTCGCGCATTAACTGAAGGCAATCGCCATTATAAAGTCTATTTCTTTCCATGTTGTCTGTAAACGCAACTAAAATAATTCCAACTGTTTAACCATCCTTCCGTCTTTTAGCTTGAACTCGCCCAAACACTCACTCTTGAAGTGCTCTTCGGCAAGGTTGAAATAGGTGTCGTTTATCTCGCATCCCCAATAGTCGAATCCGAGCAGGTAGGAAGCAATGCGTGATGTGCCGCCGCCAAACATTGGGTCGAGAATCTTGTCACCTTTGCTTGCAAAGTTATTCAGCAGCCACACATATAATTCAACCGGCTTTCCTGTCGGATGATGTTTCGTCCAACTCCTATTGTCGAAGCGGAACAGCTTCGCGGGCTTGTCAAATGAAGTCCAAGCCAATTCTATCTGTGAGAAGTTTTCCCAAGGCTGTACTTTGTCCCACGCTATCCAACACCTGCTTGCAGGGAGATTGCCAAAGTAGTTCGCGCCCCAGAGAATTTGATTCTTGCTTACCCGGAACACCTCATCGAACACCTCTTTTGGTGGTATATCGTTGTCCCAATCAAAGGTTGACTGATTCAGGAGCCGTCCTTTCAACTTACCTGCACCGCTGTTCAGTCTTCCCTTCGTCTTTTGTTCGGTGTGCTCCTTATACATCTTTCTTGCAGTCCTGCGATTGTCTGCAGTACCGCCCATTCCCATCTTGTTAGCATTGATGCCGTAGGGGAAATCACAGATGGCTAAATCAAACTTGTTGTCTTCACATGTCCGAAGATATTCCAGACAGTCGCAATTGAATACTTCGCTTATAGGATTCATTTCAATGTCACATTACCTTCATAATGTATCTACCACATTCTTTTCCTAATGTGGTATGAAAGAAGTTTATCAGAAGTCTATTGATATATTGCAGAAATCAGAAAAACTCGCGCTTACTTACAGCGACAATGGCTTTTTTCTTGCATTTAGTGGTGGTAAGGACTCCCAATGCCTTTATCACATCGCAAAGCTTGCAGGAGTGAGGTTTGAGGCGCACTATTCACATACCGGCATTGACCATCCAGAACTTGTAAGATTCATCCGAAGAAATTACCCTGATGTCATTTCGGATTACCCAGAAATGACCTTCTGGCAGCTTGTGAGAAAGAAGAGGATGCTGCCAACAAAACTCATGCGCTATTGTTGTGAGATTTTGAAAGAGACGAAGGGAGCAGGAAAGGTCACGTTGACTGGTGTGCGACGTGCAGAAAGCGTGAAACGCTCGAAGAGAAACACCTACGAAGTGACACGTCATCTGTTCTCATCTGACAGCGAGGATGAATTTGAGGAATGGAGAAAAGAACAATCCACAAAGAACACCAACCAAGACCAATTTGCAGAACAGGGCGAATCCGTTGTGCGCTGCATCAATGGGAAAGACAAAATCATCATCAACCCGATAATAGACTGGAGTGACGATGATGTTTGGGACTTCCTTAATAATGTCATTAAAGTCGAGCATTGTGAACTATACGACAAGGGATGGCATCGTCTGGGATGTCTTTTCTGCCCAATGGCAGGCATCCGCGAATTACGCAGGATGGAAAAGGAATATCCGAAATACAAGGATGCCTACCTTCGCGTTATAGAGAGGCTTCGCATTGACAGGATTGAACAGGGAAAGCCTGACTATTGGACGGACATGAGCACAGAAGAAGTGTTTCAATGGTGGTGTTCAAAAGAGAAACTTGCCAAATGGAAGGCAGAAAACAAGCAGCAGTTGTATCTTGATTTTGAGCCACATTAGGAAAATAATGTTACGTATTTGTCCTGTATTTCTCGC
>Ga0265298_10004917_pt1 | contig 16917 bp, 15 predicted proteins | sample AusTroGonzalo_MG_3_FD_193486 | JGI IMG/M metagenome (GOLD analysis project Ga0265298, IMG submission 193486) | Bovine rumen microbial communities from tropical cattle in Woodstock, Queensland, Australia - Gonzalo_01 | ecosystem: Host-associated > Mammals > Digestive system > Stomach > Rumen ... | reverse complement strand
CTTTATATATTGTTTTATTGTTTTAGTATTTTTTGCTTCTATATAACTAAGATACTGACCCCACCCCTGCTCCTCCCCTACAAGGGAGGGGTTGTGGGGTGGGGTTAGTATTGTTATTACTCATATTTGTTTTCGTTTAATCGAAAAGTTTGCTGTAAAGGTAAGCAAAAAATAAAGAAATAACGAAAATTATTCATAAAAATCGACTCCCAATCCGCGAAATGAGAGTAAATCGTGCGGAATGGGAGTCCTTTTTTAGTCGTTTTTGTTTCTGTCAGACGAATGTCCGTTTCAGCCAGAGATCGAGGAACCGATCATAGACGATGTAGCCCTCTGGTGTCTGATAAACCAAGTCTTTTTCTGTCAGTACAGCCAAAGCAGCCTTGACGCTACTGGCACTTGGCAGTTCATAGCGTTTGATAAACTCATTGCTCAACGGCTGCTGCACCACCTCTGTGAGAGCAATAGCTTTCAACAGGCTGAACTGATTGTCGGTTAAGAAAGACGTGATTGTCTGATAGTGTGGAGCCAATGTATTGATATGGAACAGAATGGCTTCGGTAACCTGTCTATCTGTCTCAACCTTCCTCTCTTGTTCATACAGTCGGTTTAATATAGCCTGCAAATACCAGGTATAGCCATTGAAACGCGAGTATATATGATGAAATACCTGCTGACTGAGCGTCCCCTTTTTCGTTTCAAAGAACCGACGTGCGAAATCGTAATATATTTCTTCATGAAGGGGCTCAAGATTCATCAGTTGCGTACTTTGGTAGAAAGGTCTATTGGGGGCACAGAACATTTCTTCCATCAAATGTTGCTTGCTGCCTGAAAAGATGAACCTCACATGGTGGATATGTTGGATATGCGAGCGCAGCATAGCTTCGACACCCGTCTCTGGGTATTCCGTAATCTGCTGAAACTCATCAATGGCCAGATAAACGGGCTTCTTCAAATCGTTTAGATGAGTGAGAATACTCTTGAGTGTGTACTCTGCCTGCACAGGTACTACGCTGACAGATACCGTAGGCATGCCCGTCAGCAAGTCGGGTGTGATTGTAGGTCGAAGTCCCTTGAAGAAGTCCAAGACTTTGGCAACAAACGACTTTTCCCGTTCTAATGCATCTTCAATAACTGCACGCCCCAACACTTCCACAAACTCCTGTAGGTTCTTGGTTGAAAAGATATCAATATTCAAACAGATAGCATCCTTTTCAGCTTTCCTAATCTGGTAAAAAGAATGATTTATAAGGCCTGTTTTGCCGATTTTTCTTGGAGAAATCAATGTCAGATTGCGTCCATTCTTAAGTGCTGCAATCACATTTTCTGTTTCTTCCGTACGGTCACAGAAATACTCTGGGCTTACATATCCCTGATAAACAAAAGGGTTTTCAAGCTTTTTTTGTTTTTTTTCTGCCATAATTCTTTTATCTTTTCATTGCGTAAATATTGTAACGAAATTCTTGCAACGAATATTTCGCAATGCAAAGATATGTAACTTTTTTGTTAGTAACAAACTTCTTACTAAGAATTTAATTACTTTTATGAATTAATATGTGTGAAAACGGACAGATTATTTGTACTTTTGCACCATGAACAGCTACGGAACTTTGGAATTTCAGAAATAAACGATGCTCGTCTATGTATTCGACAATACCCTTGATGGCCTGTTGACCGCCGTGTTCGACAGCTTCTTTCTCCGTCAGCAACCCGAGATGCTGCTGACTGAGGGTGAGCAGTTGCCGCTGTTTGCCGATGAGCCCCACCATGTGGCTACCAACAGCGAGAAGGCTGAACGCGTCTGGAAGGGTCTCGAAAGGCAGCTCTCCAAAGACGGCCTGCACATGGTTACCGTCAGCTGGCTTTCTGAGGAACGCACGCTGAATCAGCCGCTCTTCAACTTCATCTGCAAGGTCTTTAAACTCAATATTCAACGTTCAACGTTCAATGCTCAACGTTCAACGTTCACCGTTCAACGTTTACCATCTCTTGAGCAGAACGCCTCTGACCCTGACGTGCTGGAGGTGAGAAACACCTGCCGTCGTGTGCTGCACGAGCAGTTGCGCATGAAGCAGTTCATCCGCTTCCAGAAGGCCAAAGACGGCACCTATCTCGCCGTTGTGTCACCCGACCACAACGTGTTGCCGCTCATCATGAGCCACTTCCAGGACCGCTTCAACGACCAGCCTTGGCTCATCTACGATGCCAAGCGGCACTATGGGTATTATTATGACGGCAAAACCGTCATACACGTCACCTTCGAGGACGAAGCCTCGGTGCCGTTCAATCTATCGAACGGTAAGATGGATGCCGACATGCTCAGCGACAACGACCAGCTGTTTCAGGACCTCTGGCGCACCTATTTCAAGGCCATCTGTATCAAAGAGCGCATGAACCCTAAGAAGCAACTGAGCGACATGCCTCGTCGCTATTGGAAATACATGACGGAGAAGAACGGATGAAAGAAAAGTGAGAAAAAAGAAGATAATCTGATGATATCTTAAGATTAATTTGTAACTTTGTGCCCAAGAAGTAGCAGATGATGACAGGTAAAGAAGAGAAATACCGCCTGCTTACCCAACAGATAAGCGGATTGATAGAAGGTGAAACGGACAGTGTGGCAGTAATGGCCAATGTTTGCGCTGCCATTCACGAGACGATGGGATTCTTCTGGACAGGATTCTATCGGGTGACAACAAAGGACGGCTCCCATGAAAAGGAATTGGTATTGGGACCGTTTCAAGGACCAGTGGCCTGCATGCATATCGGCTATGGTCGTGGTGTATGCGGGACAGCTTGGAAACAGCGCGAGACGATTGTAGTGCCTGATGTCGAACTGTTCCCTGGACATATTGCCTGCAGCAGTTTGTCGCGTTCGGAGATTGTCGTGCCCGTTTTTTCCAAGGACGGTGAAGTACGGGCGGTACTCGACATCGACAGCAAGGAGCTTGCAACGTTCGACAATACTGACCGCCAGTATTTAGAGGAAATATGTAAAATGATGACCTTATAAAAAACCGACTAAGACATGATTCTTCACTACGACGTACTGGTAATAGGAGGCGGACATGCTGGTTGTGAGGCTGCTTGTGCCTCAGCCAACATGGGTGCGAAAACCTGTCTCGTGACGATGGACATGAACAAAATAGCACAGATGTCGTGTAATCCGGCTATTGGCGGCATTGCCAAGGGACAGATTGTACGTGAGGTTGATGCTTTGGGTGGACAGATGGCTTTAGTGACAGATGCGACAGCCATCCAGTTCCGTATGCTGAACCGCAGCAAAGGTCCTGCTGTGTGGAGTCCCCGAGCTCAGTGCGATCGTGGGAAATTCATTTGGAAATGGCGCTCCATACTCGACGAAACGCCTAACCTTGACATCTGGCAAGACCAGGCCGACGAGCTGCTCGTTGAAACCGTGTCCGATGGTTCTGCCATCGGAAAACAGGTGGTTGGTGTCAAGACCATCTGGGGTTGTGAACTACGTGCCAAGGCCGTTATCGTAACTGCCGGCACCTTCCTCAACGGACTCATGCACATTGGTCGGAAGATGGTTGCCGGAGGGCGTATTGCAGAACCTGCCGTAGCCCATTTTACCGATAGTCTTACCTGTCACGGCATCCGTTCTGCCCGTATGAAGACAGGTACACCCGTCCGCATCGACAAACGCAGCATTCACTTCGAGGATATGGAGCGACAGGACGGCGAAAACGGTTATTACAAGTTCTCGTATATGGGTGAGCAACGCCCCTTGAAACAACTGCCCTGCTGGGTATGCTACACGAACCCTGAAGTACATGATACATTACGCGGTGGATTGGCTGATTCTCCGCTCTACAATGGTCAGATACAATCCATCGGCCCACGCTATTGTCCGTCCATAGAAACGAAGCTGGTCACCTTTCCAGAGCGTCCACAGCACCTGCTGTTCTTGGAACCTGAAGGTGAAGATACCAACGAGATGTACCTCAACGGCTTCTCTTCATCGCTTCCGATGGACGTACAAATCAGCGCCTTGAAGCATATCCCTGCACTCCGTGACCTCAAGGTCTATCGTCCAGGATATGCCATCGAGTACGACTTCTTCGACCCCACACAGCTGAAACACTCGTTGGAATCGAAAATCATCAAAGGTCTGTTCATGGCTGGACAAGTGAATGGAACCACTGGGTATGAAGAGGCTGGTGGCCAGGGGACTCTGGCAGGCATCAATGCGGCACTATATGTTGGTACAGCAGGTGGCGATGCCGCCACAACCGACAGCACGTTTGTGCTGCACAGGGACGAGGCTTACATCGGCGTACTGATAGACGACCTGGTAACGAAAGGCGTAGACGAACCCTATAGAATGTTCACCTCAAGGGCAGAATACCGTATTCTGCTGCGTCAGGACGATGCCGATGCCCGTCTGACGGAGAAAGCCTACGACTTAGGAATAGCCAAACGGGAACGATACGACTGGTGGCTACAGAAAAAACAGGCAATTGAAGCTATCGAGCATTTCTGTCACACATTCGCCATCAAACCCAAGATGGTCAATGGCTGTCTTGAAGCGATGGGCTCAACCCCACTCGTCTATGGATGTAAGTTAGAAGACTTGGTGGCACGACCAGAACTGAACTTTGAGAAACTGCAGGAGATTGTACCAGAATTGCGCGAGGTAATCGGAAGACTGAGCAACCGCCAGGAAGAAATTGCCGAGGCAGCCGAGATACATATCAAATATCAAGGGTACATAGAACGCGAACGCATGGTGGCTGAGAAGATGCATCGGTTAGAGAATATCAAAATCAAAGGAAAGTTCGACTACCCTACCCTTTCAGCCATTTCAACGGAGGCACGACAAAAATTAGAGAAAATACAGCCAGAGACTTTGGCTCAAGCCAGTAGAATTCCTGGCGTTTCACCGAGTGACATCAACGCCATGCTTGTGCTGTTAGGAAGATAACAGTTCACTCCCTGTCACGACGAGTGCTACATGTTCCACGTGAAACAACTCGCATCATTTACAATAGTAATAACGATAAAACCAAACAATTATGAACAACAAAACATTAATGGCGAACCTTCGCTGCATCCCCGATTTCCCTGTAAAGGGTATCAACTTCCGAGATGTAACTACCCTGTTTAAGAATCCTGCCTGCCTGCAGATTATGGTAGACGAGCTTTATGAGATGTACAAAAACAAAGGAATCACCAAGATTGTGGGTGTGGAGAGTCGTGGATTTGTAATGGCTTCTGCTTTAGCCGTGAAATTAGGTGCTGGTGTGGTATTGGCCAGAAAACCTGGTAAACTGCCAGCAGCTACTGTTCAGGAGAGTTACGAAAAGGAATACGGAACGGATACCATTGAAATACATGAAGACGCCATCAACGACAAGGATATCGTATTATTGCACGACGACTTGTTGGCAACAGGCGGCACCATGAAGGCCGTATACGACCTGGTGAAAAAGTTCAATCCCCGGGGCATCTACGTGAACTTCATCATCGAAATTTCCGACGAAGGATTGCATGGCCGCGATGTGTTTGAAAAGGGTACGGAGATCACGACGCTCATCAATGTATAACTCAACTTTAGCAAGCTTTGCTGGCCAAGTTTCGCATATTAAGTAGATACAAGAAGACTGTTTCACGTGAAACAATATGACTAAAAGAGAAGACGAGACACGTTTGGACAAACTGAAAGGTATAGTTAGTACCCTACCACAAAAACCTGGAAGCTATCAGTTCTACGATGCTGATGGTACTATCATCTATGTGGGTAAAGCGAAAAACCTGAAGTCGCGTGTCTCGTCTTACTTTCATACGGAGGTTGACAGATTCAAAACGAAGGTATTGGTTTCGAAGATATGGGATATCAGCTATACCGTTGTCAAGACCGAAGAGGACGCCTTACTACTTGAAAACTCGCTCATCAAGAAATACAATCCACGCTACAATGTGTTGCTGAAAGACGGCAAGACCTACCCCAGTATCTGTATCACGAACGAGTATCTCCCCCGCATTTTCAAAACCAGAACCATCAACAAAAAGTGGGGAACATATTACGGACCTTACTCCCACGTAGGACACATGTACGCTGTTTTGGACCTTATTAAAGAGCTCTATCATCCTCGCACCTGCAACCAGCCAATCACGAAGGAAGGCATCGAAAAAGGGAAATACAGGGTTTGTCTTGACTACCACATCAAGAAGTGTTTCGGTCCTTGTACGGGTAAACAGACACAGGAAGACTATCAGAAAAACATACTGCAAGCCCGGGAAATTCTGAAGGGGAACACCCGTCAGGTTCTTCGCGACTTGAAAGAAGAAATGTTACGTCTTGCAGAAGAGCTTCGGTTCGAAGAGGCCGAAGAAGTCAAACGGAAATACATGGCCTTGGACACCTTCGTCAGCAAGAGCGAGGTCGTCAGTCACACCATCAACAATGTCGACGTGTTCTCTATCACAAGCGATGAAAAGATGGCTTTCATCAACTATATACACGTCTCCAACGGCAGCATTAACCAAAGCTTCACCATTGAATACAAGAAGAAGCTGAACGAGAGTGACGAGGAACTGCTCCAGTTAGGTATCGTCGAACTGAGGGAACGCTTCAAGAGCGACGCCAAGGAAATCATAGTACCCATAGAGATACCAATAGAATTGGATCAGGTGGTCTTTACAATACCACAGAGAGGCGACAAAAAGACCCTGCTCGACCTGTCGGTCATGAACGGTAAACAATATAGGTTCGACCGTCTTAAACAGGCAGAGAAACTGAATCCCGAACAGAAACAGGTACGGCTGATGAAAGAGCTGCAAGACAAGCTTCACCTGCCAAAAATGCCTTACCAGATAGAGTGCTTTGACAATTCAAACATCTCTGGAACTGATGCTGTGGCCGCCTGTGTGGTTTTCAAGAAAATGAAGCCCTCGAAGCAAGACTATAAACGCTACAACATCAAAACCGTCGTAGGCCCTGACGACTATGCATCCATGAAAGAAGTGGTACACCGCCGTTATACCCGCTTGATAGAAGAGGAACAACCCCTACCCGACCTCATCATTGCCGATGGTGGCAAGGGACAGATGGAGGTTATCAGACAGGTGATACAAGAGGAACTGAACCTGGATATTCCCATCGCCGGCTTAGCTAAGGATGACCGTCACCGTACCAACGAACTGCTCTATGGATTCCCACCGATACATGTAGCACTGAAGATAGACAGCGAGCTCTTCCACGTGCTAACACAGATACAGGACGAAGTACATCGCTTTGCCATCGAATTCCATCGAAACAAGCGTTCTAAGCGTGCTTTACACTCAGAGCTTGATGACATACCAGGCATCGGCCCAAAGACGCGTGACGGTCTTCTAAATAACCTTAAATCGATTCGTAGGATTCGGGAGGCAGACCTTCAAACATTGACAGCAATTATCGGGTCTTCAAAAGCCCAAATTGTCTACCAGTATTTCCACCCGCAGAACGTTTGAAATGACTTTTTCCAGATATATTTGGTAGTTTCGAAATTATATTGTAACTTTGCCGAAAATTAAGCGTCATGCGAGCAGTCATACAACGTGTCAGTCACGCCAGCGTCACCATCGAAGGAACGGTGAAGAGCAGCATTCAACAGGGGTTCCTCATCCTGTTAGGCATCTGCGATGAGGACACGATGGAGGATGTTGACTGGTTGGTCAAAAAGATAGCCAATCTACGCGTATTCAGCGATGAGAACAATGTAATGAACCGCTCGATACTTGAAGTAGATGGCAATTGTCTGGTAATCAGTCAGTTTACACTCTACGCCAGCTATAAGAAAGGCAATCGGCCAAGTTGGTTCCGAGCTGGCTCACACGAGCACTCTATCCCACTCTACGAGGCCTTCTGCAAAGAGCTTAGTGACCAACTGGCTAAACCTGTTGGCACCGGGGAATTCGGCGCGGATATGAAAGTAGAATTGCTGAACGATGGTCCTGTCACCATCTGTATGGACACCAAAAACAAGGAATAAAATGAAGAAATATTTAAAGGAAATCGAAGTATCCGGGCTCATTTTGGTCATCATCGGTGTAGTGATGTCAATGTTTATAAGCTACCAATATGCCATGTGGCCTTGTGGAATAGGACTCGCTCTATGGCTTGTCACCTTTCTGTATCGGGCCTTCCACTGGCAGGAATATGAGCGCGAGAACAAGCAGAACATCATCATCTTAGTGATTGCCATTGTCCTGCTATTCATTCAAATGTTCAGAAGGTTGTCTTAATAAAAACAGCGGAAGACAATGACCATACGTGAGGCACAACAGGTTGTTGACCAATGGATCAAGACGTACGGCGTGCGTTACTTTTCAGAGTTGACCAATATGGCTGTTCTGACGGAGGAAGTGGGCGAACTGGCTCGAGTGATGGCTCGCAAATACGGCGACCAGAGCTTCAAGGAAGGCGAGAAAGACAACCTCGGCGAAGAAATGGCAGACGTGCTGTGGGTACTGCTCTGCCTAGCTAACCAGACGGGTGTTGACCTGACGGAAGAGTTGAAGAAATCGATAGACAAGAAGACAAAACGTGATCAAAAAAGACATATTAATAACCAAAAATTGAAATGAACTATGAGTGAACATTGCAACTGTGGACACGAACATCATCATCACGATGAGCGTCCTGAGGACATGTATCAGCAAGCCCTGAGTCTCTACAACTATGACATTACGGACGAAGAGGTCAAGGAAGCTGTGAAGAAGATTATTGCAGAGAAAGTGCCTGAGAATGACACGCCGGAAATCAAGAAATTCCTGATGGGAAGCGTTGAGCTGACCACCCTGAAGACCACGGACTCTGAAGAAAGCGTGATGGCATTTACTGAACGCGTCAACAAGTTCGACGAGACCTACCCTGACCTGCCTCATGTAGCTACTATTTGCGTATATCCTTGCTTTGCCAAGACGGTAAGTGAAACGCTGGAAGTCGATGGTGTCGAGATTGCCTGTGTAAGTGGGTCATTCCCTTCGTCTCAGGCTTTAATTGAGGTGAAAGTGGCTGAAACCGCATTAGCCGTCAAGGATGGCGCCACAGAAATTGACATAGTGATGTCAGTAGGCAAATTCCTGAGCGGCGACTACGAGACTGTTGCCGATGAAATCAGCGAGTTAAAGGCTGTTTGTGGCAAGAAGAAAATGAAGGTCATCTTGGAAACAGGTTGTCTGAAGACGGCTTCCAACATCAAGAAAGCCTCTATTCTTTCCATGTATGCTGGTGCTGACTATATCAAGACATCAACAGGAAAACTGGAGCCAGCAGCAACACCAGAAGCTGCTTACGTGATGTGTCAGGCAATCAAGGAATACTACGAGAAGACGGGTATTCAGATAGGTTTCAAACCTGCTGGCGGATTGAACTCAGTAACTGACGCGCTGATTATGTACACAATCGTAAAAGAAGTATTAGGCGAGCGCTGGCTCACCAACCAATGGTTCCGTATGGGTACTTCACGCCTGGCTAATCTGCTGCTGAGTGAAGTCATTGGTGAAGAAACCAAGTTCTTCTAATAATTCCGCTGAACGACGTAATCAACATAGGCTGTCAAGGAATCCTTGATGGCCTTTTCTTTGACGCTATGGTCAATATAATCCATGCAAAGCCGACTAAACTCAGCCATACGCTGTTCAGCATATTCAATACCGCCCTGTTGCTTCGTAAACTCAACCAATACAGCGATTTCATCTTGGTTTATCGTACCTGCCTTCACCTTTCGTGCCAATGTCTGCATGGATTCAAAATTCGTACTATTCAACGAATAGATGACGGGTAAAGTCAGTTTTCCTTCTGTCATATCGTTACCAGTGGGCTTACCTATTTCCTTCGAATCGAAATAGTCGAAGATATCGTCGCGAATCTGGAACATGATACCAAGATTCTGTCCGAATTGACCAGCTTTCCGTACTTCGTCATCAGAAGCACCGGCCGATAAGGCTCCAATGGCAGCACAAGACTCAAACAAGGCGGCTGTCTTCTGACGAATCACCTGATAATAGACCTCTTCAGAAATCTCCTGATTCTGGATGTTCGACAACTGTAATATTTCACCTGCAGCCAACGTTCTGCCCAACTCTGCCAGGTTCTGCACAATCAGCTGGTTATTGGTATAAGACACGTGCAACAGGGCTGTCGACAGAATAAAATCACCCACCAAAACAGCTACCTTATTATTATAGGTCGCATTGACGGAGGCCTGTCCACGACGCTCAGAACTCTCGTCCACCACATCGTCGTGTACTAACGATGCCGTATGCAGCAGTTCCAAACCTACTGCAGCATGCTGTGTCACTTGCGACACCTCGCCATAGTTCTTGGCCATCAGCAGCATCAATAACGGACGCATGCGCTTGCCGCCACGCTGACGAATATGTGACAAGACCTGCGAAAGTAGGCCGTTTTCGTAGGTCAGACTTTGATTGAACAAGGCGATAAAATCGTTCAAATCGCTCTCTATGGGCTGTCTAATAAGTGATAAATAAACCATTATTTTAGATTTTTGATACAAAATTAGTGAAAATATCGCGATATAACGAAATATTTTAGTAATTTTACGCGAAAATTGAATATTGTTATGGATAAATTATTCCTTTTAGACGCCTACGCACTCATTTATCGGTCGTATTATGCGTTCATCAAGAACCCTCGAATCAACTCAAAGGGTCTTAACACATCGGCTATTGTCGGCTTTGTCAATACCCTGCAGGAAGTGCTCACCAAAGAGCAACCGACGCACATAGGTGTGGCCTTTGACCCTCATGGTCCTACATTCCGCAGCGAGGCCTACCCCGCATACAAAGCCCAGCGTGAAGCGACTCCAGAGGATATCCGGAAAGCAGTACCGATTATCAAGGATCTGTTAAGAGCTTGGAACATCCCCATCTTGCAGGTCGATGGTTTCGAAGCTGATGATGTCATCGGTACGTTAGCCACCAAAGCAGGAGCACTTGGCATCAAGACCTATATGCTGACACCAGACAAAGACTATGGTCAGTTGGTAACCGACTCTGTCTTTATCTTCCGTCCCCGTCATGGTGGTGGCTACGAGACAATGGGTGTCGAAGAGGTGAAGCAGAAATATGGCATTCCATCGACATTAGCCGTCATTGACCTCCTGGCATTAATGGGCGATTCCTCCGACAATTTCCCTGGTTGTCCTGGTGTGGGTGAGAAAACTGCCGTAAAACTCATCAATGAGTTTGGAACGGTAGAAGAGATGCTGAGCCGAACCAATGATATCAAGGGTGCCCTTAAAACGAAAGTCGAGGAACACATCGACGATATCAAGATGTCAAAGTTCCTCGCAAATATCAAAACGGATGTGCCCATCGAACTCAACATGGACGAGTTGAAAGTTCAGGAGCCCAACGAAGCCGAGCTTGGAAAACTTTTGGAAGAATTGGAGTTTAAGACGCTTGCAACCAAGATTCTTAAAAAAACTGAAACAAAGCCAAAATCTGTGAATGGCCAGCTTGATTTGTTTGCAGAATTTACGATGGAGAACTCAAGTGAGCCAGAATTTTCGAGTTTTGATACCTTAGAATCAGTGCCTCACAAATACGAACTCGTTGAAAATGAGGACGATTTGCGAAAACTTTGTGACTTTTTCTTAACAAACGATTTTCTCGTTTTAGATACGGAAACCACTTCAACCTCTCCGATTGATGCCGAATTGGTAGGTTTGAGCTTCTCGGTGAAGGAACATGAGGCTTATTACGTGCCCGTTCCAGCTAATCGTGAAGAAGCGTTGCAAATTATTAATATCTTTAAATCTCTCTATGAAGACGAGAAAATTCTCAAGATTGGTCAAAACCTGAAGTATGACCTTGAGGTGTTACATAACTACGGTGTGGAGTTGAAGGGTAAAATGTGGGACACCATGATTGCCCACTATCTCATCCAACCCGAACTTCGTCACAACATGGATTATATGGCCGAGGTGTATCTACATTACAAGACCATTCATATCGATGAGCTGATAGGACCCAAGGGAAAGAAACAGGGCAACATGCGTGACCTCGATCCCAAGGATGTCTATGAGTATGCCTGTGAAGATGCTGACATCACCCTGCAGTTAAAAAATAAATTAGAACCAGAACTCAAGAAACATGAATGCGAGAATCTCTTCTATAATATCGAAATGCCGTTGATGCCTGTCTTAGCTGAGATGGAGATGAATGGTGTCTGTCTTGACACAGAGTCACTGGCTGAAACCAACAAACAGTTTACGACTCGTATGAATGAAATCGAACAACGCATCTACGAGTTGGCAGGTCAGCAGTTTAATATTGCCTCACCCAAACAGGTGGGTGAAATCCTCTTCGACAAACTGAAAATCATTGAGAAGCCCAAGAAGACCAAGACAGGTCAGTATGTCACCTCAGAAGAAGTGCTGCAACAGCTACGCAACAAGCACGAAATTGTGGCAGACATCTTAGAACATCGTGGATTGAAGAAACTCATCGGCACCTATATCGAGGCACTACCCAAGCTCATCAATCCGCGGACAGGTCATATCCATACATCCTTTAACCAGACAGTCACAGCTACAGGACGATTGTCGTCTTCTGACCCTAACCTACAAAACATTCCCATTCGTGGTGAAGACGGCAAGGAAATCCGTAAAGCCTTTGTACCTGAACCTGGTTGTCTTTTCTTCTCGGCTGACTATAGTCAGATTGAGCTTCGGGTAATGGCTCACCTATCAAACGATCCCAATATGATAGCAGTCTTCCGCGAGGGTAAAGACCTTCATGCTGCCACAGCTGCCAACATCTATAAGAAGCCTATCGAAGAGGTGACACGTGACGAACGAACCAAGTCCAAGCGTGCCAATTTCGGCATCATCTATGGTATCACTGTCTTTGGTTTAGCAGAGCGTCTGGACATTCCACGCAATGAAGCTAAGATGCTGATAGACGGTTACTTCGATACCTTCCCACAGGTACACGACTATATGGAAAAATCGAAAGAAGTAGCACGCAGACAGGGATATGTCACTACCCTCTTCGGCCGTCGCCGTTATCTACCTGACATCAATAGTGCCAATAGTGTGGTTCGCGGATTTGCAGAACGTAATGCCATCAATGCCCCCATTCAAGGCACGGCTGCCGACATCATCAAAGTCGCAATGATTCACATCTTCAATCGCTTCAAGGTAGAGGACATCAAGAGTAAAATGATCCTCCAAGTTCACGACGAACTCAACTTCTCCGTCTATCCAGAAGAAAAGAACAAAGTGGAACACATCGTTATCGAAGAAATGCAAAATGCCTTCCAAATGGCCGTTCCCCTCGTTGCTGACAGCGGTTTTGGCACCAACTGGCTCGAAGCCCATTAACGAAGTAGCAGTTCTTCTGCAAATTTATAAATAATAATGCCGGCAGTAACTGAGACATTCATGGAGTGTTTGGTACCAAGCTGAGGAATCTCTAAACAACCGTCTGAGGCGTCTACTACTTCCTGGTGGACGCCTTTTACTTCGTTGCCAAGTACTACAGCGTATTTTAAGCCACGCTGAGGCACGAATGTCTGTAGTTTAGTACTGTGTTCCACCTGCTCGACAGAAAGTACCGTATAGTCCGCTTTTTTCAGGTCTTTAACCGCCTCTATTGCTGTCTTAAAGTAACGCCAGCTGACACTCTCTTCTGCACCTAATGCTGTCTTATGGATTTCTGTGGATGGAGGTGTCTGACAAATGCCACAAAGATATACTGCTTCTACACGGAAGGCATCACATGTACGGAATACGCTGCCAATATTGTACATCGAACGTACATCATCTAATATCACTACTAAAGGTAGTTTCTCTGCTTCACGATATTCCTCTATCGTCAGCCGCTGCATCTCTATGGTACGTATCTTTCGCATCGTTTCTTCTTTATCTGTTGCAAAAGTAAGCATTTTTTTCGATATTTCGATTGAAATATCAGTTTTTATTATTACTTTTGCAAACTATTCATTATTAACTAAACATGATTTCCTATGAAAAGAAGACTGATGATTTCCACGCTGGTATTAGTAAGTGTACTGATGCAGGCACAGACAGCCAGAAAATTTACTTTAGACCTTACAGAAGACGGAAAGGCACAGATGGTGTGTTTCCTACCTGAAACATCCTCTGGCAAAGCTATTGTCGGCGTACCAGGAGGCGGTTATTCAATGTTGTCAAATTCGCATGAAGGCTATTTGGCCTCTGACTGGCTGAATAAACAAGGCATAGCCTATTTTGTGGTCAACTATCGTTTGCCTGAAGGCGATCGTACCATCCCTATGGGCGATGTTCAGAAAGGTATCCGTATTGTCCGTGATTCAGCTGATATATGGGGCATCAATCCTCACGACGTAGGTATCATGGGTTTCTCAGCCGGAGGTCATTTGGCATCAGTCATCTCTACCCTCTCCGACTTCGACGTCCGTCCTGACTTCACCATCCTTTTCTATCCTGTCATTTCGATGGATGAGCGTGTATCGCACAAGTGGTCATGCATCAATTTCCTTGGTGAAGAAGGACATAAGAATCCTGAACTGGTTAAGCAATATTCGACACAGAATGCTGTTCGTCGTCACTTGACACCTCCAGCTATCATTATCACAGCCAGTGACGATCGTCTGGTTCCTGTCGTTACCAACAGTCTTGAATATTATAAAGCTATGCGTAATGCTGGAAATGAGTGTGCCATGTATATTTATCCTACAGGCGATCACGGCTTTGGCTTTGGTCCTTGGTTCAAATATCACGACCAGATGCTCAACGATCTTGGCAACTGGCTTAAAGCCCATCATACACCACAGCCGAATGCGATTAAAGTTGCCTGTATAGGAAACAGCATTACTGACGGACACGGTATTGATATGGCACCTGCCTACGGTTATCCTGCACAACTGCAACAGCTGTTAGGTAAAGACTATTGGGTGAAGAACTTTGGTGTCAGCGCACGTACTATGCTGAATAAGGGCGACTATCCTTACATGAATGAATTGGCTTGGAAAGATGCCTTAGCCTTTAAACCTGATATCGTTATCATTAAATTAGGTACCAATGACTCGAAACCTGAAAACTGGCAGTATGGTGCAGAATTCAAGAAGGACTTACAACAGATGATTACCACTCTTCGTCCTGACTTGGCACAACCTATCAAGAAGAAAAGCAAGAAAAAGACTGCTGTACAACCTGCAGGTCCGCAGATTTTCCTTTGTACACCGATACCAGCGTTTAAGTCTACCTGGAATATCAATGACTCAGTCATCGTAAACAATATCATACCTATCCAACAGGAAGTAGCTAAAGAGTATAACCTGCAAATCATTGACCTGCATACACTCTTTGCCAACGATGGCGACAAGATGCTTGACGACGGTATTCATCCTGATGGAAAGGGTGCCCGTCGAATGGCCGAAATCATAGCAAATACCGTGCGTGGAAATCAATAAAAGAAGACTATTATGAAGAAAAATATCATTATTATTTTATTCTCATTATTCACCATACAGACAATGGCTTTCACACCTTGGACAAAAGGCGGGTTCGATACCGATAAGTACCGTAATGTCTTTGTGGAAATGGGTTATCAACCTGACCAGGTAGAAGCTAAGTTGAAAGAAGTATTCAATGATGTCTTCTATGGACCTAATAAGGTATATTTTGAAGTAGATGACACCCTCGGTTATATATCTGATATCAAGAATCATGATGCTCGTACTGAAGGAATGTCATACGGTATGATGATAGCTGTTCAGTTGAATAAGAAGGATATTTTTGACCGTCTATGGCGATGGAGCAAGAAATATATGCAACATCAAAGTGGTCAGCGTGAAGGCTATTTTGCATGGAGTTGTAAGACAGATGGAACAAGGAATGCAGAAGGCGCTGCCAGTGATGGAGAACTCTACTTTATTACCTCACTTATCTTTGCATCCAACCGTTGGGGTAACGATACCGGCATCAACTACAAGGCTGAAGCCCAACACATTCTGAATTGCATCATGCCTCGTGAATACAAAGAAGAACGTCCTATGCGACAGTTTCCTGGTATGCCTCCTTCATCAGGAAAAATATTCCTGATAGATCCTGAAACACAACTCATCACCTTTACACCTGATGGCTTTGGACAGCGCTATACCGACCCCAGCTATCATATTCCAGCATTCTATGAAGTATGGGCCAAATGGGCAGATGATGGTAGAAGCGACTATTGGTACAGTTGTGCTGCCAAGTCACGCGAATTTTTGCATAAAGCCATCAACGAACAGACAGGTCTTAATCCTGATATGTGCAATTATGATGGCTCACTGATGTCAGGTTTTGGAGGCAGACGAAATGGAGGTGCCAACTTCCGTTATGATTCTTGGCGTGTACCCATGAATATCGCCCTCGATTACGAATGGAGCTGTGCTGATGGTGAATGGCAGCGTCAATACGGTGAAAAGATACAGAACTTCTTCTATAACCAAGGTATTAATAAATTTTTCGACCAATATCGCGTTGATGGCACATTACCAGAAGGAAATGAAATACTACAAGCAGGCGGATTTCGTAAACTCCGTCATAGCATTGGACTCGTCAGTACCATAGCTGCTGCTTCCGTTATGTGTTCACACAACAAGAGTAAAGAATTTGTTGACGCACTCTGGAATGCAAAACACGAACCTTTCGACGATGGGTACTTTGATGCCTACTACGATGCTCTGCTCCGTCTCTTTGCCTTTATGCATCTGAGTGGAAACTATCGAGTAATCAAAGGCAGTTGATAACATTGTGGATAACTCTGTTCATAACTTGTGAATTATTCTGTTTATAACATCAAGTGACATTATAACGGTGGATATACTATCAGTAATCACATACTTTTACGTAAGTTTTCCACTGATAATAATTGGAAAAAGATATAAACTTA
>Ga0265298_10004915_pt1 | contig 16924 bp, 11 predicted proteins | sample AusTroGonzalo_MG_3_FD_193486 | JGI IMG/M metagenome (GOLD analysis project Ga0265298, IMG submission 193486) | Bovine rumen microbial communities from tropical cattle in Woodstock, Queensland, Australia - Gonzalo_01 | ecosystem: Host-associated > Mammals > Digestive system > Stomach > Rumen ... | reverse complement strand
TGCTCGAATACGCTTGCCAGCGCCTGTACCGCGACGCCCGTATCACTTCGATTTACGAAGGTACGACCCAGTTGCAGACCGTGGCCGCTCTCCCGCACATCACCACCGGTACCTACAGCCAGATTCTCGAAGAACTGGAAAACGGCGAAGTGGCTGCGGATTACGAAGCACTCAAGGCCCGCGCCAAGGCAATGGACGCCAAGTACAACGAAGCTATCGAATACGTGAAGGCAACGGAAAACAACGAGTTCCTCGACCTCTGCGCTCGTCACCTCTACGAGATGGCCGCAAACTGCGTCATGGCACAGTTGCTCCTCCGCGACGCCACCAAGTCTCCTGAACTGTTCGAAAAGAGCATGAAGGTGTACCTGAACATGGCCGAAGCCGAAGTCGCCAAGCACTACAACCTGGTCAAGAGCCTGGATGTAGCTGCGATTGATAGCTACAAAAAGTAGTTCTCGCTAACGCGACAACGCGAAATTAAAAAGCCCCGACGCATCAAAGCGCCGGGGTCTTTTTATTGCTTAAAAGGAGATCCCGGGTCAGAGCCCGGGAAGACAATTGAGGAACTACTTCTTACTCGTCCCGATGCTGTCGTTCTGGAGCTTAAGAATGATGTCACCAGATTCGGGGTCCATCATCATGTCGAAACTGGAGCGGATGGTAAAGTTGTAGCCGCAAACGTCGTAGCTGATATCCAGCGAGTGGACCATGCACTTGTTCATGTAATCGAGAATCAGCTTGTCGCGGGTGTAATCCAATGCGTTTATGACATTGGTTTTGCTTTGCTGCATCAGGGAACTCAAGTACTTGTAATGGATTTCGTAGGTGTACTTGTCTTTGAGTTCCTTGGGAATGTACGAGATTCCGCCCATGCGAAGCACGGGAGAATTTTTCGTCAGGTTCCAGAACAGGAATCCGCGATAACCCGGGTCGTAAGACTTGGTATTTGTCGCCACGCCCGATGCCATAAAGTGTGCAAAGGCCTCTTTTCGCTTGAAGTAGCTCTTCATGGCCACATCGTCTTCTGACATGAATGCCGAGAAGATGGTACCGTACGGAGTTTTACCGAAGACTTTACCCACATGGTAGATGCGCTTGACATTTCCGCTAGTCGTCTTCGCGCGGAAGGTCACTTGCTTTGCCGCCGTGCTTCTGCTGGTTATCTGTTCCGAGATTTTTGCGTTTACCTTTCCGTAATCTTCGGGAAGAATCGCGTCCTTGAAGAATCTCCCCACATGTTTCCGGAATTCATCGGTATTGGCGCACTCGAACATGTCGAGCACTCGCGCATTCACGTAAAGGATTTCGCCAGTCTTTACACTGAACAGAATTACCCCGCCAGGAACAAACTCCATATAGTTCAAAGCCAATTGCTGCAGCATTTCGGCATTCTTGATAGAGCCATCAATTTTTGCCTTGAGCATGCCCCTATCTTTAATAGGCGTCAAGAGGAACTGAGAGGCGCCTATACGAATGCTTTCTTTGGCAAGATCCATGTTGTCGGTCATGACGACAAATGGAATCTGGAGATTGCGCCGTTCAGCTTGGAAATTCTGGATGAGCTTGAAACCGTCCATTTTCGGAAGGTTTGCGTTAATCAAGGCAAGAGCCACGTGACGTCCGTATTCAAGCAGCAAGTTGAGCGCCTGTTCGCCATTCTCGGCAAGCAGCACGTGGTAATCCGATCTCAAAATACTTTCAAGGAATGCCCTCTCTTGCGGATTGGCTTCGGCAATCAAGACAGTCTTCGTATTCGCCGGAAGCGTAGCCTCCTTGCCGCGAGAAGAACTATCGTAAGCGCTCACATGCGTATTGCGGAAAGACAAGTCGTAAATGTGACAGCCGTTATTGTCGGCAACCAGACGCCCCTTCATAATGACGTACATGCCATGCGTCACATAGGTCACTTCACAGGGAGCCTCGTAGGCGGCCCTTTCTGCCTCGTGAAGTGTGTAGTACACCGGGTTTTCAGGATTGTTCGAAGCATCCTCGACTTCCTGGACATCCTTAAAACCGAGACTCAGGAGCTGTTCTTCGTACTGTTTGTTCACAAACAGGAACTTGAAAATTCCGTTTTCGAAGGACATAATCGCCCTGGGAGTATTTTCCTGATAGTCGAGACGCCCGATTTTAGAATACACGGCGCGCATATTGCAGTCTTCGATGACGATTTCCGATGCTTCCATGTGTTCCATGGTAGCCTTCAACGGTTGCGGCTTTCCATAGTAGTAGCCCTGGACTTTTTCGCAACCGATGCTCTTCAGGAATTCCATCTGTTCCTTGGTTTCTACACCTTCGGCCAAGGTCTTTAACCCAAGGCTTTTCGCCATGCGAACCATCGAGCTGATAATGGTGCGAGATACCTCGTTAAAGTTCGAAAGGAAGGCCATGTCGATTTTAAGTTCGTCGAACTTGTAGTCCTTGAGCGTATTCAGCGAAGAATAACCGCTGCCGAAATCGTCCATCCAGACTTCGTAGCCAACCAGACGGAATCGCTCAATTTCATGCTGGATATACGAATCCGACGCCATGATGCTTTCGGTAATTTCTACGCGGATGTAGTCACGTTCAATCTTGTATCTTTCAAGAATACCTTCGACTACCTCAAAAATATCGCAGCCGGTAAAGTCCAATCGCGAAAGGTTGAACGACACCGGAACCACAGGGTAGCCCTGGTCCAATTGCTCGCGCATTTCTCTGCAGACAAGTTCTATCACGTGGCTGTCGAGCTTATGGATTTGCTTGGATTCCTCTAATGCGCCGATAAATTCGCCCGGGTTCAAAAAGCCCTGTTCCGGATCGATCCAACGGGCAAGCGCCTCCATGCCACAGAACGTTTCCGAAATTGTACGCACCACCGGCTGGTAGTAAACCTTGATATAACCGTTCGCAATGGCGTCGTCAATGTGGTTTACCACGTAATTGTGCAGCAGGAGTGTCTTGTGCAGCTCATCATCATAATACCGGACAAAGTGTTCGCTCTTCTTCTTTTGAATTTTGCAGGCGAGTTTCGCCTTTTCTATCGCGTCGAGAATATCGGTATCCGCATCGGCCTCGCAAATGCCCGCACAAAGATCCATCGAAATTTTTGAAACAGTGCCCTTAACGTATTTTCGAACCTTGTCAAGCTTTTCGTCTAGATCGGCAATATCGGTTACAACTACAAAATGGTCATTCGTGCCACGGCATACCAAGTGCTTGGGGAACAACTTTTTAAGCTTGGCAGCAAAGTGAATCAAGAATTCGTTTCCGCTGCTAAAGCCGTTGGCATTGTTGTAAAGCTTCATCCCGATGATGTCGAAGAAAACCACTGCAGGGGTAACGCCTGTATTTACAAGTTCTTCTATGTAGTTTTCTCCGCGAATACGGCAATACTCCAAATTCGGGAGCCCTGTCAGGGGGTCAAAGAAACGGTCGGATTGATCGTTGACGCGCATGAAAATGGAACGCTTTCCTCGCCAAGAAATTCGGGAGGCATCAACAACTAGATCTTTTCCGGAATACGGACAACGAATAATCGACACACCTTTTTCAAGGAGTTCTTCTATGAACAAAGTATTCGCTTCATTAGGAGGAAAGAAATAATCTTCGAACTTGATTCCCTCTTCATAGGGTCTTTTCGGTTTCCAAAAAAGCGAAATCGAAGGATTCACCATATAAATTTCGTGCGTTTTCGCATCGAAAATTACAAACGGATCCACCTTGGCCGTATTCAAAAGATCCACGACTACCGACGCGGGAATATCGGATTTATCACGCAAAGTCATTGCTCCCACCTTAATTCACATTTTCTCTTTCTTATTCATTAAATTAATTGATTATTTAAAGAAATGCAAACCTTTTTTCACATTTTAAGCCATAAATGCGCCCTAACACGCTATTTGCACACAAAAAAGGCCGCCCCGCGAGGGACGACCTTTTTAAACCTTAACTAGAAAGGGAGATCCCGGCTCGAAGGCCGGGAAGACATTCTTCTTAGTTACCGCGTTCGAAGCGGATGAAGTTCACGACCTTCAAGCTGGAAAGACCGAGCTGCTTGGCAACGACTTCCTGGAGGTAGTCCTTGACAGAGAGCTTCTTCGGGTTCTTTTCGGACATGAAGAATTCCTGGTCTTCGAGAACGATTTCCTTGAGCACCTTGGCGACGCGGCCGTCAATCTGGCGCTGCAGGAATTCGGGCTTCGGAGCCTTGCCGGAAGCTTCGATCTGAGCCTTGGCAATTTCCTTTTCCTTTTCGATCGTTTCAGCCGGAACTGCAGCATCGTTCAATGCAACCGGAGCGAAAGCAGCGGCCTGCATAGCGATGTCCTTAGCGGCAGCCTTGAGGGCAGCTTCGTCGGCAGAGCCTTCGTAAGCGAGTTCGGTGATCACACCGATCTTGCCCTTCATGTGGCTGTAAACGCCAAACACGGAGTTTGCAGTCTTCTTCATTTCGGCGAACTTGCGGAAGTCGATGTTTTCCTGGATCTTGACGAGCACGTCCTGGAGCACATCGTTAATCTTCTTGCCATCGACAACAGCGTTCTTGAGGTCTTCGACAGAGGCGATAGCCTGAGTTTCGACAGCCTTGACAGCCATGTTGGCGAGAGCGACGAAGTCGTCGTTGTTGGAGACCGGTTCGGTTTCGCAAGAGAGTTCGAAAGCAGCGGCCTTGTCGGCGGTTTCGATCAAGTAGATGCGGCCTTCCTTAGCGGCCTTGTCAGCGCGCTTGGCGGCAACAGCAGCACCCTGCTTGCGGAGGAGTTCAACGGCCTTGTCCATGTCGCCGTCAGTTTCGGTGAGGGCCTTCTTGCACTGCATCATGCCCACGCCAGTCTTCTGACGGAGTTCGTTAACGAGGGAAGCGGTAATCTGCATATTACTTTTCTTCCTCGCCGTTGTCGAACTTCTTAGCTTCTTCCTTGTCGGCCTTCTTTTCTGCAGAACGCTTCTGGACGTTAGCAGCGATGTAGTCGACGATGAGCGTGAGAGACTTCACGGCGTCGTCGTTGGCCGGAATCGGATAGTCCACGAGAGTCGGGTCGACGTTCGTGTCGCAAATGCCGATGATAGGAATGTGGAGACGGCGAGCTTCAGCCACGGCGATCTTTTCGTGAGCGAGGTCGGTCACGACGAGGAGGCCCGGGAGGTTCACCATTTCACGGATGCCACCGAACACGGAAAGGAGCTTTTCGCGTTCGCGGTTCTTGTCGAGGACTTCCTTCTTGGAGAGAGCCTGGAAAGTACCATCAGCTTCCATAGCGTCGATCTTGTCAATCTTCTTGATGGACTTACGGACGGTCTGGAAGTTCGTGAGCATACCACCGAGCCAGCGGTTGGTCACGGAGAACTGGTTGCAAGAAGCAGCAGCGTCGAGCACGCACTGACGAGCGGTCGGCTTGGTGCCAACGAAGAGCACGGTCTTGCCAGATTCAGAGATCTTGGCAGCGGCCTTGGCGGCTTCTTCAAGGAGTTCACGAGTCTTGGAGAGGTTGAGAACGTAGATGCCGTTCTTTTCAGCCAAGATGTAGGGTTTCATTTTCGGGTTCCAGCGCTGAGTCTGGTGACCAAAGTGGGAGCCTGCAGCAAGCAGATCTTCGACAGAAGGCAGATTTGCCATAATGTATTTTCCTTTTCGGTTGTTACTACCCGGACTGCAATTAAGCCGCGAAGCGAAGACCTGACCTAGGGGTGTGGACCTCGCCACCGAAGCGACTCTCGCAAGCCGGTGATTGGTTTTACCCGAGCGTAATTGCCCGAGCGCGGGTAAATGTAGAAAATTTCTACATTTGCGTCCATGCCTGAAAAGAAGAAAGTTTTGATTATGGTCGCTAGCCCCAAAAAGGAGCGCAGCGGAACCCTGATTCCGACCAAGGCGTTCGTAGAAGGCCTGGAAGAAAGCGGGCTGTATGAATCGGAATACCTTTTTATCGACAAATTGAACATTAAGCCCTGCCGCGGTTGCCTCAGCTGCTGGGGTCGTGAAGACGGCAGCTGCTTTATGAAGGACGACGACGTGCCCTGGGTGCGCGAAAAGCTCACCAACGCCGACATTGTCATTTGGAGTTTCCCGTTGTACCTGTTCGGCGTGCCGGGCCAGATGAAGGTCTTGATGGACCGCATTGTGGGCATGGTTCACCCCTACATGGGCCAGAAGCTTAAAGACGGCGCCAACGCCATGAATTCGCATTTGCACGGGCTACAATTCCAGAAAGAAGGCCAGAAGATTATTCTGCTTTCGAGCTGCGCCTGGATGGATCTGGATGTAGTTTACGAGCCGATCCGCAAGCAGTTCGACATTATTCTTGGGCATGAGGGCTACACGCTGATTGCTTGCCCGCAGATGCGTGCGCTGGACCACCGCGGAGGCCCGAGACGCTTGAACATGCTGCGCGACAAGTACCGCAAGGGCGGCGCGGAATTGGCGGCCACGGGCGCGCTTTCGAAGGAAGCGATTGACTTGATGCAGAAGCCGATTTTCAGCGACGAAGCCTACGAGACGCTGGTCGTGGAATTCGTGACACACATGTTCGACCGCGACGATAATTTCTAGAAAACCGGGAAAGCCGTAAAAGGAGATGCCGCATCAAGTGCGGCATGACAATACGGGCTGGAAATTAATTTGTATAGAACAGAAAGACCTCCGCAGAGCGGAGGTCTTTCGTAATAGCAATTTCGCAGATTAGCGCTTGCTGAACTGGAAGTGCTTACGAGCCTTCTTGCGGCCGAACTTCTTACGTTCAACGGCACGAGAGTCGCGAGTCATGAGGCCTTCCTTCTTGAGGGCGGGCTTGACTTCGGCGTCGTTAGCAACCAGGGCGCGGGCAATGCCAAGACGGACAGCGCCCATCTGGCCAGCGATGCCACCGCCACGAGCGGTAACTTCGACGTCCCATTCTTCCGCGTTGCCGAGGATGGCGAACGGAAGGTTAGCAATCATGTTCTGCACTTCAGAATGGAAGTAATCCTTGAAATCACGACCATTGATAGTGCGCTTGCCGGAACCCGGCTTCAGGATCACAGCAGCGATGGCGTTCTTGCGACGGCCAGTGCCGCGGTAGATCTTCTTAGTTTTTGCGGTAGCGATAGAGGTATCCTCCGTTCTTAAAGTTCTACAACTTCAGGTTTCTGCGCGGCGTGCGGATGTTCGGCACCGGCATAGATTTTGAGCTTCTTGATCATCTTGTGACCGAGAGCGCTGTGCGGGAGCATGCCCCAAATGGCAGCTTCGAGCGGTGCAGTCGGGTGCTTTGCAGACAGGTCGGCAAAGTTGATCCAGCGTTCACCGGCAATGTGACCGGTGTGGTGGAAGTACTGCTTCTGCAGGTTCTTGTTGCCGGTAACAGCAACTTTTTCAGCGTTGATCACAACCACGAAGTCGCCAGTGTCGACGTTCGGGGAGAAGATGGCCTTGTGCTTGCCCATCAGGAGCTTTGCAACTTCAGAGGCAACGCGACCCATAGGCTTTTCGGCGGCGTCCACAAGCTTCCACTTGCGTTCGACGTTCTTCGGGTTTACCGTAATGGTCTTCATGTAAATCCTTTTTGAGTTATTCCGGAGCAAAGTCGCCCCGTGAAATGCTGCGCTAAATTTAGAAGAAAAATCGCGGCTTTGCAAGGGTAAAAAAGTACGTTTTTTCGAAAATTCCGCGCCATTTTAGGCATTTTTATTCTATCAATTCATAGAGTCATAATAATTGATATAACAAATTGTGCGTTTTGAGGGCATGAAATGCCGATGCTGAACCCAGTTCAGCACGACACGGTCCGCATACAAGGCGTGAAAACGCAATAGGGCCGAGCATGCTTTGGGAAAGCCGTAAAAGGAGATCCCGGCCTACGCCGGGAAGACAATAAGGCGGTGAAACGCGATAGAGTCAAGCGGGCTCCGTGAGCGAAAAGCGACTCGTATTAACGAGTCGTGTTCGCGAGAGCGAGGCGATATCACATTTTCATGACAGCAACAGAGCCGAGCGGGCTCTTTATAGCCGAACAGTCTTATAATAAACAAACCCCGAAGCGTTCGCTTCGGGGTCCGTTGTTTGGTGTATTGAGTTCTAAAAATTATCTAACAACCTTGACAGACTGCATCTGGCCAGTGGTGCGGCTGCGGAGGTAGTAGATGCCGGAGGACTTCACAGCGCTGGAGCTCTGGAGGATTTCCTTAGCGGCGTCGAAACCGTAAGCAGTGAGCACACCCATGTGGACACCGTTCTGGTCGAACACGTGGTAGTCCTGACGGGCATTGTTATCGAGCTTAAGGTTAGCACCAATGACCTGCGGTTCTTCGCCAGGCTTCGAAATCTGGAACCAGTCGACATCGATATATCCCTGGGCAATTTCCATCGTCAGGATCTGTTCACCCTTAGCAAGCGTAATGGAACCAGAAACATTGTCAAAGGAACTCCAAGAAGTACCCGAGTATTTCAGCGAATCGGACACAACCTTGTCGCCAACCTTGAACACCACAGCTCCATCACCATTTGCGGCAACAGCAGCCGTTACAGTATACGTTCCAGCTTCAGCAACGTTGATCGTGTACTGGAAGTAGTTTCCGGTAGGATTGCAACCGAGAACGAGACCGCCGTTCTTTTCGCCAATCTTTACAGTGGTACCCTTTCTATATTCGGTATTCCAGACATCATCGCAGTCACCACTTACAGAGTAAGAGTTGTTGCCAGCGCCCTTGCCCGGAATGTCGAAGTCTTCGGCTTCAATCTTGGCAGACAAATCGAATGCCTTACCCTTGAACGGAGTCTGCGGTTCAGGTTCGACAGTAGTAGCACCTTCGCCAGTGGCAAGACCGGTGGTGTTCACACCCTTGTTGGACTTCAAGTATTCCTTGAGCCAAGTCATAGCCGGGCGATCCTGACCGTTCCTGATGATACCGGAGTTACCGCCAGAAGTCCAAGTAGAACCGTAAATGTAGCCCCACAGGGTGATACCGGCGATGTGTTCATTTTCCATGAAGTAGGAAATCTGCTGAGAGTAGCAGTTCTTCTGGTCGTTATCGTCATTGGAGGCGATATCGTATTCAGAGATGAACATCGGCATCTGGGTCTTGTTCCAGATTTCTTCAATAGCGCTCTTGAGCGTATTGATGTTCAAGCAGGAACCGCCACCGCCCTGGCCACCAGCCTGACCGCCGGAAACCTGCATGTCGTGAGCCTGCAAGCCGTAGGCGTCAACCGGAGCACCAGCCTTTTTCAGCTTGTTGATCAAGTCGATACCTTCGTTCTTCTGCCACTGAACAGTGTTATAGTCGTTATAAATAAGGATTGCATTCGGCCAACGTTCACGGGCCATCTTGAATGCGGTCACCACGAATTCGTAGTTGCCGTTATCGCCACCGAGAGCCGCGATAATGTTGTTGTTCTTGCCGTAACCGGAGTGGTAGCTGCCACCAGACTTGATAGCTTCGTTCACCACGTCGATCATTTCGAGTTCCGGATAATGCTGCTTGACAGCGTCCATCCAGTTCGTGATTGCCGTCTTGGTATCGGCTGCGCTAAGGCCATTCAGCCAGTTCGGGTACTGGGAGCCCCACACGAGAGCGTGGAACTTGAAGTGACCGCCGTTGTTCTTAGCCCAGTTATAGGCTGCGTCGCAACCAGACCAGTTGTAACGACCGCGGGTGCCTTCGATAGAAGCCCACTTACATTCGTTTTCGGCCGTAATCTGGTTCCACAGAGACGTAAAGTCGCTACGGACCTGACCGTTTGTTGTAATGTTACCGACGAACTTCGCTGCACCATCGGCCAAGCCAGGGCCTGCGAAGGAGAAAGATGACGCTGCAAGAGCGAACGCAGCAACTTTCGTTGCCGTAGAGATTAGCTTTTTCATACCACACATCCTTTTTTGTTTTTGATGGTTTCATCCCAAAAACCATTATAAATATATCCCGCAAAACGCCCTATTTTACCCTAAAAAGCGGAATTGCCATGGACAAAATGTCCATAGCGTAAGAAAATTGTAAGCAAAACAAGCCCCAAAGCGTTCGCTTCGGGGCCCGTTGTTTGGTGTATTGAGTTTAATTACTTAGCAATCTTGACAGACTGCATCTGACCGGTAGTACGGCTGCGGAGGTAGTAGACGCCAGAGCTCTTCACTTCGTTAGAAGTCTTGAGGATTTCCTTGGCGGCATCGAATCCGTAAGCAGTGAGCACACCCATGTGGACACCGTTCTGGTCAAACACGTGGTAGTCCTGACGGGCATTCTGTTCCATCTGGATATTGTTGCCGATAACCATCGGATCGTCATCACCCGGATCATCAGCAACATCGCCCTTCACGAAGTTGATGTAGTCGATGTCGAAGTATTCCTGAGTCACGTCCATGCGGAGCACATGCTTGCCGGCCGGGAGAGTCACCTTTTTCTTCACGTCGGAGAAGTCATCGTAGCTGGAACCCGTGACAGTGAATTCGCCAATGGACTTGCCGTCGATAGAGAGGGTGAAGGAACCCGTGCCTTCGGTAGCGACAGAAGCCACAGCAGTGTAGTCACCAGCTTCGGCGATATTGACGGTCCATTCCAGCCAGTCGCCAGTATTGTTGTAGCCAGCGGCGATTCCGGTAGCCTTCTTGTACAGGTCAACGCCGGTATCCTTACGGTAGTCGCTATCGCCATGGTTTTCAGAATCGTCGCTATAAGAAGCGTTGTCCGTGCCGTCTTCGCTCTTGCCCTGACCCGGCTTGTCGAAATCTTCAATTTCGACCTTACCCGGAATGGCAATTGCGCTGCCCTTGAACGGTTCCTGCGGAACGGGGTCAACCGGGGTCAGCACGCCAGTGGCAAGGCCAGTGGTGTTCACGCCCTTGTTGCTCTTCAGATACTGCTTGAGCCAAGTCATGGCGGCACGATCCTGACCGTTCTTGATGATACCGGAGCAGCCGTTTGCCTGACCGTTACAGTTCAACCAGGTAGAACCATAGATATAGCCCCAGATGGTGATACCGGCAACGTGTTCATTTTCCATGAAGTAAGAAATCTGTTCGGAGTAGCACTGCTTCTGGACGTTGTCATCGGTGCTAGCAATATCGTATTCAGAGATGAACAACGGAATCTGGGTCTTGGACCAAATGTCGCTGATAGTGCTCTTGAGCGTGTTGATGTTCAAGCAGGAGCCGCCACCACCGGTACCGCCAGCGCCACCGCCCTGGCTCATCATGTCATGAGCCTGCAGGCCGTAGCCGTCCACCGGAGCACCGTTCTTCTTGATGGTCTGGATCAAGGTGATACCCTGGTCCTTGTTCCACTGAACCGTGTTATAGTCGTTATAAATAAGGATAGCCTTCGGCCAACGTTCACGGGCCATCTTGAAGGCCGTGGTCACGAAGGCGTAGTCGCCGTTGTTGTCGCCACCGAGAGCCTGGATAATCTTGGTGTTCGGATAGCCGGAGTGATACTGGTTGTTACCGGTACGGATAGCTTCGTTCACCACGTCGATCATTTCGAGGTCGGGGAACTGCTTAGCAACGGCATCGAACCAGGCGGTAATGGCCTTCTTGGTTTCGTCGACGCTCAAGCTACCGAGCCAGCTCGGGTACTGGGAGCCCCACACCAGAGCGTGGAACTTGAAGTGACCACCGTTTTGCTTGGCCCAGTCGTAAGCGCGCTTACAGCCGGCAAAGTTATAGTTGCCGCGGGTGCCTTCGATAGAGGCCCACTTACATTCGTTTTCAGCCGTAATCTGGTTCCAGTACTGTCCGAAGTCCGAACGAACCTGACCGTTAGTCGTAATGTTACCCACAAACTTGGCTGCACCGTCGGCCAAACCCGGGCCAGCGAATGCGGGGACAGCACAAGCAAAGGCAACTGCCAATGCAGAGAGAGATAGCGTTTTCATAGAAACCACATCCTTTTTTAAAGTTACACCATGCACTCATAAAAGTATCCTGAAATGCATAGAATAATCCTGGTCGGAATAGGGTTTCCATGGACAATATATCCATAGTAATGTAAAGAACAAGAAACGGACCTTGCGGCCCGTTTCCTGTTCTCAAATTTTTGGGAAAAATCGCCTTATTTCACGATCCGGACAGACTGCATTTTTCCGGTGGAACGGCTGCGGAGGTAGTACATGCCGGAGGTCTTGATGGCGTCGGAATTCTGGAGGATTTCCTTGGCGGCTTCAAAACCGTAGGCAGAGAGCACACCCATGCGAACGCCCTGCATGTCAAACACGTAGTAGTCCTGCAGGTTGTTGTCGTTTTGCAGCACAATTTCTTGAGCAATGGGGCTGCGTTCGCCGCCGGCCTTCACGAATTCGAGGTAATCGATATCGAACCAGGCGCCCGTTACCTCAAGGCGCAAGATATGCTTGCCGGCGGGAAGGGTCACGGTGGTTTTCACGTCGATGAAATCGTCAAAGCTGGAGCCCGAGAGCGAGACCTTTTCCGCCGCCACTTTACCGTCGACAGAAAGCGAGAAACTGGAGGTCGAATTCTCGGTCGCGATAGAGGCGTACACGTCGTAGTCGCCAGCGTCAGCCACATTCACGGTGTATTCGAGCCAGTCGCCCTGATTGTTGTAACCGACGACGTTGCCGGTTGCCTTCTTGTAAATGTCGACTTCGGGAGCGTCGTCTTTGCGGTAGTCGGAATCGCCGTGGTTTTCGGAATCGGCATCTTCGTAAGAGACGTTGCTTACGCCATCGGTTTCGCCTACACCGGTCACGTCGAAATCTTCGGCCTGGATAATGCCCGGAATGGCGAGGTCCTTGAAGGCCTTGCGCGGCACCGGTTCAGGCGGTATATAGGGTTCGGCGTTGTTCAGGCCCGTTTCGTTTTTACCATCGGCAAGGTGGCTCTTGAAGTATTCCTTGAGCCACGTCATGGCCGGACGATCCTGACCATTCTTGATAATACCGGAGTTTCCGTTTGTTGTCCAAGTGGCACCGTAGACATAACCCCAAAGCGTAATACCCGCGACCTGCTTGGATTCCCAAAATGCCGGGATCTGTTCAGAATAGCGCTGTTTCTGCTGATTGTCGTTGTCGGTGCCAATATCGTATTCGGTAATGTAGAGGGGCATCGGTTCGCCCTTCGCATTCTTCACGCTCGTCTGGATTTTGTTCAAGGCGCTCTTGAAGTCGTTCGCATTCATGTCGGTAAGGTCATGAGCCTGCTGACCGTATGCGTCCACAGGGGCGCCCTGCCTGACCAGCTTGTTCACGAGGTCGATACCTTCGTTGATCTGCCAGCGGAACGTGTTGTAGTCGTTATAGATAAGGACAGCCTTCGGCCAGCGTTCGCGCGCCATCTTGAATGCGGTCGCCACGAATTCGTAGTTGCCGTTGTCGCCGCCGAGAGCCGGGATAATGTTATTGTTCCTGCCGTAACCGGAGTGGTAGCTGCCGCCCGATTTGATAGCCTCGTTCACCACGTCGATCATTTCGAGATCGGGGTAATGTTCGGCAACGGCGTCGAACCAGGCGGTAATCGCCTTCTTGGTTTCTTCGGTGCTAAGGCCGTTGAGCCAGTTGGGGTACTGGGAACCCCACACCAGGGCGTGGAACTTGAAATGGCCATTATTCTTTTTGGCCCAGTTGTAACAGGCATCGCAGCCAGACCAGTTGTAACGTCCGCGGGTACCTTCGATGGATGCCCACTTACATTCGTTTTCGGCGGTAATTTGGTTCCAGTAGGTACCAAAATCGCTTTGAACTTGGCCACGGGTAGTAATGTTACCCAGGAATTTGGCTCCGCCTTCTGCAAGCGGGGCCGCCTGAGCCAAGGCCGCAAACGAAGCAGCCAAGGCAATCGTAGAGAGAACTGTCTTCTTCATGAACCAACATCCTTTTTAGGGTATACCAACCAATGATAAATCTACCCCGAAAAAAGGATGTTTTTACAAATTAAGGAAACGCATTCGTTGATAAAATGTCAATGAATGCGTAAATATTTAAAAAAAATGTCCGGAAAGACGTAAGAGGAGATCCCGGCTCAGAGGCCGGGAAGACAATTAGGCGGTAGAGCCGAACGGTCTACCGTGAGCCTCAAGCGATTCGTATTAACGAATCGTGGAGGCGAGAGTGAGGCGAAGTCACATTCTCGTATCAACGATAGAGCCGAACAGTCTATTTACTAATTCTTACCGCTTGCATTTTTCCGGTGGAACGACTGCGGAGGTAGTAGACGCCGGAGGGGTTGAGGGCGTTAGAGTTTTTGAGCATTTGTACGGCAGATTCAAAGCTGTGGGCCGTGAAAACGCCAAGGCGCACGCCGCGGGCATTGAACACTTCGAACTTTTGCAGGGTATTCGGCGAAAAATACAGATTCTGCGCGACTGCGGAAGGTTCTTCTGGACCAAGCGGAGTGTACGGGTAGTTTTCCGCGAAATATTCCTTGAGCCAGGTCATGGCCGGGCGGTCAATTCCGTCTTTAATGATGCCGGAGCAACCAATTTTCGTTGGAGAATCCGCACAAGTCACCCACGTTTTACCATAAATGTAGCCCCAAAGAGTAACCCCCTTTACGTAATCCGTTTCCATCAACACAGGAATATGTTCTTGATAGCACGCCTTTTGAAGGCTGTCTTTATACACGCCGATGTCATACTGGGTAACGTATATCGGAACCCCGGTTTGTTCGTAGGCATCGCGAAGGGCGCTCTCGATTTCGAATGAATGCACGCAAAATGTGCCGGATCCCTGCCTCAGCATATCGTGGAACTGCATTCCGAAACCATCGACAGGAGCCCCCTGGGCTTTGATTTTTTTGACAAGGTCGATAGCCAGGTCCTTATTCCACTGAATTGTATTGTAGTCGTTGTATATCAGGATTGCACGCGGCCAGCGTTCACGGGCCATCTTAAAGGCCGTTACCACAAATTCGTAATTACCGGTATCACCGCCTAGAGCCTCGATAAACTTGTAATTCGGAAAACCGGAGTGATAACTTTGACCATTTCTGACAGCTTCGGTCACCACCTCAATCATCTCGAGGTCCGGGTAACGTTTAGCAACGGCATCGAACCAATCAATAACAGACTGTCTTGTTTCGGCGGAATCAAGCCCGGCCAACCACGCAGGATTGTGGCCGCCCCATAATAGCGTGCGGAACATAAAAAGGGCCTTGTGTTCTTTCGCCCAGTTGTAGACGATATCGCACACCGACCAATCGTATTCACCACGCACTTTTTCGACCTCGCCCCGCGTGCACTCCATTTGAGGGGTAATCTGGTTCCAGTAGGTGTCAAAATCTTCGGGAATTACGCCAAGAGTAGCTTCATAAGAGGTCGTATTGCCAAGGAACTTGGGCGCACCATCGGCTAGTGCAGCAAAAGCAAAGGTCGATGCAGCAATGGTCAAGGCGAGGATTTTGGCAGTTACAGTTAATTTATTCATAACGATAGAGTCGAACGATTCTTGTAGAATGGTTGCGGAGGTAGTACACGCCGGAGGGTTTGAGGGTGCCTGAATTGCGGAGGCTCTGTTCCGCAGCTTCAAAGCTGTGGGCCGTGAACACGCCGAGGCGCACACCGCGGGCATTGTACAATTCAAACTTTTGCAGGGTATTCGGTGACAAATACAGATTCTGTGCGATTGCGGACGGTTCTTCTGGACCAAGCGGAGTGTACGGGTAGTTTTCCGCAAAGTATTCTTTGAGCCAGGTCATGGCCGGGCGATCAATACCATCTTTGATAAGCCCGGAGTTACCGTTTGTTGTCCAAGTGGCACCATAAACGTAGCCCCAAAGGGTAACGCCAGACACATATTCCGATTCCATCAAAACCGGCATATGCGTTTCGTAGCATGACTTTTGAAGTTGATCGTCTTCGGTTCCGACATCATATTGGGTGATGAATATAGGAGTTCCGCCCGTCTGCTCGTAAGCATCTTGAAGAGCAGTTTTAAGCGTGGCAGCAGGTATGCAACTTGCATTAGAACCTTGCGCATAGGTTTCGTGGAACTGCATTCCAAAGCCATCGATAGGCCCACCCTGGGCCTTGACCTTTTTGACAAGGTCTATTGCCTCGGCCTTTTGCCACATAATCGTATTGTGGTCGTTGTAAATCAAAATCGCCTTCGGCCAGCGTTCGCGGGCCATTCTGAAAGCAGTAGCAACGAACTTGTAGTCGCCATCGTCGCCACCGAGAGCCTCGACAATCTTGTAACGGGCAAAAGCGGAATGATACCCGCTAGCACCCGATTTGACAGCCTCGTTTACGACTTCAATCATATCGAGGTCGGGGAAATGCCCTTGAACAGCGTCCATCCATTCTGTGATGGCCTTTTTTGTTTCGGCAGAGTCAAGTCTGCTCAACCACTCCGGGTTATGGGACCCCCATATCAGTGTGTGGTACGAAAAATAGGCCCTGTGCTCTTTTGCCCAGTTATAGACGGCATCGCAATCGGAAAAATCGTATGTTCCGCGTTCTTTTTCAACCCAGCTCCACGTGCACTCGTTTTCGGCGGTAATCTGGTTCCAGTAGGTGCCAAAATCTTCGGGAATTTCGCCAGATGCGGTCGTGTTGCCAAGGAACTTGGGTGCACCATCGGCTAAAGCCGCAAAGGTAAAGGTCGATGCGGCAAGGGCTAAAGCAAGGGTTTTGGCGACCACGTTTAATTTATTCATAACAAGACTTAATTTTAAAGTGATATAGCACGCAATGATAAATCTACCCCGAAAAAGGTAAAAAGCCCCCCTCCGGGGGTGTACTTCCATTGACAAAACATCCAAAAGAAGGGTAAACAATAAAAAACAAAGTCGTTTAAAAAACGCTTTTTACACGGAAAGTGTGTAAGATTTATTTGAAAAGCCGTAAATTTTTCTAAAATCCTTTCCAATTTCAAAATTTTTGTGTAAATTTAATAGCAGAGAAGATTGTTTGGGTAACAATTTTAAACTTCAAAGGAGATTCCTATGCGGAGTACAAAACTCATTGCAGGTAGCGCAATTCTGCTCGGCCTTCTGAGCAGCCAGGCACTCGCTTGGAGCAT
>Ga0265298_10004914_pt1 | contig 16926 bp, 10 predicted proteins | sample AusTroGonzalo_MG_3_FD_193486 | JGI IMG/M metagenome (GOLD analysis project Ga0265298, IMG submission 193486) | Bovine rumen microbial communities from tropical cattle in Woodstock, Queensland, Australia - Gonzalo_01 | ecosystem: Host-associated > Mammals > Digestive system > Stomach > Rumen ... | reverse complement strand
ACATTCTACCAATTGATATAATTGTATTAATTAGTATAGTAATTTTAGTTACTGATCAGTAATCATTAGTCTTTAGTTGATAAAAATTAGAACTAGCCTCCTTTTCATTAACAAGATGGCGATGCCCGATCAAGTCGGGCATGACACCGCAACAATTCCTAATTGGATTATCGCTTCGCTCCTCAGAATGACAACGCGCACACTTCTTACTGTCTACTTTTCTCCTTGCGCATGGAAGCGAGCGCTTTGGACTTGCGGCGGGCGGTTTCCTGGAGGTTCACAGCCACATCAAATTCATCGACGATTTCGCGCCCGAGGATTTCTTCGAGCACGTCTTCGAGACTCACGATGCCCGCAATCGCGCCCCATTCATCGACAACGCCCACGATATGCCCACGCTGCTTGAGGAATCGCAACAACAACTTGTCGGTCATAAGGCTGTCGGGCACGAGTTGCATCGGGCGCATGAGCTGGCGGAGTTTCACATCGCGGTGGCCCTCGGCAAGCTGGTTGTACGCATCGCGGCGGAGCACAATCCCAATCCAATTGTCCTTTTTACCATCGTAAAGCGGCACACGCGAGAACGGCCAGTTGCCGCGCTCGTCAAGAGTCTCGCCAATCGTACTGTCGGCAGAGAGCGTAAACACAACCTGTCGCGGCGTCATCACGCGGCGCACTGGGAGCGACTTGAGCGAAAGGATGTTCTTGATGACAAGCGCCTGCTGGCGGTCAATCACATCTTCGCGAAGCCCGAGACTCACGAGGCTGTTGATGTCCTCGATGCTCACGTCCTTCTTTTCTTTGTCCTCGTGCGTCCAGTGCTTGGTAAGCGTGAGGCAAAGCCAGATGATCCCCGTCCAGCTGAGGATTTTCGTGATGTAGTAGAACGGCACGGCCACAAGCGGCGCACAAACTTTCGCCTGCTTCACGCCGAGTGTCTTGGGAGTGATTTCGCCAAAGAGCAAAATGAGAATTGTGAGCACCACAGGGAGCAGCATCGCCTGCGAAGGAGTCAATCGCTTCACGGCCAAGGCCGTCGCCAAGGACGCGCCCACCGTATTCGCAACCGTATTCACCACAAGCACCGAAGCAATATAGCGGTCGATGTTATCCTTCACGTGTTTCAGGTAACGCGCGGTAAACTTCTTCTGGCGTTCCAAGACTTCCACCGTCGAAGGCGGGACGCTATAGAACGAGGCTTCGGTCACAGAGCAGAACGCCGAAGCAGCAAGACAACAAAAAACAGTTAATGCAATTTCTAACATAATTTATTCCATCAACCCCGGTTCTATCGCCCAGAACTGTGTGCGTTCCATGTCACGGATAAAGTCTCCAAACGATTTCGTATTCATAAACGGCACCACAAAAGAATCCTCCGTATTCAATTGCAACAGTTCAATTTCAGTAGACTTCGGGATATCGGCAAGCTTGCGGACTTCGTCAAGGGCGTCGTCAAATCCCCCCAAGCCATGCACAAGCCCAGCCTCTTTTGCCTTCCAGCCAACCATTACACGGCCGCTGCCATAAACGGAGTCGACCACGGCCTGGTCAATTCCAGTCGCCTGCGAAACAACGCCCGTAAAGCGATTGTAGAAGTCATCCATGTATTCCTGAAGAGCAGCCTTTTCAGTATCCGTCCACGGGCGTGCAAAAGAACGTGCATCCGAATAATCATTCGTCTTGACCGGTTCATTGCGCAACCCGACTTTCTGCATCAAGCCAGACGCATCGACCTTACCGCCATAAATTCCAATGCTACCCACGATGGCAAAAGGTTCTGCAATTATCTTGTCCGCCCCGCAGGCAATGTAATATGCACCCGACGTTCCAGAACTTCCGATGCTTGCCACAATAGGAATATCAAAGCGCTTCAAATTCTTGAGAGCGCCCCAGATTTTATCGGACGCAATTGCGCTCCCGCCCGGCGAAGAAATCCGCAAAAGCAAAGCCTTCGCTCCAGAACTGGGCAGTCTGCGCAAGTTATCCAGCACAGCTTCTTCCATGCGGGAATCAATCGTGCCGTTGATATTCAGCAGTGCCACTTTCGTGCGGTGATTCCAGCGTTCATCAAAAATCTTGGTATTCGACGGAGTCCACGTTCTGAAATTTGCATAAGGAGCATCGAGATCAAAGAACGTCTTCAACGCATACGCAGGCACCTGATCAATGTAAAGCAGCGTATCGGCAAGGCCCGCCTTCTTGGCGCCAAGAGCTGTAATTACGGGCTTTTGAGCCAACGAATCCAATCTTTCCGTATTGAGAGAAACCGGTCCCTTTTTCATTCGAGCGGCAACACGCATACGGACAAGTTCCCAAATATCCTTGTAAAGCGTTTCGATATTTTCGCGGGCATTTACCGACATGGAATCAGCCGTATAAGGTTCTACCGCCGACTTGTACGCACCATGGCGCAGGAATTCCACCTTGACGCCTAATTTATCCAAAAGTCCCTTGTAGAACGTGATCCCGCCACCAAGCCCAAGCCACGTAAAATGAGCCGAAGGCTCTACGACAACGCGGTCCACATTGGCTGCCGCCATAAGAACCGCCGGACGCACGTCATCCATGTACGCAATCACGAGGCCGCCACGCGCCTTGAGTTTTTTTACGTAACGGTTGATTTCTTCGGATATCGCCAAGTTGCCACTATAACCCGAGAAGTCAAGCACCACAAGCCCTGCCGCCGGATCGAGCAATAGATGTTCAAACAAATTACGCACCTTCATGAGTCCAATGGACGAAGGACCTAAAAAGAGCATTTTCTTTTCGACTTCGGTCACATCCATATTGAGCGGCACACGCACAATCTGCGCCGAGCGCGAGGCATACGGGTTGCGAGAGGTATGGAAGCCGATGCTACCGCCTTTAGGCAAAAAGTCATCAAAAATTTTCAGCGAGGCATCGACATGCCCGCCAAACGAAGCCGAAAGCGTCAGCGAGTATTCATTGTCATCGCCATAAATCGGCATCTTGAATCCAAAGCGATACCCGTAAAGCGAAAGTTCCAGAAGCAGGCGGTGTTCTTTCCAGTCCTCGACATCGTAGCTTGCACTAAAGAAATCGCCAAAGCGAAGTGTCGCACCAGCGTTGTGCACGCGCTCCATCGAAGACGGCCCGAGATACAGCAAGTTATCGCAAGAATAGCCTAGCGAAAGCATGCTGAACGGGCGAATCAAAATGCCCGGAGAATAAGTCCATTCCGTCCCCTTGAAATCGGCACTGCGGAACGCCGTAACGCGACCGCCCCAAAACACGCTGCGGTCAAAAAGCGGAAAGCCATGCGTCAAGTTCCAGCGGGATTCATCCATTCCCTTATCGTTGAAGCGGTATTCAAACCCTGCCCCGATGCGGTCCAGATTGCCGCCCACGCGAAATTCCGTAATGCCATCGTCAAACTGGTACGAAGCCAGCGCCCCCTTGGAATCTAGAGCCGAAAGCCCAGCCGGGTTCCCGAAAACACCGTGCGCCCCGTCGAGCGAAACAAAGCGCGATTCACCCGGAAGGTAGGCGTAGGACAGTGCAGAAAAAGCGACAAACGCGGCAGCAAATGCTGAACATGGGAATTTTTCTTTCTTCATCGTAAATATTTTAGTAATTTTATAAGAAGGCAAAAATTCCGAAAGGGGTAAATCATGAAAATCACAGTCATTCTCTCAATCCTCCTTTCTATTTTCTTTATTTCCTGCAGCGATGATTCCGGCAGCTCTGCAAGCCAATCCAGTACAGAACCCGCAAAAGAGGAAAGCCCAACGGATACCCTCCTTTCATTTGCAAGTTTAGGCTTAGATACATGTTCCCAGAATCTTGAAAGAAAAATTGAAGAAGCTTACGATGCACAAATAGAAGAATTTTGCACATCTATAGAATTCGGACTAACATGTTCTAATAAAATCATCTCCATAGATAGTTCAAACAAAGTCCATTACATTTGCAGAAATCATGAAAGCTATGAATTATCCGGTAAAACAGAGTATGATTATAAATTGTATTTTGGAGGCTGGTGGTGGGACAAAGTAAACGACAACGACATGGAAACATCGGATCTAGAATGTTACAAAGAAGGCAAGATTGTTTCTAAGAAAGACGACCCTTCAAAGCAATATGTCTGTGACTTCGATACCAGCACCCACACATTTGGAGTTTTAAGATTAGCAGATTCGTCGGAAATAAAAATCGGCACAGGCTGCACATATTACACAAACGGCGGATACAGAATCGCAAACGATAGCAAAACATATTTCTATTGCAAAAAAGAATTCGATCCGAATGATATAGAAGAACGCTATTATCGCCATTGGATTTATTCGGTCAAGAAAAATCTAGACACCATCAGGGATCCCCGAAACGGACGCCCCTACAAAACACTAAACCTTGGTAAAAAGACCTGGATGGCCACAAATCTGTGCTATGAAGACAGCACAAAATATCCAAGTATGCTTGGCCGAAACAAGGTCGACCCCTACGGAAGACTTTACACATGGAGCGCGATCATCGATTCCGTCTATTGGGCTCACAAAGGGAAAACATGCGGCAGCCTACCGAGCAGCGCAAAGACATGCGAATTGCCCGACGTGGTGCAAGGAATTTGTCCTGAAGGCTGGCATGTGCCAAGCATCGCCGAATGGGAAGAAATGGTCGCATGGACAAAAGCCAACAATGTCTATTTTGACAGCATTGGATTTGTACCGCCATCGACTTATCAGGAATTTCCTTTTTGGAGTTCCACAGAAACAAGCGGAGACTCGTCCCGTATTCACGTGATTGACCAAATTGAGCCAGAATCCGGCACGAGCTTTAGCTTAAATAAAGCAAAAGGCTCCTTACTCCCAGTCCGCTGCGTCAAAGATGACTAAAGTCGATATCGGACAACAAATCTTCAAAAGGAGCGCTCTATGAATTTTGATTTGCAAAAGCACTACACACTCTTTATTCTTCTGGCTTGTTTTTTTGCCGCTTGCAGCGACGACTCCGGCAAATCGGCAAGCGATTCCGACAAGACTGTTTCGGGAACGGTTCAAGGACTCATCGCCAAGGGGGCGACCATATCCGTCCACGAACTCGATGAAAAATTGCAACAAACCGGATACACCATCGAATCAGAAGCCACAAATGACCAAGGCGATTTTTCGATAAAGGCAAAAGACTTCACATCGCAATATGCGTTGCTTAAAGCGGAAGGCTATTTACGTAACGATATTACAGGTCAAAAGACATCCATAAACGCAACATTGTACAAATTCATGGACATAAGCGAAAGTGGCAAAGCCAATATAAACGTACTTTCGCATCTGGCGCATAAACGTGCGATATATCTCGTGACCAAAAAACATATGTCTGTGGCAAAAGCCCAAAAGCAAGCCGAATCGGAAGTTCTAAAATCATTCGGCATAGAAGAGGATTTCGACAACACCGAAGACGCAGACCTTCTTGAAAAACAAAATGCCGCTATGCTTGCTATTTCGGTATTGATGCAAGGCTACCTTTCCAATACAGACATTGACGAGCGATTGACAAATTACGCATCCGACATCGAAAAAGACGGCGTTTGGAACGATACAAACACAATAACGGAAATTGCAGACTGGGCTTATAAACAATACCTATATTCAACCATTGATAAAATAAAAAGCCTTCTTGAAGATTGGAATAATACCGTCAATTTATCTGATTTCGAAAAGCATGTGAACCATTTTTGGTGGCACGCCTACGGTCTTGGAAACTGCATCGAAAAAAGAAAGAACGAAATCGTCATAAATACAAATGAAATGAGTGATTATTCAGACATTTTTTTCATCTGCAGACCTGACATTTGGAGAGCAGCCTCCGCCAAAGAAAAAGAAAAATATTTCCAGCAGAATCCTAAAGACGGTGATATTCGATACGATGACGATTTGTCAGTTTGTGAAGTTTATAAAAATGGCTCATGGCAAAGAACAAAAAATAGCGATTGCAACGATATAAAATTTTCAACAAGGATTAATTTAGGGATCTGCACCAGCGAACGAGAAAAGTATATAAAAATGACCGACTATGATGCCTATGTATGTAACGACGAAAAATGGATTAGTTTCAATAGTTACATTTATATCAGAAGGCTAGACATATCTCTCGATGACGAAATACTCAAAAAAAACATCGAGTTCGTAATCGACACTGTGTTATGGAAAGATGCTCCAGACGGCACTTTGCGCAAAGGGAACGCAACGGACATCATGTACATTTTCGACAACAATGCATGGCGTGTAGCGACCGTTCCCGAAGCAGTACTCGGCAAATGCACCGAAAAAAATTTAAACATAGCAGGATACGTAAACTTCAATAAAGATCAAGACATAATCAATCTAGACGGTGTCAAATGTGAAATGCGGAACGAGTACTATGAAACATGTTACCCCACTTATAACTCAGACTATTACAGATGCACAATTTCTATCGACAACAAAACAAAGGACACTTCTTTTTACTGGGACTTCGCTCATAAATACCATTACGACAGTCCTCAAGACGAATCATGCCCTCTTGACAAATATGATTCCGTCGGCATAAAACTCATCCCATGGTCAAATGGCAAAGACGGAGAATCGCGCTGGGGATTCAAATGCAATGATAGATGCTATGTATATGAGAACCTTAGCAATGATACAACGCAAGGATACTGGAGAAGGGGCGACATAACGGAATGCCTCTTGGGCCTTGGCGGTTGTACATCAAGGCGTGACGGTGAAACCGGTTTTGGGCCTACCATAAAAATAATACCATACCAATATTCTTGCGATCCCGGCAGCGATTGTTCAAGATCTGCAAAAATCACTAGCGACACGCAACACCAATATGTCTGCAACGCCCATAGTCAATTTTCAGACGATGGACGCGAACACGGGAAACCCTGGGAATTGGTCAAGTAGTTCTGACTCAGCTTTTTCCAATAATATGTGGACACGCATACAATCTTCAATTTCCATTTTTTCTATCTTTGTTATTCAAAGAGTGTGTTTTGTTGATCAAGGATTGATTAAATGGCGTCTGCAAAAAAAGAAGAAACAGATCTTTTTGACATACTGAAAGATCTTGCAAAAAACTGGAGAATCATGATTCCATGCATCATCGTCGCTGGAATCGTTGGTGTTTTTGTCGCCATGTGGATCCGCCCCATTTACAAGGTGGATGCATTACTCCAAATAGAAACCAAGAGCAACAAAAGCGTCGGTCTCATGGGCGGACTCCCGAGCCTGTTTGCAAGTTCAAGCCCAGCCGAAACCGAAATTGAGCTCATCAACAGCCGTCAAATTATCGGAGACGCTGTTGAAAAGATGTATTTGCAATACGAAGCAAACCCCATCAACGTCATGGACCGCCTGCTGCACCGCGAAGGCCGCATGGAACTGAACCAGTACGAAATTCCATGGGACAAGATTCCGGAGGACGAAAAAATCAAACCATGGATCGCCGAAGCAACGGACAGCACATCGTTCAAGCTCATCGACCACAACGATAAAGAAGTCTTGAGCGGAACGGTCGGGAAAACATACCATTTCATCTACGCCGGCGATACGGCAACGTTCAGCGTTTTCAACATGAAGGCAAGGGCCGGGCAAAGATTCGAACTTTTCAAAAGAACCCGTCTTGACGCCATCTCAAAATTCAAGAGCGCATTTGACGTTGGCGAAAAGGGCAAAAAGACCGGCATCCTGGAATTCAGCTATCAGGACATCTATCCGGACCGCGCCACCAAAATCCTGAACGAAATTGCAACATCTTACTTGAGACAGAACGTCGAACAGCGCAATGCCGAAGCTCAAAAAACGCTTGAATTTTTGGAAAAGCAATTGCCCGATGTCAAAGCCCAGATGGACAGTTCGCTCCTTAAGTTCAACACCTACAGAAACAAGGTCGGCTCTGTCGATATCGATGCCGAAACAAGACTTATCTTGGAAAAGCGTAACAGGCTCCAGCAAAACCTTCTGGACCTCCAGCAAAAGAAGCAAAGCGCCATCCGTTTGTTCCAGCCGGAACACCCGACAATCAAGACTCTCGAAGAACAGGAAAACAACCTGAAGCGAGAACTTGCAAACACGTCAATTGCAACGAAGAAACTCCCGAACACGCAACAGGAAGTATTGAAGCTCACCAACGAAGTGGACATGAGCAAGATCATGTACACGACAATGCTCAACAACATTCAGCAGCTTAAGCTTGTTTCCGCAGGTGAAGTCGGTTCTGTCCGTATCATCGACTTTGCCGAAGAAGTGACGCGCCCCGCAAAGCCAAAGAAAAGCTTGATCGTCTGCGTAGCCTTGTTCCTCGGATTCCTTTTGGGCGCATGCATTGCAACGCTCAAGAGCAAGCTCAGTAACGGCGTCCGTGACGCACACTTCATCGAACGCGAAACTGGCTACAGCGTTTACGCCAAGGTCCCCAAGGGCAACCCCAAGGGCACAAAGGGCACACGTCCGCTTGCCGTTGTCGAACCGGACGATGTCGCAGTCGAATCGCTCCGTACATTGCGCAGTTCCCTGGAATTCAGCATGGACGACGGAAGCAGTCCGATTATCGGCATCAGCGGTCTCATTCCTGGCGTCGGCAAGAGCTTCATCTCTGTGAACCTCGCCGCCCTTTACGCAGGCTTGGGCAAGAAGGTCCTGTTGATCGACGCCGACCTCCGCAAGGGCCGTCTGCACAAAGAATTCGGCATCAAGCGCGGCAAGGGCCTCTCGCAGATTCTTTTGCACACAGCCACATTTGAAGAAGTTGTAAGCAAGACGGAAGTCGAAAATCTCGAAATCATTCCATGCGGAATGGTCCCGAGCAATCCTTCTGAACTGCTCGGTTCCAAGCGCTACTTAGACCTCATCGATGAACTCAAGAGCAAATACGACTTGATCATCATCGACACCCCGCCTATCATGCTCGTCACCGACGCAGCCCTCGCCTGCCGCGTCGCCGCCCAGATTGTCATGGTCATCGAATACAACAAGCACAGCATCGATGCCATCCAGGACGGTATGAAGCAGCTTCTGAAGGGCAACAATACGGCCCATGCAAGCTTTGTCATCAACAAGTACGAGCACGGTCACAGCGACGGCTATGGTTACAAATACGGGAAGTATTAAGGGATTCATCAAGAAATTCCAAGCCCACCCGGCTTGGCATTTCTTTTTAATCGTTTTCATTGCAAGAACAGTCCAGCTCGGACAGCTTTACTTTTTCAAGACGCCTTCGGGCGGCGCATTTGTCGAACGTGCCGCACTTGGATTTTTTTGCGCCCTGATTGCAGACTTTGCAGCCATAGCCATTCTCACATCAATCTTTGCGCTGAGCACGCTCGCCAAAGGCAGGCTAAGAACCGTCTTTTGCAGCGCCACCGCAGTAATCACATGGGTTTACCTCGCCGCCTGCGCCTCCAATGACCAGATTTTGCGCTGGATGGGGCAGCACCTGACATTTTCGTTCTTGTCGACATATTCTGTTTCAAGAATGGATTCGACACTTGCATTCAATGTCATTTACGATGGGCTTTTTAGTTTTGGCTTGACCGCCGTCATTTTACTGTTAGTCCTCTTCTTCTTTTTCCGAGTCCTCAAAAAAGGGAAATCCGTAGACGTTCCTAAAATCACAACCGCAGGATTTGCAACAGTTCTTATCGCAATCGCATGCGTATGCGGCAACGCCCACAATTTCTTCAAGCCCTGCCACATTCGCTGGCAGCTAATCCAGCCGCCCTACATTACGCTTGCCGACGAACTGGAATACATCAGGGAACACAGTCAAAAGCCCGAAAATTTCGATACCGGGATTGCACTTCTCGGTGGCAATGCGCAAAAGGAATTTCCGTTTTTCCACGCGGTAAGCAACGAAGATTCCCTCGCCGAAGCGTTCAAGCAGAAGCCCATGGCCGAAAAGAAAGACGTCATATTGCTCTCTCTGGAAAGTTTCCGCGGATGGGCCGGCGACTTTAGAATCGGGAAAAACTGCGAACGCATGCCAAACCTTTGCAGGCTCAGCAAAGAAGGAACGACATTTCCATACACCTATAGCGTAGGCTACCCCTCCACCGAAGGGATGCTCGGCCTACAGCTAGGCATCTGGAGCCACCCGAACAAAGTATTTCTCACAAACCTCATGAATACAAGATCAAGGGCACTGCCCGAGATTCTTGGGAAATTCGGCTACCACAGAATCGTCATCACCGCCGCAGAACCCAGTTTTGACAACTTTACGCCCTGGTTTGAAAAATGGTTTGACAGAAGCGAGTACAATCCAAAAATCAATACGGACATTCCGCTCGCCGAACGATTCAAGGAAATATACACGAACAGGCCTGATGACAAGCCCCTTTATTTTGAATGGATCAACTTTGTCACACATACCCCATTTAATGTTCCAAGTTCATACGCAGAACCTGCCGCCACCTCCGATGAACGTTACGCGCAGGCCACAGCATATCTGGATAGCGCCATCGGCATCATTCTCGATGCAATCGAAAAGAGCCCAAGATCGAACGAAACGATTATTGTCGTCACGGGCGACCACTCCATAGCAGGCGCAAAGTCCCAAGAAAAACTGAGTGAGCTCGGAGAGGCAAACAGCGCCTACACATGGACATCATTTATCTGGAAAGGTCCAGGCATTGCCGACAGTTTATCGATAACAAAGCCGGTATCTCATGTAGATTACGCGCCAACCATTCTCCATCTTCTCGGGATTGAAGCCTCCAACCATTTCGTAGGACACAACATCTTTAGCGAAGAGACGCATAACGTCATATCGTTCCGGCACAAAGACGCCATTCTCCGAAACGATTCCATTGCAGAATTCGTGAAAGTCGGTAGCCCTTCATTTACGCACACCCGAATACAGAGCAAAACTCCCGACTGGGACACAACGGATGTCATCGGCGGATTTATCGCCGAAAAGAAAATCGATAGAAATATCGATTTGCAATCAAAAGCCCTCCTGGACGCCATGGATTCGTGGGTCTGGGTGCTGGACAAAAACCTGCTGATGCCATAAGCCATGGCATTTTCTAAATTGCAAACCATATACGTATAGCGAGTAAAATGGCAGACAGTCTAAAAAAGAAAACAGCAAAAGGCGTTGTATGGAGCGCCGTAGAAAGATTTTCGACTCAAGGAATCCAGTTTCTCTTTGGAATCGTCCTTGCTCGATTGCTGACGCCCAATGATTACGGCGTTATCGCCATGCTCACCATATTCCTCGCCGTGAGCCAGACTTTTATCGATAGCGGGTTCAGCAACGCCATTATCCGCAAAATAAACCGTACCGAAGAAGACATGGCAACCATGTTCTTTTTCAACATCGGCATGTCACTGGCCTGCTATGCGGTCATTTTCCTTGCGGCGCCATTTATCGCAGACTTTTACGAGATGCCCGAACTCACGTTGATCCTCAGAGTTCTCGCCATTAAAATAATCTTGCAGTCCTTCAACGCCGTGCAGACGACAATGCTGGTGATCAAGCTTGACTTCAAGAAACAGGCAAAGATTTCCTTATGCTGCGCCATCTTTTCTGGAATCGTGGGAATCGTCTTTGCTTACCTAGGCTATGGCGTGTGGGCACTCGTCATTCAGGCGCTTCTCGGGACACTCCTCCTTTCCATTTTGTACTGGATGATTGTGCGCTGGCGACCGACATGTTTCTTTTCCCAAAAGTCCTTCGGTTACCTCTTTTCGTTTGGCTCCAAGCTTTTAATCTCCGGGCTTCTCGATACCGTCTACAACAACATTTACCCGCTCGTCATCGGAAAGTTTTACACGCCGGCGCAACTGGGAAGTTATTCAAAGGCAGAACATTTTGCTCAATTTCCGTCCCAGAACATCATGCGAATTTTGCAGCGCGTTTCTTACCCGGTTTTAAGTTCACTGCAAGAAGAACCTGAACGCCTCAAAAAGAATTTCCTGAAATTTCTGGATTATTCAACATTGCTTATTTTCCCACTCATGATTGGGCTCCTTGCACTGTCCAAGCCATTGACATTGTTTATGCTAACTGACCGTTGGGCAGACATGATTCTCCCACTGCAACTGTTATGCATTGCCATGATGTGGTATCCGGCCCATGCCATCAACCTGAATCTTTTACAGGTTCTTGGGCGCTCGGATTTGTTCCTCAAGCTTGAAATTATCAAAAAAATCGTAGGCATCGCCATCCTTTGCGGAACATTGCCTTTTGGAATAACGGCTCTTTGCCTTGGGAAAATTGCCGACGCATGGATTTCCCTAATCATCAATACTTACTATTCCGGTTCGCTAATGAAAGCTGGATTCCTTGTCCAAATGAAATTCATGATGCCGACATTTTTGAATTCATTGACCATGGGAGCTATCATTTTAGGCGTAATCCACCTTTTACCGGAAAATCTATACTCTCTTCAAATAGGGGTAGGCTTTGTCGTCGGCACCTCCTATTACCTGCTAATCAACTGGCTGTTCAATAGAGAAAAAATGTCAGAAATGCTAGACTTGCTGAAACGGAAAAAATAAGGATTGAACATGTTCCATCAGGAGAAAATAACATATTGGAAGCGCTCGCTTAAAAAGGCAGTCCTAAGCACGCCCTTTCTTGTTTTTGTCATTTTTGCATTCGCCCTTTTTCTAAAATGTTACCTATTCAACGCCTTCGCCTTTGAAAGCTTTATACCGGCTCACAAAAAATTGCGGTACCTGGCAGCAGCCTTCTGCGGCATGATTTCAGCCTCAACTTTTATCGCCGCATTCACAATCTTATTCAAAAAGAACATCTGGTCCATTGTCGTCTCGGCCTTGTTTGACATTTGGTGTATCGCAAACCTCATTTACCTCCGCTGCAACGGTTTTTTCATAAACTACGACGCCATCAAGCTCGTAGACCAGTTAAATGGGTTTGAATCGTCCATCTTGTCGGCCGTCAATTTTCAATTATTCCTATTTCCCATCATCACCATCATCTATTCCATCTTACTTTGGAAACTGAACAAAGAGAAATCTGTCGCTAGCAACTTCAAATGGAGACTCGTTTCTTTTATCACAGTCCTTGCGCTCACATTCCTTTTCGTGGCCCCGCTATCGCATATCACTAAGTCACACGAAGTAAAACGCGTTTGCAAGACACACGATATCATTTTGACGACCGCGCATAAAGCGTGCCTGTACTTTATGCCATTCTGCACCATACATGCAGAAACCCAATGGACCCCAACGGGCCTACAAGTATTCGATGAAGAAGGATACATTCGCAACCAAAGCATTCTCGCCTATTTGCCAGCCATTTTCGTCGCACAGATGAACCGCGAATATATCACCCTTACCGACAAAGACATAAAGGATCCTGATTTTCAGCATGTTTTTTCAAAATCCACAAGCACGAAAAAAGCAAGTCGAAATCTCATTATCATCCTTGTAGAGAGTTTCGAAAGTTGGTTAATCACGAACAACGACAAACTATCTTCGCCAATACCCAACATTGTTAAATTCATTCAAAGCAACAATGTGCTTTTTGCGTCAAAGGTGAAATCCCAAATACGGTACGGGAGCTCTGGTGACGGACAAATGATACTGAATACAGGACTGCTTCCCATTTCTACAGGAGTCGCTTGCATTTCGTATGGCAGCAACGCTTACCCGAACATCGCCAGTTTCTACGAGCATTCAGCAATAATCAATCCATGTCAAAACAATGTGTGGAACCAGAACCAGGTAACCAGAAGTTACGGGTACATGCAGCAAATTAGGGCAAAAACCGAAACCGACACGGCATCCATAGCAACGCTTATCCGCTACACCGATACGGCAACAGTACCCTTCCTTGCCCACGCCATCACAATCGACACCCATCTGCCATTCCGCAAGGGCGAGAACAACAAGCTGGGCCTATCAGAAAAAACACCCAAGATTCTGAGCAACTACATCAACGGCTTTGCATACACCGATTCCATACTTGGAGTATTCCTAGATAAATTCAAACAAGATTCGGTCCTGCAAAATTCCATCATCCTCATTACCGGAGACCATACCATATTAAATAACGAGAACTTAACTTCCCTCAGAAATTATGCTAAGGAAAACGAGCTCGAGTTTGACGGTCAAAACTACGTTCCGCTCATCATCTATTCCCCCGATTTCAAGGAAAGCACTTTCATAGACGAAGTCACTTACCAGATGGACATTTTCCCGACTATACTTCCGCTAATCAACGGGGAGGATTATTTCTTCAAGGGATTCGGTGTCAATCTATTGGACAGCGCCGCAAGACATTCCAGATACTATTCCGAAAATACAGCCTATACCATTTCCGAGAAAATCATCAGGAACGACTATATTTCGCAAATCAACGGAAGCGTGGGCGACTGAAAAAAAACAATTACTAGATTTGATTTGAATAATTTCCTAGGAACCTGAGCCATGAACGAAGAAAAATTAATCACCGTAACCTCGCCACTTCTACCGGACTTGAATGATTTCAAGACCATGTTGGAAGACATCTGGAAACGCAAATGGCTCACCAACAATGGTCACTACCACGAGGAACTTGAAAAGGCCTTAGCAGACTACCTTGGTGTAAAGTATATCAGCCTGTTCACAAACGGAACGCTCCCGCTCATCACGGCACTCCAGGCCATGCGAATCACAGGTGAAGTCATTACGACACCATACAGCTTTGTCGCAACGACGCATTCCATCTGGTGGAATGGCCTCAAGCCCGTTTTTGTCGATATCGACGAAGCAACCGGCAATATCGACCCAGAAAAGATTGAAGCCGCCATTACGCCGCACACGACTGCCATCATGCCTGTCCATGTTTACGGCACGCCCTGCAACATGAAGCGCATCCAGGAAATCGCAGACATTTACGGTCTAAAGATTATCTATGACGCCGCCCACGCCTTTGGTGTTCGCGTCAACGGAGAATCCGTGTTGAAAGCAGGCGATATGAGCACCCTCAGTTTCCACGCCACAAAGGTCTACAACACCATCGAAGGCGGTGCCCTGATTTGTCACGACGAAGCCACCAAAAAGCGCATTGACTATCTCAAGAACTTCGGCTTTGCCGACGAGACGACGGTTGTCGCCCCCGGTATCAACAGCAAGATGGATGAAATCCGCTCGGCATATGGGCTTTTGAACCTGAAACAAGTCGATGCCGCCATCGAAAACCGAAAGGCCATTGCAAACAAGTACAGGGCTGCGCTAAAAGACATCGCCGGAATCCGATTCCTCCCCGACATCGAAGGAGTTCGCCACAACTACGCCTACTTCCCAATTTTCATTAGCGAAGAATATGGCGTTAGCCGCGACGATCTTTACGCATTGCTGCAAAAGCACAACATTTACGGACGCCGCTATTTCTACCCGCTCATCAGTACGTTCAGCGCCTACAAGGGTCTAGATTCAGCAAATCCGGCGAACTTGCCTGTCGCCCACAAGTTGGCAAACCAGGTCCTTTGCTTGCCAATGTTTGCAACGCTCGATGACGAAGGCGTAAATAGAGTAATCGAAGTCATTACCAATAAGAAATAATTGCAATGTTTGAACTCATAAAAAAAGTCGACCGTGAATGCGGCACCCCGTTTTACTTTGTGTACCCAGAGCGATTCGTCAATAACTTGCAATCGTTCCGCAAGGCATTTACGGATATATACCCAAACTTCATTTTGTCTTATTCGTTCAAAACAAATTACACACCGCCCCTTTTAACGCTAGCCAAGGCAAACAATGTTTATGCCGAAGTTGTATCCACCATGGAATACAACATGGCTATCCAGCTGGGGTATCCGACAGATCACATCATTTTTAACGGGCCTGTCAAAACTATAAATGACATAGACACGGCGACTCGGAACAATTCCATATTGCAACTAGATAGCGCTTACGAAGTCGCTCTTCTGTTGGAGTTACAGCAAAAGAACCCCGGTCGCACCATTAGCGTAGGGCTCCGAATCAACATGGAAATCAAAAATGATTCGGGAGAGTCCTCTATTCAAGCCGGATTGCACGAAAGCCGCTTTGGTTTCACAAGCGACCTTTTAAAAGACATTGTACCTGTCCTGAAAAAAAACAACATAAAGATTATTTCTCTCCACGGACACACGACATCATCTGATAGGGCGGTCAAGAACTACCAAACCATAGCAAACAGGCTCCTTTCGGTCTGCAAGGATTTTGACTTAGACGATGTCCAGTACCTAGATGTAGGCGGCAGCTTTTTTGGGGCAGCACCTGTAGAAATTGACGTATCGCGCAAGCCCCAGTACAAAGACTACGCGAAGGGCATTTGCGACATCATGCTGAACGACTCCTGGTTCCAGGCGCACAAGCCATACATAGTCATAGAGCCGGGTTCAGCCGTAGTTGCCAATGTTTTTGAACTGGTGACAAAGATTGTCCAGCACAAGCAGGTATGCGGCAAGAATTTTGTCGTCGCAGACGCGAGCCAATTCCAGGTGCGAACTTTCTTGAGCAACAACTGTCCTTTCTGTACATTCAGCGAAAACACCGAAGAAGAAACGATTACGGCCGACATCGTCGGATCGACATGTATGGAAGTGGACAAAATTGCAACCGAAGTCAAGCTCAACCACTATTCCTATGGAGACTATATCGTCTTCAAGGGCGTAGGCGCCTACAGGCAAAATCTCACCCCGCTCTTTATCAATCCCCAATGTCCAATTATAAAGCAGGACTCACAAGGGAATCCCGTCATCATCCGGAAAAGACAAGACTTAAATACAATTCTTAAACACCTCGGATACGAAGGTTTTTAACTATGAACATCCTAATTACTGCAATTGGCTCCATGTCCGCAACCTGCGCCATTTCCAAGCTGAAGGAAAAGGGGCACTTTATTGTCGGTTGTGACATATATCCAGGCGAGTGGCATCACGAAACCAAGCTCTGTGACGTATTCATCCAGGCTCCATTCGCAACAAAAGAA
>Ga0265298_10004913_pt1 | contig 16927 bp, 15 predicted proteins | sample AusTroGonzalo_MG_3_FD_193486 | JGI IMG/M metagenome (GOLD analysis project Ga0265298, IMG submission 193486) | Bovine rumen microbial communities from tropical cattle in Woodstock, Queensland, Australia - Gonzalo_01 | ecosystem: Host-associated > Mammals > Digestive system > Stomach > Rumen ... | reverse complement strand
ATAATCGCGGGTCAACTGTTTCAAAGCGCCAGTACCCGTTCCGTGCAGGATCGTCACCTCTCCCGCCCCTACCATCTGCGCATCGTCCATATAAGCGATCAAGCGCTCTAAGGCCTCATCAGCACGGTATCCCCGCAAGTCTAATGTACGATTGAAAGAGAGCGTCCGTTGCCGCACGATAGATACGGTAGTCGACGGTGCAACAGGCATATCCCCTTTAAGCGACTTCAACTCCCTAAAGTCCTTCAGGACCTTCGATGTCTTGGGTAATTTGGTCTGTACTCTGTGTTCTGTATTCTGTACTCTTTGCTTCAGACTTTCAACTCTTTCCCGTGCAACTTTCGTCTTCTCTTTGTCCGCCTTCGCCTCTTTGATCTCACGAATAGTGCGCTCTATCGTCGCATTAGAGCGTTGCAATAGGTCGGCGGCTTCCTGACGCGCCTCTTCCAACATCTCTTTCTTCTTCGCTTTGATACCGCTCATCTGTTCCTCGTACTGCGCGATACGTTCCTCCAGCATTTTCTCTTTCTGCCGAATAGCCTGCCGCTTATTCTCCCAGTACCGCTTGTCACGCGCTATATCCTGCAACTGCTTATCGTAATCGATATGTTCTTCGCCTACCAACTCGGTCGCATACTGAATAATAGACTCCCCTAAACCCGTCTGACGGGCTATCTCGATAGCAAACGAACTCCCGGCTTGACCTATAGACAACTGGAAGAGCGGTTTCATCGCACCCCGGTCGTACAGCATCGCGCCGTTCACCACTTCCGGTGTCTGTTCCGCAAAATGCTTGAGGTTCGTATAATGGGTAGTGACGACGCCAAAAGCACCTTTATGCACCAACTCCCGCAGTACCGCTTCCGCTAAGGCACCACCGATAAGGGGTTCCGTTCCCGTACCCATCTCATCTATAAGGAGAAGCGTGTGCGCGTCTGCCTGGCGCACGAACGCACGCATGTTGCGTAGATGCGAAGAATAGGTGGATAACTCGTCCTGTATCGACTGCTCGTCACCTATATCGATCATGATTTGCTCAAACAGTCCCGCCCTACTCTGCTCCTTCACCGGCACCAACAAACCGCATTGCAGCATGTATTGCAGTAACGCTACGGTCTTCAGACAAACCGATTTACCTCCGGCATTCGGACCACTAATCACGAGCACCCTGTTCTCTCCTGCTTGCAGGCGGATAGAGAGCGGTACTACGGCTTTGTTCTGCGCCGCGAAATGCAACCATAACACCGGATGACGCGCCTCGCACCAGTCTAACATCGGCTGGTCATGCAACTCCGGACGAATCGCCTGAAGCGTATGAGCCAGCGACACTTTGGCACTCAGAAAATCCACCTCCGCTAACATCCGTTGGGACAACAGAATAGCCTCTGTATTGGGGCGTAACATATCCGTCACGGCTTGCAGGATACGAATCCGTTCACGCCGCTCCGCACCTTCTAATTCACGGATATGATTATTGGCATCAACCACCTGTTGCGGTTCGATATACACCGTTTTACCCGTTGCCGACTCATCATGCACGATACCGCCTATCTTCCGCTTATAGCCCGGCGGAACAGGGATAACGAGTCGTCCTTCACGAAGCGTCGGTGCAGCATCGGCATCCACTAACCCGTCCGTCTTCGCTTGCCGAAGAATAGCCGCTAAGGTCCGACTCACACTCCCCTGCGCATTCGCTAACTCACGCCGGATACGATGTAACTCAGGCGAAGCATGATCCGCTAACCTTCCGTACCGATCCAGAATCCGGTCTATCTCTTTCACGAGGTTTCCTAAGTTTCCTAAGACTCCTAGGCTTCCTAGTTCCTTGAGCATCGCATACTTCCCCTCCTCCAACCCGGCAAAGAACGCCTCCAACTCCACGGCATACGACAGCGTCTTACGCAGACTATCCAACTCCGCTTCATCCAGAAACAAACCCTCGATGCGAATGCGAGACACCGCCTCGCGCATATCCGTTATCTCTCCGCGCGGGAATGAGAGCATTGGATCGGATTGCGCCATCCGCATCTGATCGGTCTGCAGTAACATTGCTTGCACCTTCGCAAACGCCGTCTCCATCTGCATTGCTTCCACTCTTTCCCTACCTAACGGGGACGCACAGCGACGCATCAATTCTTCACGGATCACCGTGAAGTCAATCTTCGCTTCTATGTTTTGAGGATAAAACAATCTAACAATTTAACAGTTTAACAATTTAACAGTTTAACCGAGTATCCTACAATCCTTAATAGCCGGTGCACCCACGGCTTCATTCAGTTTGCGCACCAACTCAAATCGGTTCTCAAATAACTGTGCCTTGAGGGCAGCCGAATTGATATGCACCACTAACAAACCGTCCTTTACCTCGATGCTGCGGGTTAACTTAGCTACCGTCTCACCCATCACTTGCGGCCAAATCTCTTCGATCTGCACATCCAGCACCGATTGCTCCAACCCGCTTTCGCGCAAGTAGGAGACCAAGGCTTCGCTGATAGACATCGTGTTAACGGACGTTGCCATTATCCTTTACTTTCTTCAGATAAATACGCTGACGCGTGGTGAAGGTACGAACCTGCGGATTCAAACCATTATATTGCTGAATAGCGTTTATCGTCACGCCCTCTTCCTGACTCATCTGCCAGAGCGACTGACCCGGATGCGACCATACATATGTATTGGTACTGCTTTTCTTCTTGGCGGAAAGGTAGATACGGTCGCCTACCTCCAACTCGCGTCCCAACGCGTCATTATGTTCACGCAGATCGCGTTCACGCACATTGAGGCGGAAAGCCACATTCGCGTAGGTATCCCCCTCACGCGCCGTGACATAGGCTACACCATTACATTTCTGCTGGGGATGCGCCAACATAAACTGCTCTTTCTCCTCTCGCGCTGTCAGAGGGGCTACATAGGGAGGTTCCGGATCAGCAGTAATAACCTTGACCGGATCTGCTTTTTTTACCACTTCCGCTTTCAGCGGATGCTTGCCGTTTCCCGCAGCCACACCCGCTGGACTAACTCGGTCTGCACTCTGTGCACGGTGCGCTGTACTCACCGTTGCTAAAGTATCCAAACGATAGTCCTCGATCAGTTTGACGAGTTTGGAGGCATAACGCGGATCTGTAGCGTATCCGCATTCTTTCAAGCGACGCGCCCAACCTTCATAGTCTTGCACCGCAATCTCAAAACAGGTCGCATAACGGGGACGTTGAAGAAACAACGCATGGTCCTTGAAACTCTCGGCTGCATCGCTGTACTGACGGAAACATTCCCCTTTGCTGTCATCATCATAATAATATACGCCACCGAACCACTCGCTATTGCACTTGATGCCGAAGTGATTGCGGGCATTAACAGCTAACTCACTCTTACCTGCTGCCGACTCCAAAAGGGCCTGCGCCATGATGATAGACGCCGGGATACCATAGTCCGCCTGATTAGCTACCGCTGTCTCTTTCCATGCATCGATATACGACAAATATGCCGGATTCTGAATCTGTGCCTGCACTACCGTAAAACCGGAAAGCAGCGCTACAAAAAGCCATTTTTTATTCTTCATACACTGTCTTTGTTAACAAAAATCGTGCAAAAGTACAAAAAAATTTGCATATGTGCAAATATTTTGGAGAAAAAAGAAAAAGTCGAAAGAAAAAAGCAAGAATCTTTGCATATATCAAAACTTCCGGGTTCAAGAGCGCATTGAGATACTGGATACGGACATTGTACCGCCATGAACCATCCTTCACCATAGGATAACCATATGATACCCACAGGATAACCATAGGATAACGCAAAAACAGCACAAACGCACTATATATACATAGTATATATATAATTCATCATGGCTAAGCGAAAGGAAGTCTCGATTCGGTGAGGCTTCTTTTTCGCATTTTTGCCAAGCAAAAAGTACAATTTTAATATAAATTATTAAAAAAACGCAAAAAAATTTGCATATGTGCAAAAAAAGTAGTAATTTTGTGCGCAAAATCGATATTATTATGAGAAATCGTGTTTTTATAGGCCTTATGGCCTTGGTGATGATGGCGCTAACTGCATGCAATTCCAATGATCCTTCTATGCGAAAGGACACCTTCGATCTGCCTGCTTATGCGGACGGATGGGTGTATGCGCAGGATCTGATGCAGTACTACTATCATTTTGAGTTGCCGGAGATTACGGATGCGGTATATAACTACGGTGAATTCAGTATCCATCATGAGTATAATCCCGGTACGGAGGGGAAATTCCAGGTGGCCCTGCCGGAAACGATTTACCAAGGGGACTATATCGAGCATTTGGATTACACCGTCGGTCCGGGGTATGTGCAGATCTATTACACCCGCTCGAATCATACCTATCCGGATAACTTCACTCCGGGAGACATGCTCTTCCGCCTCCAAATGACTTACTAATACCGAAAGCGCTCGATTGGCATCATTTATGGGAGACACATTGACACACATAACGATTCCGTTTAACAAGCCTCACTTAGTGGGCAAAGAGGCACATTACATGTATCAGGCCGTGTATAACGGTAAACTGAGCGGGAATGGTGTATTTACCAAGCGATGTCAGCAGTTCTTTCAAGACCGGTATGGTTTTAAAAAATGTCTCTTGACCACATCCGGCACAGATGCGCTGGAGATGTGCGCGATGTTATGCAATTTGCAGCCGGGTGATGAGGTGATTATTCCCAGTTATACGTTCGTCAGTACCGCTTTGGCTTTTCTGCGTGAAGGTGCCAAAGTGGTTTTTGCGGATAGTATGCAGCGCAATCCCAATATCGATGCAGCATTACTGGAGTCCCTTATCTCTTCGCGTACGCGCGTGCTAGTGGCCGTGCACTATGCGGGCGTGGCTTGCGACATGGACGCAATTATGGCGGTAGCCGAGAAGCATCATCTGCTCGTGGTAGAAGATGCAGCGCAAGCGATAGACAGTTACTATAAAGGTAAGCCGCTTGGATCTATCGGTCATCTGGCTGCTTTTTCGTTTCATGAGACAAAGAACATCACAGCCGGTGGTGAAGGCGGATTACTCGTAGTGAATGACGAGCGCTTTATCCGTCGTGCAGAGATTCTTTGGGAGAAGGGCACCAACCGCGCAGAATTTTTCCGCGGAGAAGTGAATAAATACGGCTGGGTCGATAAGGGTTCTTCTTTCTTACCCGCCGAGATCAATGCCGCTTTCCTCTGGGCTCAATTGGAGAACCTCGACGAGATACAAGCCAAACGCAAATTGCTTTGGAATACGTATTACGCATTGCTCAAGCCGCTTGCAGATAAAGGCTGCTTCTGCTTACCGGACATTCCGGACTATGCCACGAATAATGCGCATATGTTCTACCTCATCTTCCCGTCTTTGGGAAAGCGTACCGCGTTCATTGCTCGTCTCAAAGAGCATGGAATACTGGCGGTTTTCCATTACCTGAGTTTGCATAGCAGTACTTATTACGCCGACAAACATGACGGACGTGCGTTGCCGCAATGTGACCGGTACGCCGACACCTTGGTGCGACTGCCAATGTATTACGACTTAGAAATAGAAGACATAGAGCAGATATGCGAAGTCATCAGGGAAGGCATGAAAGAGTGAAGAACTGAAAGAGTGAAAGAATAAAAAAAACATATATGAAAGTAGTACTATTAGCCGGTGGATTCGGATCACGAATCAGTGAAGAGAGTATCTTCCGTCCGAAACCGATGATTGAGATAGGCGGGATGCCTATCCTTTGGCACATCATGAAAGAGTATGCCTCGTACGGGCATACGGAGTTTATCATCTGCGCAGGATACAAACAGGAGTACATCAAGATGTGGTTTGCGAACTATTTCCTGCAGACCAGCGATGTGACTTTTGATTACACCAAGGGTTCGAACGAGATCACGATTCATCAGATCCATGCCGAGCCGTGGAAAGTGACGGTGGTCGATACGGGTCTGAACACGATGACCGGTGGTCGTATCAAACGTATCCAACCGTATGTTGGTAATGAGACTTTCCTCATGACCTACGGTGACGGTGTATGCGATGTGGATATCAATGCACTCATCGCTTTCCATAAGTCGCACGGGAAGAAAGCTACGCTCACCGCTGTCAAACTCAAACAGGACAAAGGCGTGCTGAATATCGGTGGAGACAATGCCGTCAAATCATTCCGTGAGAAAAATATCAGTGACGGTGCTCCTATCAATGCCGGCTACATGGTGTTCGAACCTTCCGTATTTGACCTTATTGACGGAGATGAGACCGTTCTGGAACGCGAACCCCTGGAGCGCTTGGTACAACAAGGAGAGTTGATGTCCTTTGTACACGAGGGTTTCTGGCAATGCATGGATAATATCCGTGAGAAAGAGATGCTTGAGAAACTATGGAAGAGCGGAACCGCACCATGGAAAAGATGGGCGTAAAAGTGTAAAGTCGAAAGTTTAAAATTTAGAGATATATGTCTAAGAAAGAAGAATTGAAGAGTCAGATTTTAGAACTGACACGCGAATACTACCGCGAGGTACATGCGCAAAAACCTGCTTTTGAGGAAGGCAAGACGTTCGTTAACTACGGTGGACGCTATTTTGATGATGAAGAGATCGTGAACTTGGTGGACTCGTCCCTGGACTTTTGGTTAACCGCCGGTCCGTGGGCACATAAGTTCGAGACCCGTTTGGCCAAGTGGTTAGGTGTCAAATACTGCGCGGTTGTGAACTCGGGTTCGTCTGCGAACCTCTTGGCGTTCTATACCCTCACTTCTCCCAAACTTGGTGACAAAGCCATCAAACGCGGAGACGAAGTAATCACCGTAGCAGCAGGTTTCCCCACTACCGTCAATCCGATTATTCAGTTCGGTGCAGTACCGGTATTCGTGGATGTGAAGACCAGTTCGTTCGATATCGACGAGACCCAACTGGAGGCAGCTTATAGTCATAAAACCAAAGCAGTCATGTTAGCCCACTCTTTGGGTAACCCCTTCAACTTGAAGGCCGTAAAAGCATTCTGCGACAAGCATAACTTATGGCTCATCGAAGATAACTGTGATGCCCTGGGTTCGGAGTATACCATCGACGGTGTTACGAAGAAAACGGGTACATGGGGACATATCGGTACGAGCAGTTTCTACCCACCCCACCACATGACGATGGGTGAAGGCGGTGCAGTCTATACCGATGATCCGCTGCTGGATAAGATCGTTCGTTCATTCCGCGACTGGGGTCGTGACTGCTGGTGCGTAGGCGGTGTGGATAACACCTGTAAGATGCGTTTCACGGGTAAGTTCGGCGAACTGCCCCAAGGTTACGACCATAAATATGTCTATAGTCATTTCGGTTTTAACCTCAAGATCACCGACATGCAAGCGGCTATCGGTTGTGCGCAGTTAGAGAAACTCGACCGCATCGTAGAGGCGCGCCGTAAGAACTGGGCGACCTTGCATGAGGGTCTCAAGGATCTGCCGCAGTTGATGATGCCGGAACCGGAACCCAACAGTAATCCCTCCTGGTTCGGTTTCCTCATTGCCGTGCGTCCCGATGCAGGGTTCAGTCGTAACGACCTGACCGAGTACCTGGAGAGCCGTAAGATCCAGACACGTAACCTATTCGCAGGAAACCTCTTGCGCCATCCCGCCTTCGACGAGATGCGTAAGTCAGGCGAAGGATATCGTGTAGTAGGTGAATTGAAGAACACCGACTTCGTGATGAACAACGGTTTCTGGATCGGCGTATACCCGGGCATGAAACCCGAGATGCTGAATTGGATGATCAAATCAATTCGTGAATTTTGCAAGCAATGAGTTTTAAGAATTTCTATAAAGGAAAACGAGTTTTAATCACCGGACATACGGGATTCAAAGGCTCGTGGCTGTCTATCTGGTTGCATGAGATAGGCGCCGAGGTGGTAGGCGTGGCATTAGACCCGAGTACCGAGAAGGACAACTTCGTGTTATCCGGTATCGGATCCAAGATCAAAGCGGATATACGTGCCGACATACGCGATGCCGAAGCCATGCAACGTATCTTCGACGAGTACCAGCCGCAGATCGTGTTCCATCTGGCAGCCCAACCTTTGGTACGACTTAGTTATGACGAACCCGTAGATACCTGGCAGACGAACGTGATGGGAACGATCAACATCATGGAAGCGTTCCGGCATTGCGAGGCAGCTAAGGTAGCGGTGATGATCACGACGGACAAATGCTATGAGAACCGCGAGATCAATCATGCGTACACGGAGGACGAACCCATGGGTGGATACGATCCGTATAGCAGCAGTAAGGGTGCATGCGAGATAGCAATCAGCAGCTGGCGACGCAGTTTCATGAATCCGGCAGCGTTTGAGAAACACGGCAAGTCGATTGCCAGTGTGCGTGCAGGTAACGTAATAGGCGGCGGCGACTGGGCAAAAGACCGTATCATCCCGGATTGTATCCGTGCTATCGAAGCCAGCGAACCCATTAAGATCCGTAATCGTCATTCCGTTCGTCCGTGGGAGCATGTGTTGGAACCCCTGAGCGGCTATCTGACATTGGCTCAGAAACTATGGGAGCACCCCACAGAGTACTGCGAAGGCTGGAACTTCGGTCCGAAGATGGATGCGGTAGTGCCCGTATGGGATGTAGCAACGATGCTGACAAAAGAGATGGGGCGCGGCGAATTACTCGACCAGACCGATCCGAATGCACCGCATGAGGCGAACCTGCTGATGCTGGATATCACCAAAGCGCAAACACGACTCGACTGGCATCCCAGACTGACAACAGCCGAAGCTATCTCCCTGACAGCAGACTGGTACAAACGCTATCAGAGCGAGGATGTATATCCATTATGTGTGGAAGAGATTAAGCGGTTTTGCAACGCATGAAAATTGACCAGAAATATTTGGAGGTAATACGGTTTATTATCACGGGTGTCGTATCTACGCTGACAACGTATGCCGTTTATTGGGTACTCCTACCCTTCCTTAACCATTCAATTGCCTTTTTGGTTGGATATATTGTTGCGGTGATAGTGAATTACATCATGACTACCTCGTTTACCTTTAAGGTGAAAGCAACCAAGAAGAATGGATTGGGATTTATAATGACCAATATTATCAACTTTATTCTCTCGGAGGCATTCCTTAATTTGTTTATTTATATCGGCGTATCGAAACAATGGGCACCCATACCGATGTATGCAATATGCATACCGATTAATTTCTTGATAGTACGATATGTGATGAAAAAATTATGATGGAGCAGTACGATAAAATAATAATAGGAGCCGGATTATACGGACTTTACTCCGCCCTCTATTGTGGAAAAACAGGGGAGAAGGTTCTGGTGTTAGAATACGACGATGCATCCTTCACACGAGCAACCTATATCAATCAGGCTCGTGTACATAACGGGTATCATTATCCGCGTTCTATCAGTACTGCGCTAAAGTCGGCTCATTATTTCAAACGATTTAATGACGATTATGGGTTCTCCGTACTGACAAAGTTTGATCAGGTATATGCAACAAGTTCCGAATTCTCATGGAGCGATGCAAAACAGTTCCAAAAGTTCTGTGCTGCAGCGGATATCAAGTGCGAGGAAGTTGCTCCTACCAAATATTTCAAAGAGGGTTATTGTGATGGAGCCTTCTTGACGGAAGAATATACCTACGATGCGCAAATACTGAAGAACTATTTCTTGGAGAAACTGGCAGAACTGAAGAATGTGGAGATTCGGTATGGGGCCAGAATCCTAGGTATAGAGAATAACGGAAAAGAATACGAGATAGAACTTGCGGACGGCAAGAAAGTCAAGTCGGCATTTGTATTGAATGCCACCTATGCATCGGTTAACCAGATTCAAAACATGCTTGGTTTTGAGCATTTCAAGATTAAGTATGAGTTATGCGAGATTATTCTTTGTAACGTTAATGATACATTGAAGGATACCGGTTTGACAGTTATGGATGGACCTTTCTTTTCCATCATGCCTTTTGGAAAGACCGGATTCCATTCCTTAACAGCCGTTACCTTTACCCCGCATAAGGCATGTAAAGAATCATTGCCGCAGTTCAGTTGTATGAATAGAAGTAACGGTTTTTGTTCTCCGGAACAATTGGGTAACTGCAATAATTGTCCGGCCAAACCGGAGAGCGCATGGCCGTATATGAGCAACTTAGCTCGCAAATACATGAGGGATGATTTGGAATTTGCTTATGATCATTCTTTATATTCGATGAAGCCGATACTATTGGCATCAGAGATTGATGATAGTCGTCCCACAGTTATTAAGGTCTTTTCCAAAAGCCCTACATTTGTGAGCGTGCTATCCGGTAAGATTAATACTGTATATGATTTAAATGAAATACTGACCAATGGAGCAGAATAAAGAAAAAAACTTTGTTTCGGCAGTTGTTTATTGTTGTAACGATGCAGATGGTATAGCCAACTTTATCAAAGGGTTGGATACCATTCTGTTTGCCAATTTCTTGAAATATGAGATTATTGTGGTGAACGATGCATCAAGCGATAATAGTTGTCATCTTGTTAGAGAATATGCTCATCAGGTAAACAAAGAAGGAATAGAGCACACGATCACTTTGCTGAATATGAGTTATAGGCAAGGATTAGAAGCGTCTATGAATGCCGGTACTAATTTGGCAATAGGTGATTTTGTATTCGAGTTTGACTCTGTTTGCAACGATTTCGATATGAGCCTGTTAATGGATATCTATTTCCATTCATTGAAGGGTTATGATATCGTTAGTGCAAAGAGTGCCGGAAAGGGACGCTGGATGTCACGCAGATACTACCATATTTTTAATAAATATGCACAGTTACAGCATGCTATCGGCACAGAGACATTCCGTGTGATATCACGTAGAGCTATTAATCGTATCCATTCAATTACGCAGAACATTCCTTATCGAAAAGCAGCTTATGCCAATAGCGGATTAGCTGTAGATGCCATTACCTATCATCCTATTCGTTCTGTAAAGAAAAAACGTAGTTCAGATTCCAGCAAGGTGGCTATTGAGTCGTTGTTGCTTTATACGGATGTCCCGTTTAGGGCAACAATTATACTGGCATTGTTTATGCTAATCGTTTCTATGAGTGTTGGCATCTATGCTGTTATCTATCGATTACTGAGTAATCCGGTTGAAGGTTGGACAACTACGATTTTCTTCATTTCCTTTGGATTTAGTGGTTTATTCGCTATTCTTTCTATGATTATCCGCTATATGCAGACATTAGTGCGTCTTAATTTCCGCAAGAAAGATTATTTGTTTGAATCAATTGAAAAACTTCAATAGTATGAAAAAACTGATTTCAATAATCGCTCCAATGTATAATGAGGAGGAAGTATGTCCTCTTTACGTTGAAGAGACCATGAAAGTGGTAAAGGAATTAGAATCCGATTATCGAGTAGAGATCATACTGGTTAATGATGGAGCCAAAGATCATACATTGGAGAAAATGTATGAAGCGCAAGCCCAATACCCCCACCATATAGGCGTTATCAATCTGACAAGAAATTTTGGATTGGAAGGAGCCGTTAATGCCGGACTGAAGTCGGCTACGGGTGATGCCGTTGTTGTGATGGATGCCGATTTGCAGGATCCTCCTCAATTAATCATAGAAATGGTCAGGAAATGGGAAGAAGGAGATGATATTGTGGTAGCCAGCAGGGAGTCCAGGACGAATGATTCTTTCTTCAAGCGGACCACTGCAAATATATACTACGGTATACTAGATTCTCTTTCCGGCAAGTTAAAACTGGAGAAGAGTGCGGCGAATTATCGTTTGATGTCAAGGAAAGCCGTTGATACGCTATTGGCACTACCGGAAGTAAACACCTATTTCCGGGTAGATGTTCCCTATATAGGTATGAAAACGAGCAAAGTTTCTTATAACAGAGATGAAAGAGCCGCAGGAAATACGAATTACAATTTTGTCAAGTTGGTTCGGTGTGCTTTAGACGGTTTGACCAGTATTAGTATTGAGCCCCTACGCAAAGTAATGCTGATGATTCCTATCATGGCCCTATTATTAATATCGGCAATCGTAGGAGCAATACTTACTTCCGGTTTATGGCAAATCATTCTAAGTATCACAGCCATTATCAGTTTCTTCTTTATGCTACTTTTTGTGGTTCTGTTTATTATGTGCGAATATATAGGCCAGATAATGACTGAGGTTCGTCACCGTCCCACTAGTCTGATATACAGTTATAAACCCTCAAAAACATCACAGGAATAATGAATTACGTAAGGTTAGGAAATAGCGGTTTAAAAATAACGGAACTGATTTTTGGCTCAGCATTGACCATTGGTACTGAGATAATGGACGAGAAAAAAGCAGAGACGCTTATTGATAAGGCATGGGAACTGGGTATTAGGACATTTGATGTGTCAAATAATTACGGATATGGAGGGGCTGAGCGTTTGGTAGGAAAGTGTTTGACTAACTATCCTCGCGAGGAGTACGTATTGATCACCAAAGGTTCGTGGCCTATTGGTGATACCCCTTACCATAGAGGACTTTCCAGAAAGCACATTCTTTGGGCATTTGAAGAATCACTTAAGAAACTTCAGAAGGACTATGTAGATATCTATTTTGCTCATAGATACGATCCGGAGGTTCCGATGGAGGAAATCGTACGGACATTCAATTGGTTGATTAATACCGGAAAGGTTCGGTACTGGGCAACATCGGAGTGGCCGTTGACTGCGCTACAAGAGTGTATTGAAGTATGCGAAAAATTACACATGGAAAAGCCAATTACTGAACAATTCATCTATTCCTTTGCCGTACAAAAATCGGTAACTAACGGAGTGAAGGCCTTTTGTGACGAACAAGGAATGGGAACTATGGGCTTTTCTCCATTATGTCAAGGTTATTTAACCGGAAAATATCGTAATGGCATTCCGGCAGATAGCCGAATCGCTAAAAGCGAACAACTTAATTACGACAAGACCAAGAATTTCTATGAGCAGAATAAAGAACGCATAGACGGGTTCTTGGCGACATGTGATGAGTTTCATGTGGATTATGTAGCCGGAGCTCTTCAATGGTGCCTGAGACAAAAGATTTATCCTGTGTTTGGTAGCAGTAAGGTTTCGCAATTAGAAGCAAATGTACAAGCATTAGAAACAATGATCCCTGAGGAGTTTTGGACTAAACTCGAGACAGTAAAATGAAACTATCTATCTCAAATATTGCATGGATAGCAGAGCACGATGCGGAAATGTATTCGTTCTTGCAAGAGATAGGATTCCAAGGCTTGGAAATCGCCCCGACTCGTATATATCCCGAAACACCATACGATAAACTTTCCGAGGCGAAGGAGTGGGCACATGAGATAAAGAGCAAGTATGGTTTGGAAATCCCGTCAATGCAGTCTATCTGGTATGGACACCAAGAGAAGATCTTTGGTTCTGCAGAAGAACGTAAGTTGTTGGTCGATTATACAAAGAAGGCTATAGACTTTGCGGAAGCAATAGAATGTAAGAATTTAGTGTTCGGAAATCCTAAGAACAGAGATACAGAGGATGTGCTTGGAAACTATCCGATAGCGATTGATTTTTTCCGTGAGATAGGGGATTATGCGTTAGAGCATAATACGATAATAGCGATTGAGCCGAATCCGACTATATATAACACTCGATTCTTGAACTACACAGAACAAGCAGTGGAGTTGGCCTATAAATGCGGTTCAGAAGGCGTAAAGGTGAATGTGGATTTAGGGACAATTATTTACAATGAGGAAAACATAAACTATCTCAAACAGATTCCGGAGTATATCAACCATGTTCATGTTAGCGAACCCGGATTGGCGATGATTGAGAGGCGTGAATTGCATAAGCAACTTTTTGCGATTCTTAGAGAGATGGGTTATGAGCGGTATGTGAGTATAGAAATGGGACGCAAAAATTTAGACGAATGTCAGAAGATTTGCAGGTATCTTTATGAAATAAATAACACACAATTATAAAAAACACCTATGAGAAAATTACGTATTAACATAACGATTCTCTTTGCAGTACTCGTTGGGTGCTATCTGTTATTATTAGTAGGACAGAGTCCGATAAAAGCATTGAATCATCAGGAATATGTGCTTTTCAGGGGAGCTCAGGATTTTATGGCTGATTTCTTTAATGTCCAGCGTTATATTTCAGAGAACGACCCTTATTTTAATGAAATCAACGGACAATGTGAGAAGCCTTATCTGCCTCTTTGCTACCTTATCCTAAAACCTTTCAACAACCTTTGCGACTATGCAAACATGTCGCTGGAAGACTGCTGGTATTCTCCCTTGGCTGAGATTTCTGCGTTAGTATTCCTCCTGATATCCCTGTTTTTCTTCTTTCATTCCTTGTCACTGCTTAATAGTAACAACGAATGGAAAGCATATCATATTTTACTACTGCTGTTTTCTTCGGTCTTTCTATTTACAATCGAGCGTGGTAATCTGATTATACTGACTGTTGCCTGCATTAATTACTTTCTTGCGTTCTATGATTCCAAAAACGTATGGAAATACCGGTTGGGGTTACTTTGTCTTTGTTTAGCTGCAGTCATGAAGGTATATCCTGTTTTATTCGGAATCATGCTCTTAAAAGACAAACGTTACAAAGATATTGCTTATTGTATAGTTGCAGGGTTGATTCTGAGCTTTGTACCCTTCCTTTTCTTCGAGCACGGTTTGGCGAATGTACCTCAGCTTATCGAAAATATTAAAGCGAATACGTTGGCATACAGTCATTCTTCCTCCGAATACAAATTCGGTATGATTGTATTAGGTCAGGTACTTCCTTCTGCCACCCTTGCCGTAAAGATCATAACCGCATTATTGTCTCTTGCATCTCTGGTATTGGCATTCTTTGAGAAGAGAAGATGGTTGCAAGTGGCATTGATCTGTATGGTCATATTACTATATCCTGCCAACTCAGCATTTTATTGCGGATTATATTTGATACCGATGCTTGCTCTATTTTTCAACAAACAGGACTATCGCGGTGCGGACTGGACGATCGCCGTATTGCTATGTCTCATCATGAATCCTATTCAAATTGTCATATATACGACAACTATTACACCGATTATCGCTAATGTAAGCTGTATCATTCTATGGATCATGCTTCTAATTTATTCAATCGTATGGAAAGACTAAATAAACAAATATCAATACTCTTTGCCGTATTCGTAGCGGTATTTATCGGCTTGGCCGCTTTCCACTGTCCTATTGAGTCGCTGGATCGTCAGGAATACGTATTTTTCCGGGCAGGCCAGGATTTCATGGCTGATTTCTTTAATATAGAGCGAGGCTTGGCCGATTGGGATCCGTATTTCAATGAGCTAAACGGCAGTTATCTGCCGCTCGGTTATCTGCTATTAATGCCGTTTAACCCGTTATGTGACTATGGTCATATGTCGTTGGAAGACTGTTGGCATTCTCCTCTTGCTATATTCTATGCCACCCTGTTCCTGATTTTATCCTTGTTCCTTTTCTTTGACTCCTTGTCCCGCTTGAACAGTAAAAAAGGATGGCATACTTATAATACTCTCCTGCTACTATTTACCTTCATTTTCCTCTTTGCTATCGAACGAGGGAATGAGATCTTTTTAGCAGCGACGGGAGTCAATTATTTCCTGGCGTATTACGATACAGACGATGTATGGAAGCGTCGCTTCTCTTTGTTCTGCTTATGCTTTGCGGCAGTACTGAAAATATATCCGGTATTGTTCGGAATCTTGTTGTTGCAAGACAAGCGCTATAAGGACATTGCCTTCTGCATAGTGACCGGTTTGATTCTCACTTTTGTGCCGTTCCTGTTCTTCAAGCACGGTTTGGCAAATATACCGCGCTTATTTGAAAATATCCATACATACACCGACCTTTATCACGAGCCCACAACCGAATATGAATTTGGTATTCACATGCTGGGTAACGGGATCACGTATGCGGTCAATTATTTACATCCGGGAACAATTTCTGACTCGGTTGTAGAAGGAGTTAGCATGACGACCAAAGTGCTTACAGCCTTGTTATCTATTCTCTCTTTAGTTCTGGTATTCCTGGAAAAGAGAAGATGGATGCAAGTGGGACTGATTGCCTTGGTAATCATGATGTATCCTTCCCATTCAGTCTTCTACTGCGGGCTCTATCTGATACCGATGATGGTGCTTTTCCTGAGCAAAGAAGAATGCACGAAGACGGATTACAGCATTGCTATCCTCTTATGCCTTATCATGAATCCTATTCAGGTCATCGTTTCGCCCATCACACTAACCGCTATTTTGGCGAATATCTTTTCTATTATACTCTGGATTCTGCTTATCGTTCATTCGATAACTGGAATCTTTAAAAAACAACAAGCATGACGTATCTCATCACAGGCGCAACGAGTTTTTTGGGAGTAGAGTTGGTACAAACCCTTCTCCGACAAGGACATCAGGTGACCGTTATCTGTCGCCCGGGTTCGCAGGGTCTGTCGCACCTTCCTCAAGGAGTCAAGACGATTTTTGCACAAATGGACGAATACGGTGCATTGGATGATCAGATGAGTCATGCGGATGTGTTTGTTCATTTGGCATGGGGCGGAACGGGTCACGACGGACGAGATGCTGCGCAAGTGCAGCAAGAGAATATCGCCTATACATTAGATGCTATGCGAGCGGCAGCCAAGATGGGGTGTGCGTTGTTTGTGATGGCCGGATCGCAAGCGGAGTACGGAAGTACCACCCTGCCGCAACAGGAAGAGATGTCTTGTGCTCCGTTCTCGGAATACGGAAAAGCGAAGTTGCAGATGTGGGAAGAAGGAAAGAAACTCGCAGCAGAGTTAGGCATGAAATACCTGCATTTGCGAATCTTCAGTTTGTTTGGCGAAACGGATCATGCATGGACACTGGTGATGAGTTGCGTGGATAAGATGCTGCGCAATGAACCCGTTGACCTGAG
>Ga0265298_10004912_pt1 | contig 16930 bp, 10 predicted proteins | sample AusTroGonzalo_MG_3_FD_193486 | JGI IMG/M metagenome (GOLD analysis project Ga0265298, IMG submission 193486) | Bovine rumen microbial communities from tropical cattle in Woodstock, Queensland, Australia - Gonzalo_01 | ecosystem: Host-associated > Mammals > Digestive system > Stomach > Rumen ... | reverse complement strand
ATAATGCAGATTGAAGGCATCATAACGCAGTTTCTGCTGCCGGCATGCCGTCTCGATATATTGTCCTTCCCGCGTCTTCCGTTCGCAGTAACCGTAATTGGACGGAATGCCGGTGATCAGGATCTTGCGGGCGGAACGTTCCGTGGAGACCCGCGTCCCGTAATAATGCGAACGCGTGATCATTCCTTCCTGTTCCAGCCGTTTCAGCGCCGAACGCAGCGTCACACGCGAAACTTTCAGTTCCTTGCAGAATTCCGGTTCGGAGGGAAACCTGCCGCCCGACACCTTGCCGCTGCCGATCATCTCCAGAATGCGCCGGTATGCATAATCTTTCTTCAGTTCTCCGTCCTTCATTGCCATGATCGAACTCCCTGTTGAATATTCTTCAATACAACACTTTCTGTCTGCATAAGACAACCTGGATTTTTCTCAGAAGATGACATATTTCACTTCCTGTTTCCGGAGTTCCGGAACGAGTTCCGCCAGTTCCTTCAGCACGCCGGGCAGATTTTTCCGCGCCGTTTCCACCTTAGGCCGCATCTCTTCCAGACTGCGCTGGGCAAAGGTCTCCGTGATCTCCCGGTCCGCTTGCTCGAATTCCTCCAGCAAGCCCCGCCACGGCCGCGTGTCCCCGGTATCCAGACACTTCTCCGCCCGGTCCGCCAGATACTGCCATTCGAACTCATAACAATATTTCGCCGTTTCCGCCGTAAACGAACGGCAGTAATGGCTGACCGCGGTGCGTTTGAACGTGTCCTCGAAGACGCTGTTGACTTTCTGCACCTTATTGAGCCGATCCAGACTGTATGCCAGCGAGAATTCCTCCGATGCCGCCAGCATCCGGCTGAAAAGTTTCGACATTTTCGTGATGGTTTCAACTATAATCCGGACCCGCCGTTCCGTTTTCGGATTCGGATCCAGCTGCCACCCTTCCAGGGCCAGCGCGAACGAGGACAGCGCGTAATCGAACATGCGGACCGCGATCGTCCGCGCCAGGTCGAGCTGGTCGCGGAAGAGGAAACCTTCCGCCTTCCGCCATGCGGCAACGGTTTTCAGACCCGCGGCGGCCGAGTCCAGCAGACCCGACAGCTGTTTCACCGTGTGCCGGTGGAATTCCTGCCGTTCCTCGTCCAGTTCTCCCAGGCTCCAGCAGTAATTGCCCCGGTTCAGCAGCTGGAAATACATGTGCGGATATACTTCCCGGATCGGTTCGCCCGCCAGCGGCCCGGCTTCGCCCCACAGCGATGCTTTGATGAGCGGCAGCGCCGTAAGCCAGAGTTCCGCCATTTTCCCCGCCGACGCTTCCGGATACCGTGCCGCACAGAATTCCGCAATGAAATCCTCGACCGGAATGAATTTGCGCGTCCATGCCAGACGGCTGAAATATTCCAGCATCAGCGTGTCCGCATGGGAATTTTCCGGCCAGAACACCATCCCCCGGCACATCGGATCCGCGGCGGCTGCCGGAAAACGCTTCGCGATATTTTCATAATTCCCGCGCAGTTCATTCGAGGCTTCATACGCATGGAAGATCCCGTAGATCCAGGGGAATTTCCCCACGATGTCCCAGTTCAGGAAATTATGCGTCTCACGGTAGATGTCCGCCGTGTAATCCAGCAGCACGGTATTGGACGGATTGAGCTCGGCGACAAATTCCCGGATCTCCTGCGGCGTCCAGGTCGTGATGAAATCCCACGTGCTGACCAGCAGCGGCGAATCCGGATAATGTTTCCGCAGTTGCTCCTCGATCCGGCGGAAGGCGTAATGCTTGAAATAATGGTTCCTTCCGTGATCGGGAAAACAGCGCCGTTCCGCCAGTCCGATGGTGTGGAAGAGTTCCGAACTGCCGTATTCCTTCAGCTGGACTTCGCTCAGTTTCCAGTAATTTTCCATATTTTCGTCTTTGGCGACATCCCAGACACGCCCCTCGGCGCAGCCGTTGTAACGGACCTGTTCCGGAATGAAGCCCGGCTGATATTTTGCCAGAAATTCCGGCGGCGTGAGGCTGTACCAGTGGGTCATGGTTCCGCAGTCGGTCGGCAGCAGCAGTCCCCGCGAACGTGCGTATGCAAACACTTCCCGCAGCATTTTTCCGCGGTATTGGAGTTTCCAGAACGGTGTCCGGTCCAGATAACTGTTCCGCTGCCGTTCCGGAGCTTTCACCCCGAATTTCGGATACGGCACCGCATCCGGAAACGCCAGCTGGAACAGGTCTTCGACCCCCGTCCGGATGAACATCAGATTCAGACGTTTTTTCAGCAGCCAGTCGATTTCCCGTTTCCAGTCGTCCAGGTTCCAGTGTTCAGCCTGAAAACGGTGCAGTCCGCGATGCGCGAAATAACGGGTCCCGCGATAACTGAACCCTGGCTTTTCATGAACGTCGAAACCGGTCAGCGGAAGAGTTTTTTTCGGGATGATGCGGTCTCCGTCCCAGAAATACCGGCAGGCGCCGCACCGTTCGAAATAATCGTAGACCGCATAGAAATACGCCCGGATATTGCCGCCAAGGATAAGCAGTCCGCGGCAGTCTCTGGTCTTGAATGAACGGATCCGGTAATCGTCCGACCCGTGCCGCACTGCGAGCTGAGGCAGGGCGCCGTCAAGCATCAACTGATGGACCAGCGGATTTTCCGTATCGGTCCCGAATATGATCAGTTCCTCATGTCCGGCCGCGGAATGGACGACCGGCAGTTTTTCCGAGGTCGTTTTTTCCCAGTAACGGACAAATTCTCCCGCGCAATCATCAAAGCGGCCGGATTCCGGCAATAATACAACTTTCCCCATAAAACAGCCTCCCGAACCTGAAAAATTCTTTTGTATGGGAATATAGATAGTACAACCGGATTTGTCAAGTTGATACAACTGCAAAATCCGGTTTTCCCGGAAAACGGCCATATCTTATATCCAAAAATATCGGGCCGGGGATTTGCATTCGGACGCCCGGCGATTATATTATCCGGAATATCGAACATCGATGGTCAAAACAGGAGCTTAAGTGATGAAATCCCTGCTGGAAGAATCTGTCACACTGGCGCCGCGCATTCCGTTCCGGAGCGGCGCGCCACATATCAACGGACCCGCGGTCTTCGGCCTGACTCCGGGCAAAATCTGTTTTTATGTCTTTCCGGTGCGCGGCGAAACGCCCGTTTCTTTCCGCTGTGAAGGCAATCTTCCGCCTGGGATCACCTTGGACTCCGTTTCAGGCCGGCTGAATGGCAAGACCCTCGCGGAGGGAGATTATCCGCTGCGGATCACCGCGGAGAACCGCTGGGGCAAGGATGAGAAAGAGTTCACCCTGAAAGTCCATCCGGGCATGACCGGACTGGCGCCGCTGCTCGGCTGGTCCTCCTGGAACGCCATGGACCGCTGGCTCAATCAGGAAAAGGTCCTGCGGCAGGCTCATTTCATCAAAGATCTCGGCCTGGCGGCCCGCGGCTATGCGTATGTCAATATCGACTCCGGCTGGCAGGGCTGCAAACGGAAGCTCGACACGCTGGCGCTGATCCCGAACGAACGGTTCCCCGATATGGCCGCCATGGTGCACGAGATCCATTCGCTCGGCCTGAAAGCCGGCATCTATTCCACTCCGATGGTCATGGCCTGGGGCTCCAATCCGGAAGAAGTTTTCCGCGGCAGCACCGATTATCCGATCGACCTTTCACTCTGGATGCAGACCGATGAACGCGGTTATGCCAAGGGCATCGGCAAAAACGGCAATTTCGGCGGCATCGGCAAGAACGGCCGCGAAAAGGAAGATGCCCTCCAATGGGCTCAATGGGGGTTCGATTATCTCAAATACGACTGGCCGGAATGCGATCTGGTCCATGTCAACCGCATGAAGGAGGCCCTGCTGGCCACCGAACGCGATTTCGTCTATTCCCTCACCACCCACTGCTCTCCGCGTCTGGCGGACGAATACAGGAAAGCCGCCAACATGTTCCGCGACAACAATGACAACCTGACCTGCTGGGATTCCATCCAGGCCACGCTCCGCACCTCGGATGCCTGGCTGCCGCATACCGGTCCGGGTTCCTGGTATGACCTCGACATGCTGGCGCTCGGCCCCGTGCATCCTTATGCGTTCAAATCGGAACTTACGCACGATGAGATGATCTTCTGTTTTTCCGCCTGGACCCTGCTTTCCAGTCCCGTCCAGCTCAGCTGCAATTTCGACACGATCGACGATTTCACGCTGGACCTCTTTTCCAATGAGGAACTGCTCGCGGTCAATCAGGATGTCACGGATCACACGGTCATGATCCGCAATGAGACCGCGTATGACAATGCCGGCAGGACGGTCCGGGAGATCCGGGTCTACCGCAAAGCCCTTGCGGACGGTTCGGCGGCTTACGGCTTCTTCAACTTCTCGGAGACGCCGCAGCATTATGAATTCCCGTTGGACCGGGAGCAGACTGTCCGTGACCTGAGCGCCTGCCGGACATTAGGCAAAACGGCGTGTCTGGTCATGCTGCTGCCCCGTCACGGCGCCCGCGTCCTGAAAATCGGCTGAGGCTGAAATGGTCGTTTGGGAAAAGGCGTTTATAATAATTCTGGAATTTTTCAATGAATTCAAGAATATGGACAGTCTGCTGCTCGCCGGGAAACCTGTATGATGAAATATTATTCGGATTGTTTATCCGATATCAGGCAGGAATCCGCTGAAAGCTGCCGGCGGAACTGGTGCGCTGGTGCCATATTGCATCAGCGTCAGCTTGAAATGTTCATTTATCGGGGCTGGGAGCTGAGGAAGATGTTTCGATCGGATCAGCACCGGCAGATGTTCGCCATGCGTTTCGGCATACTGCAATAATGCGGTGAACGTATCAGCATCCTCCGCCTGAAGAAACCAGTTCATCGAGGCCCGGATAATGAATCCCGCCTGTTTGCCGTCCTGCCGCAGACACCAGGCCGCATTCGGGGCGGCATCAAACAGCTTTCGCAATATTTCCGGTCGGTGCGCTCCGAAATTTTTCGCATCCAGTTCTGACGCTTCGGACAAATCAGCTGCTTGAAGCGGAGCGAAACTGCAGTCATCTGGGGGCGTAACTGTTCCGGCCATTTCTCCGAAACTCAGTGTATCGAAAGGCTGGAAACCGAATTTTTCATAGATCGGCCGTCCCAGATCCGTCGCGCAGAGCCGCAGGGTGGGATAATCTTTCGCCGTCAGCGGCAGCAGATGCTCCAGCAGCTGGGTCGCTGCTCCGTGTTTGCGCCAGGCATTCAGCACGATGACTTCGTTGATATATGCAAATCCGCCGTCCGGATAGGGATAGGCAGCTGCCGTGCCGATCAATTTGCCGTCATGAAAAGCACCCAGCAGATATTTGCCCGAACGCCGGATGATTTCGCGGATCTCCGTTTCCGGCTGGTTCCAGCCAACGTCGGCGGAAATGGCGGTCATGGCTGAAGTTTCTTCGAGCCCAAAAGGGCGGATGACAAATTCAATTCGGTTGTCCATGTTTCAGATTTTCCTCTCTGTTGTCCGTTAAAAATAATCGGGATCAATTGTTGAAGTTGGAAACATTACCGTATTTTTGAGCGCAGACAATTCTTTTCCTGGTTTTCAAATCAGGGATGCCGGGATGCATATTGCATCTTTATTCGGCAGCGGCATTATTTCCGGGCAGCAGCAAACTACTGCTCCTTTCTTAACCTTTATTTTAAGACGGCCAAGAATGCTGAAATGTCTGGCGTCTTCTCCTCTGGGCGTTGAGGTTTTTTTGAATTCGACCGGGTAAAATCCGTCAGGCGCTTCTATGAGCAAGTCTATTTCTTTTTTATCCTTGTCCCGGTAGAAGAACAGCGGAGGCTCGTTGATACCCGCATTCCAGCAGGATTTCAATATTTCCGACATGCACCAGGTTTCAAAAAATTCTCCGCTCATTGCCCCGGATTCCAGCGTTTCCGGAGTGGGCCAGCGGGTGAGGTATGCGCACAATCCGGTGTCAAGCATATAAAGTTTTGGAGTTTTGACCAGTCTAGAGGTTAGGCTTCCGGAATAAGGCTGATGCAGATATGTTATCCGGGTGGCGGTCAGGATCGTCAGCCAGGACTGGGCCGTTTTGTTGTCTATTCCCGCATCTCTGGCCAGCTCAGCATGATTGAGCAGCTGTCCGGTCCTGGCGGCGCAGGAACAGAGAAATTTGTAAAACCGGTCAAGATCTTGCACTTTGGTCAGATTGCGGATGTCCCGCTCAAGATAAGTGGAGATATAACTTGAATAGAAATAATCCCGTTCCTGCGGTTTGGCATTGATGACTTCCGGGAAACATCCGGTCCAGATGCGTTTGAATAATTCAGCGGCACTGCACCCTTTTTCTGATGCAAAATGCATATCAGGAACGAAAGGCACGTTTGCCCTGCCGGATAATTCGCTCTGAGACAATCCCGACATTTCAAAAATGCCGATACGTCCGGCCAGCGATTCCGAAATACCTTTCATCAGGGGAAAACGCTGCGAACCGGTAAGCCAGTACATCCCTTTGGCTTTTGCCGGATTATTGAAACGCTGTTCATCTATAACGATTTTAATATAATTCAGCAATTCCGGAACATACTGGATCTCATCGATCAGTACCGGCGGAGTGAATTTTTCGACAAATCCCCTTGGATCTTCCTGGGCCAATGCACGCACGCTGGCATCGTCCAGGGTCACATATCGGCGTTCCGGTCCAGCCATACGCCGCAAAAAAGTTGTTTTGCCGACTTGTCGCGGTCCGGTCAGCAGGATTGCCGGAAAAAAATTGCTTCCGGCCTCTATGACCGTCTTCAGATGCCGTTCAATAAACATTATTATACCTTCTATTCTTCGTCCAAAATGGAATTTGATTCCAATATAGACGATATTTTTGTTTTTTCAAGCCGTAATAGTAAGAAAAAATTGAAATTTTTCGTCCAAAATGGAATTTAATTCCAGATCAGCCGATAAAATTGACCCGTTTCCGCAAAAGTTCAAACTGAAAAGGGGGCTTATTTCCCGCCCATGGCGAGCATGAAAACACCGAGTATGATCAGGAGCAGGGCGAAGGCTTTTTTCCGTATGTTCTTTTCCTTGAACCAGATCACGCCGACGAAGAACGTCACCAGACAATTGCATCTGCGAACCAGCGACACCACCGAAATATAGGTGTCCGGCAGGCTCAAGGCATAGAAATAAAGATAGTCCGCGGCGATCAGCAAGATTCCGGTCGCGGGGATCGACCAGCGCCATTGGAACGGATGTTTGTGCCCGAAACACCACACCCGGAGCGCGTAGGCCAGCCCGAGAATCCACACCAGGTCGACCGAGAACCAGAACTGCACCGTGCCGCGCGGCAGATGCAGGATCCCGAGCAGATATTTGTCATACAGCGCCGACCCGGCCCCCAACAGGGTGCCGAGGATAATCAGATGCATCCCGCGGCTGCTGCGCAGTGAAAAACCTTCCAGCTTGCCGAAAACCGAAAAGAAATAATAGCCGGCGAAAATCGAGATCATGCCGATGGCGTGGAGCAGGGTCGGAAATTCCGAATAGAGCAGGATGCTGCCGAGGAAGGTCCACAGCGGCGCGCTGGCGCGGATCGGGGAGGCCAGAGAAATCGGCAGGTCGCGCATCGCGTAATAGACGCAGATCCAGCTCGCCGACACCAGCAGGGATTTGAGCAGGATCAGGATCCAGGTATGGGCCGAACAGCTCACGCAGCTGTGCCAGTCGCCGAACAGGAAAGTCATGGCCGTGAACACCGCCGAGCCGCAGAGGGTGGCGAAAAAGAGCACCGGCATCACGGAATTTTCGCGCACCGCGTGTTTTTTGCAGAGATCGTAGAAACCCAGTCCGAGCGCCGAGCCCAGAACCGGGAGAAACCATAGGGAAACGGTCAGATCCATCATGTGCCTCACTGTTCGCCGATCGCGTTATACTGTTCCATCAGTGCCTCCAGTTCGGATGCGGCTTTTTCCCACTTTTCCGAGGCCGCCGCCAGATCGATCTCCAGTTCAGCCAACCGTTTCTGGTTCGCCGCAAAATTGAAATCCTTGCCGGGGACCATCCATTGTTCCATCAGTTCGGCCTTTTCCGCTTCGGCTTTGGCGATGAACTGTTCCAGCCGTTTCGTTTCATTTTCCAGCCGGCGTTTTTCCTGCGAAAGTTCCTGCCGTTTACGGGCGCGTTCCCTCCGCTGGTCTTTCTTGGAATCGGCCGATTCAGGCCGATTTTCCTCATTCGCGTTTTTATCGGCCGCGGCCGCATTCTGTTCCGCCGTGATGCGTTCCATGTAATAATCGTATCCGCCGGTGAACTGGCGGACCTGTCCGGGGCGGATCTCCACGATGGTCTTGACCGTGCCGCGGATGAACTCGATATCGTGGCTGACCAGGGCGACCGTGCCGGTGAACTGGTTGATTGCCTGCTGCAGGGCTTCCCGCGCCGCGATATCCAGGTGCGTGGTCGGTTCGTCGAGGATCAGAAAATTCGGCGGATTGACGAAGATCCGGGCGAAGCAGAGCCGGATTTTTTCGCCGCCGCTGAGCACGGAACAGGTTTTTTCCGCATTTTCGCCGGAAAAGCCGAAGGAGCCGAGGATCTCGCGGATGCGCTGGGTCGGGACCAGCCCGCCGGCCGCCGCGCGGACAATGTCGAACGCGGTCATTTCCGGCGTCAGCAGTTCGGCGAATTCCTGCGCCTGATACCCGGTGATGACTTTATGTCCGAGCGTATGCGTTCCTTCGGTCGGAGCCATGCGGCCCGCCAGCACTTTGAGCAGCGTGGTCTTGCCCATGCCGTTGTAGCCGATGATCCCGACTTTGTCGCCGCGCTGAAACGCCAGATTCACATGTTCGAAGATCTTCCGTTTACCGTCGTAGGAGAAAGCGGCGTCTTCGAGCCGGACCGTCTCAGCTCCGGAGTGGGGCGGTTCGGGGATCCGGATCGTGCCTTTGAAGTGCAGGTCCTGCGGCAGGTCGGCGTCCTCGAGCTTGTCGAGCATCTTGATCCATGACTGCACCTGTGCGGCCTTGGTCGCCTTGGCGCGGAAACGGTTGATGTTGCGTTCGAGCCGGTCGCGTTCGCGGTCGATGTTTTCCTGCGCGGCTTCCGCATGACGCTGCCGTTCCACACGTTCCCGCGTGTAATAGCTGTAATTGCCCGGATAGCGAGTCACATGTCCGCTGTTGACTTCCAGCGTGACATTGGTAAGTGAATTGAGCAGGAAACGGTCGTGAGAGATCATAAGCAGCGTTCCGGCAAAACTTTTCAGACGCTTGCGGAGCCATTCCACGGCGGGTGTGTCGAGATAGTTGGACGGTTCGTCCAGCAGCAGGATATCGGGTTCGGACAGCAGGGTTTTCGCCATGCAGGCACGCATCTGCCAGCCGCCGGAAAAATCGCCCATCTTGCGTTCAAGGTCGCTTTCCTGGAATCCCAGCCCTGCCAGTGCCGCGGCAGCCTTGTGCTTAAGTTCATAGCCGCCCTGTGCTTCGAAAGCGCTCTGAAGATGGCCGAGCGTATTGAGTTTCGACGGATTGCTGTCGCCGTCCGCGATCTGTTTTTCCAGCTCGTGGATCTGTTCAACGATTCTCGCCAGTTCGCCTTCTTCGGCGCAGACGAAATCGATCAGTTTCGCTTCGGGATCGTAAAAATCCAGCTGCTGGCGCAGATAACCGAGCCGGGCCTTTTTCGGAATGACAGTTTCGCCTTTGTCGGGCGAGATCTCACCGGTCAGGATCTGGAACATCGTGGTCTTGCCCATGCCGTTCGGCCCCACGATGCCGACGCGTTCGCCGGGATTGATCCGGAACGAAACGTTGTCGAAGATGTCCTGTTTGCCGTAGCTTTTGCAGATGCCGGTGAAATCGATCATGCGGAAACCTGTCCGGGGTCAGTTCTCACTGCCACTGCCATTGGCTTCGGCCAGTTCGGCCGCTTTGGCCGCGGAGGCTTTGGCATAACGGATCTTCTTGCGTTCCAGTTCGCTCAGATACTGCTTGCGCAGACGGATATTCTTCGGGGTGACTTCGACGTATTCATCGACCGCGATGTATTCGAGCGCTTCTTCCAGGCTCATGCGGAAGGGCGGCGCCACATGCACATAGTGGTCCGAACCGGCGGCGCGCATGTTGGAAAGTTTCTTGGCCCTCTGCACGTTGACTTCGATGTCGCCTTCCTTGCAGTGTTCGCCCACGATCATGCCTTCATAGCATTCCTCGCCGGCGTCGATGAAGAAGATGCCGCGTCCCTGCAGTCCTTCGATCGCATACATGATTGATTTGCCCCCGGCCATGGAGACCATCACGCCGTTGGTCCGCTGCGGAATGTCGCCTTTGAGCGGTTCGTAGTGGTCGAACACGTGGGACATGATCGCCTCGCCGGAGGTCACGTTCATGACCTTGGTGCGGAGTCCGATGATGCCGCGGGTCGGAATGTAGAACTGGAGCAGCTGGCGGCTGGCATGGTTTTCCATGCTGATCATTTCGCCGCGCCGCATGCCGACCTGTTCGATGACTTTGCCCGCAGTCGCGTCCGGGGCGTCGATCGTGAGCAGTTCCATCGGTTCGCATTTCTTCCCGTCGATCTCCTTGATGATCACGTGCGGCTGGGACACCATCAGTTCGTAGCCTTCCCTGCGCATGTTTTCGATCAGAATGGAGATATGGAGCACGCCGCGTCCGCTGACGTTGAACGAATCCGGTCCGAGCTGTTCCACCCTGAGTGCCACATCGCGCTCGGCTTCCTTGAGCAGACGTTCCCTGATATGGCGGCTGCTGATGTATTTGCCTTCCTGTCCGAACAGAGGCGAATCGTTGACCATGAAGGTCATCGAAAGCGTGGGCTCGTCGATGGCGATGGGAGGCATCTGTTCGGGCGCGGCGGAACTGGCGATGGTGTCGCTGATATCGATGTTTTCGACTCCGACCAGGGCGCAGATGTCGCCGCAGCGGACTTCCTCGACTTCCTTGCGCGTGATGCCTTCGAAGGTGAACAGCTGTTTGATCTGGGCGGGTTTCTGGGTGCCGTCGCGTTTGATGATGACCGCCGGTTCATTGATCTTGAGCGTGCCGCGGTGGACCCGGCCGATGCCGATACGTCCCACATAGTCGTTATAATCGAGCGTGGAAACCTGGATCTGCATCGGGCCGTCCTGGAACGGCGCCGCCGGAATGTATTCGAGAATGGCGTCCATCAGCGGCAGGATCGAGTCGCGGGCGCCGTTCTGCAGGTCTTTGGTCGCCCAGCCGTCGCGCCCGCTGGCATATAGGACGGGGAAATCCAGCTGGCTTTCGCTCGCGTTGAGGTCGACGAACAGATCGAATACTTTGTTGAGAACTTCATCGGGACGGGCGTCGGGACGGTCGATCTTGTTGATGATGACGACCGGTTTCAGATTGAGCTTGAGCGCCTTGTCGAGCACGAACCGGGTCTGGGGCAGGGGGCCTTCGGCGGAATCGACCAGCAGCAGGACGCCGTCCGCCATATTGAGCACGCGTTCCACCTGGCCGCCGAAATCGCTGTGCCCTGGGGTGTCGATGATATTGATCTTGCAGCCTTTGTAAGTGACGCTGATGTTTTTGGCGAGAATGGTGATCCCGCGTTCCCGTTCGATGTCGTTGCTGTCCAGGAAACATTCCTGCATTTCCTGATTGTCGCGGAAGATCTTGGCCTGTTTGATGATCTGATCGACGAGCGTGGTCTTCCCATGGTCCACGTGCGCGATGATTGCGATGTTTCTGATTTCCTGCATAATTTTTCCCATCATCCTTATTCATTCAGGTAACTTATTAATATAGCACCATTTCACCGAAAAAACAAGTGAAATTTCCTGAATGAACAGGGATTCTGATGGAAAAACTGCAAAAACTGCAGTTCGCTGTCTGTGAAACGCGGCTTTACTTTGCCTTCCCTGCCTTGGCCGGCCTGGCGGGAACCGCCAGCGGATAGGCCTTTTCCCAGATCCCGGCGGCTGTCTGATTCATCAGCTTGACGGCCTGCGCCTTTTTGCCGGCCCGGAGCAGTTTTTCCGCTTCGGCGACCGCTTTTTCATATTCGGCGATGGACTGTTTTTCGAGGGCAGTCCATTCAGCCGGGATCTCGGCGTGGAGCCCCAGTTTCTTGAAACGTGTCCAGGACGCGGCCGCCCATTCCGGAGTCAGCATGGAGGGCAGCAGTTTTTCCGCGCAGATCGGGATCGGCAGGTAGATCGTATGCCGCGGATGTCCGATCAGCACCCAGATCGTGGAGAGGATCTGCGGAAATTCCCGGTGGATCACCTGGGTCGAAGCCGAATTGGTCCGTTTGAAACAGACCGAACGTTCCAGCGGTGAACCTTCCAGCTGTTTGTCCTGACGGGAGAGTTTCAGCACATCAGCCAAGGTCAGTTTGCCGTTTTTGTCGAGCGCCGAACCGAAGCTGTCCAGCACCACCGATTCGCGGCCGCAGCTGTCCAGAAATCTCTTCACGCCGTTCCTGGAGAACTGCGCCATGCCGGGATTGTGCCAGATATTGGCGCGGAATGTATACGAGCTGTCATAGCGCTGGACCGAACAGAATTTACCGGTCATTTCGCAGATATAACCTTCTTTCGGATCGGTGAAAAAGAAGATGGAACCCTTCTTGCCATGCGAATAGTCGCCTTCGCGGTGGAATTCCTGCAGTTTTTTCACGGCCTCGGCTGCGGTATCGCAGGATTCCAGAATGGCTTGCAGAATTGCCGGGGTCGGTTTTTTACCGGGTGCTTCCGGAGGATCAGCACAGATCTCGCCGCTGTTCATGACTGAGGCCAGTCCGGAACTGTTCATTCCCATGCACGGTGACACATTATTGCCGAGTCCGATCCAGCGGCGAGGCGAATCCTTTTCGCTCAGCATGACCCGGACGTTTTCCGGCACCGCGTCGCGGTTCTTGTGCAGGATATTGGTGTTGTTCTTCGTCAGGTCGGAAAAAATGATCCAGCTGGTGCATTCGTGATCGAGCTCATCCTCAGCGGGGACAGCAGATGCGGTCAAGCCGGAAATCAGTCCCGCCACTACGGGGGTCCATTTGCAGATCTTCATAAACACTTCCTCCAATTGATTCGATGACGGCAATATACAATCCTCAATGCCGATTGTCAACCTGTTTTCGGATTATTGCCGCAAGTTCCGATTTATTTACCGGTCTTATGCATGGCATGATTCCGCACCTTTGCCTCAAAACGGAGATTTTTCCGTCAGCGGCTTGAAAGTTGTACTTTCGGTGTTATAGTAACGCAAATTTTCCGCGCGGTTGGCGAAATTGGCAAACGCTCTGGATTTAGGTTCCAGCGCCGCAAGGCTTGCGGGTTCAAGTCCCGCACCGCGCACCATTTAAGCCTCAAAAACACCTGTTCCAGCCCAATGATCCATCCTTGCGGCGAAGCCCGCAACTGACCACTGAAAACTGATCACTGGTCACTTGAATTGTTCGACCGGAGTAACGGCGACATCGATCATGCCGCGGACCGTGGTCATGTAGCCGATCATCGTGTCGTCCGGCGAAAATTGCGGATGCGGATCGGTATGGTAAGTCGAATAGTTGAAGGCAGGATCCGGTGGAGGCGGCATCGCCGAAACGATACACTTTTCCTGCCCGGTGGTCCGGTTGTAAAAGATAACTTGAAGGGGATCGTCGGGATGCCAGCAGTACGGCGTCTGGTCGCAGCAGAACAATGTCCGGTCGGAATTGCAGTGCGCATGGCAGACCGGACGTTTCCAGACGTGGGTGCGTTCCCCGGTCGCGGGATCCACCTCATACACGCCTTTATGATATTCCACAAAGCAGACCATGCCGTCCTTGCTCCACCATTCATGCCCGGAGAGCGAGCTGTGGTGTTCCCAGAGGTCCGGACAGAGATGGCGGTAAACGGTCTGGTCCGTGTCCATCAGCCAGAGCCTGAAGATCATTTCCCAGCGTTTCCCCGTGATCGGATCGTAAGCCCAGTCCGTCGGATACAGAAACAGTTTCGGATCCACTGGAGAGAACAGCGCATGGTTGTGATTATACGGAAATTCGTTGAGCAGCTTGAATTCCCCGGTGCGGGCGTGCATCAGGGCGACAAAGAAGACATTTCCAACCTTGCCGTCCAGCAGGAACCATTCACCGTCCGCCGAAAGGGAAAGATGGGTCGCGCTCCGGAACAGAAATCTTTTTTTGATGTAATCATCGGGAATGGAGCCGATGATCTTCACTTCCCCGGCCGGGTCCATGAAGCATAAATACTGTCTGGACATGAAATAGATGCCGGAACTGTCGCGTGCGACCATCGGGACCGAGCCCCATTCTCCCTGCGGGAACCATTTGATCACCGGGTTGGCGGGATCGAGGGTCACATAAGCGGGAAACCTTCTGGGACAGGGCGGAAAACAGGCGGTGAACCAGAGATATTCACCATCTGGGGAGAACCCCGGATTCGTGAAATAAAAGACCTGCTGGATGGGTGCGATCCTTTCCTTCAGGATGTAGCTGACTGCACCGGTCTGCGGATCGGTCCACGTCTCGAAAAACGGATGTCTGGAAAGGTCATGCATTTTTTGTATCATTCCTGAATGACTGGTTGATCGCGGCGGCGGCGACGCGGCCCTGGCCCATGGCGAAGATCACGGTGGCGGCGCCTTTGACGATGTCGCCGCCCGCGTAAACATTGGGAAGCGAGGTGCGGCAGTTTTCATCGACCACGATGCAGCCCCGTTCGTTGAAGTTCAGTCCCGGCGTGGTCTGGCGCAGGAGCGGATTGGAGCCGTTGCCGATGGCCACGATCACGGTGTCCACTGCGATCTCGAAGTCGCTGCCGGGGATTGCCACGGGCGAACGCCGTCCGGAAGCGTCCGGTTCGCCGAGTTCATAACGCCGGCAGACCAGTCCGGTCACGAAGCCTTTGTCGTCGCCGAGGACGCGGACCGCATTGGTGAGCATCCGGAAATTGACGCCTTCCTCGCGGGCATGTTCGACCTCTTCGCGGCGGGCGGGCATTTCCGCCTCGGTCCGGCGGTAAATGAGCGAGACCTCTTCGGCGCCGAGCCGGAGCGCGGTGCGGGCGGCGTCCATCGCCACGTTGCCGCCGCCGAGGATCGCCACATGCTTCATTTCGGGCAGCGGCGTGGCGGCATGGTCGCGGTCGTAAGCCCGCATCAGGTTCGAGCGGGTCAGGAATTCATTGGCGGCGAAAACTCCGATCAGTTCCTCGCCGGGGATGTTCATGAAGTGGGGCAGTCCCGCGCCGGTGCCGATGAAGACGGCGTCGAAGCCGTCCTTCTCCAGCAGGTCGGTAAGTTTCCGGGTGCGGCCGACCAGGAAGTTCGGCACGAAACGGATGCCCATTTTCCGCAGGGATTCCACCTGGTCCTCGACGATCCGTTTGGGCAGACGGAATTCCGGGATGCCGTAGAGCATCACGCCGCCGAATTTATGGAAAGCTTCGAAGACGGTGACATCGTGTCCGGCGCGGCGCACATCGGCGGCGCAGGCCAGACCGGCGGGACCGCTGCCGATGACCGCGACCCGGCGTCCGGTCGACGGCGGGATCTGCGCTTCGGGACGTTCCTCCGCGGTCTCATGGTCGGCCACGAAACGTTCGACGCGTCCGATCGCCACGGACATTTCCGGATTCTTCCAGAGCTTGCCCACGTTGCAGCGGGCCTGGCACTGCTGTTCCTGCGGACAGACGCGGCCGCAGATCGCCGGGAGCAGGCTCTGCTGACGGATGACCGACAGCGCGCCTTTGAAATCGCCGCGGGCGGCGGCTCCGAGGAAATCGCGGATCGGCACTTTGACCGGGCATCCTTCGACGCACGGCTGGTTGGGGCACTGCAGGCAGCGGTTCGCTTCGAGCTGAGCCTGCGCCGGGCTGTAACCAAGTGCCACTTCCTTCATGTTATGACGCCGCACTTCGGGTTCCTGGCTGGGCATCGGCTGGGTTTCGATGGTCCGCCGTGCCTTGGGGGAATGGTCTTCCTGCTGCAGCCAGGTCTGGAGTTTCGCTTCGGCTTCGGCGTTCAGCTTCCGGGGGTCAAGGGTCTGGTTCATTTCTGCTGCTCCCTTTCTTTCGCCGCGGCTTCCATGCGGCAGATATGGTCTTCCATTTTGCGGCGTTCGATCGGACGGTAGGCCTGGAGCCGTTTGAGCATGCTGTCCCAATCCACGAGCCGGCCGTCGAATTCGGGACCGTCCACGCAGACGAAGCGGGTCTCGTTGCCGATCTTCACCCGGCAGCCGCCGCACATGCCGGTGCCGTCCACCATGATGGTGTTGAGCGAAACGAGGATCTCGATATCGGTGAACGGTGCCACCGTGGCGGTGCAGAATTTCATCATGATCGGCGGTCCGATCGCCACCGCCAGATCGGGATGGTCTTCGCGTTCGCAGATCTCCTTGAGCGGTTCGGTGACCAGCGCCTTGCGTCCGGCCGAACCATCGTCGGTGCAGAGGATGAATTCATCGGCAAAGGCGCGCAGTTCCGGTTCCAGGATCACGAGTTCCTTGGTGCGTGCGCCCACGATCACGGTCACGCGGCTGCCTGCATCATGGAAGGCTTTGGCGATCGGGTGCATCGGAGCCACCCCGATGCCGCCGCCCACGCAGACCACGTGACGCCGCTTGGTGATATGGGTCGGACGGCCCAGCGGACCGAGCACGGCCGCCAGCTTGCTGCCGACCGGACGCTCCGCCATCAGCGAAGTGGTCAGACCGACGCGCTGGAAGACCAGGTCGATGGTTCCCGCCGAGGGATCGGCATCGGCGATAGTCAGCGGGATGCGTTCGCCGTAATCGGCGTCCACCGAGACCAGCACGAACTGGCCGGGCCGGCGTTCCGCTGCCACCGCCGGGGCTTTGATTTTCACTCGGAATACATTTTCCGACAGCTGCTGACGCTGCAGGATGGTATAGTCGTCACCGTTCACGGCAATCTCCCTTTCGTTTCCGGCTGGCGGCAAATCGGCCGGCGCC
>Ga0265298_10004911_pt1 | contig 16933 bp, 18 predicted proteins | sample AusTroGonzalo_MG_3_FD_193486 | JGI IMG/M metagenome (GOLD analysis project Ga0265298, IMG submission 193486) | Bovine rumen microbial communities from tropical cattle in Woodstock, Queensland, Australia - Gonzalo_01 | ecosystem: Host-associated > Mammals > Digestive system > Stomach > Rumen ... | reverse complement strand
ATACCGATACTGGTGAACAGCTGATAAGACCTGAGTTTGACCATTGGTTCTCACATACCGATTTCCCGGATCTTGGTATCTCGTATTATAATTTGATCCCTAGCTGCTATTTGTGTAATTCATCGCTAAAGCATGCTGAGCCTATGTCAATAGACAAACATATTCATCCGTACATTGACAAGAAGGCTGGTTTCTTGTTTACCTATATTCCTACATCAAGAGGGAATGTGGTGGATGTCGAAGTTGATGCTCGTATGCCAAAAACTTATAGGAATAGGGTCGCAGAAACATTGAAGCTGTTTAAGACGAGGCAGATATATGGAATCCACTCAGGATTTGAACTAAAAGATCTTATTGATTTGGCTCAGGCCAACCCGCCCGATTATATTGACGTGTTGGTTAATGAGGTGGCTAAGGATTTGGGGATGAATGAAGGGGATGCATATCGGATTTTATTTGGTACGGAACAGGAAGAAGAGAACTTCTTGATTCGACCGATGTCGAAATTCAAAAGTGATATTATTAAGAAATTGAGAGAGGATTTTAAAAAGAAATAATTATGAAATGAGTGATGTTTGCAATACGGGATATGTTTATAGAAGGAAATAAGGATATTGATAGGAATAAAGAATGGATATATGGTGGTTTGATAGATTAATCTGTCTTCATGTGGAAGAAGCCGTTAAGAAACTGTATGATGGAGAATATCTGAAGGCTGTAAAGACGATAGACAATACCTACATGCTTTTAGGTACATCGAATATTCTTCAAAGTAAATTTCCATTTCCTGTTAGTGTGAGTACCTTATTTAATTTGTTGACACAGAGAGCTCATATCCACTTGGCTTTCCACCATTACGAGACCGCGGACTCAATGATAGCAATGACCGATTTGTTGATAAACAGAAACCCATTACCAAAAGAGATGCAAGTGCGATATTTGTTGCTGAAGAGCAATATACCCACTATGCCCAATCCTGTTTGTCATAGTTTAATGATATTGTCGAAGGCACTGAAGATAGCAGAATCGTTGAAGAACAAATATATGGTGGTGGAGGTGTATATGGAAATGGGAAAGTTCCTGTCAACAGAGTATAGTGCACTTGGATTATCCATTCTTCGGAAGGTTGAGACATACTGTAAACGAAATCAACATAAGGAAGGAGAAATCGGAGCCAAAGTTTATAGGGCAAGAGGGAGTTTTATGTTGGCAACTTATAAAAAGTATCAATGGGTGAAAGACCGGAATCGATTTATGCAGGAGACCTTACGACTTATTGATACCATTAATCCTGCCCAGATAAAGAAAGCCTATAATAGGAATATTTATAATGAATTAAAACAGGGTGTGGCAGATTATCAAGCATATATGAAGAACAATGGGTAGGACAGACTGGGCACTTAAACGCAAGGAACTGATCAGAAGATTACCGACACTGCTTGATATTTTGGACAGGTATGCCATAGGAGAAGAGTGGTGGGCTCTGGAGGATAATGATCTGGTGAAGTATATGATGCCTCACCATGACCAGGATGGTATGTTTGATGCCATTATGATGCCGAATGGGTATTGTAAGTTATTTCCATGTGGACTAGTGTGGAATTGTTATTATCGTGGTCAGAGCTCATACTATCCCAACTCAAAACCAAGTTTGTGGCGTAAAGGAACTCGACACCATAAAGGGATGACGCCAGCAGACCAGTTTGTAGAAAGGTTGAAACTCTGTGAATTTGCCCATCTGATTGAGGATTATCCTTTGACTCATATCTTCAGGAACGGTATTTATTACAAAAGGCATGACGGAAGGACTGGTCAGGTGCCAATGGGAGTGGATGCAGAAGCATTAGCCCAACATTATGGGATTAAAACTGATCTGACGGACTTGACAGTGGATTTATGGGTGGCTGCTTTTTTTGCCGCTACAGAATATCATTGGGAGACAGACAGCTATACACCGATAAAGGATACAGAGAAATATGAGTATGGCGTGTTTTATCACTACTATGATACCTCAATGCCTGATTTTGAAGGGAAATGTCTCCAGAATTTACAGGCGGTTGGATTACAGCCTTTTGGCAGGCCAGGGAAACAGGCTGGCTATGTGTTAAGGATGAAGCCTGAAGAGAATATGAACAGGATGGCCGGGTTTGAGAAAATCAAGTTCAGGCATGTGGCCGATATCAACGAGTTGATTTTCAATTATAGTAATCAGTCGCTTAATTATTTCCCTGAGGAAATCTTCAAGAGTAAACTTCTTAAGATAAGATCTGAGGAGCATTTATTTTCGAGGAATGCGTTGAAGTTGGCTAGAGGATTGTATTTTAAAGATTTGTCGGATGATGCCATTAACGGATTCCTAAGAGATAAGAACATAGAGCTATTGGATACTGATCTTTATTCGTTTTCTACCCATGAGAAGAATCAGGCATTGAAATATTGGAGAAAGCATGAACGCGAGTATTTGGATAAGATTATTATAAGAGAGGTGATGTGGGGATGATGGAACAAATTGGTAATGCCCTGAGGTTGCAAAAGATATTGCAACAACTGGCGGTAGGAGATGATGTAATTAGGAATAATGCCTGCGATGAAGCGTTGAGCTTTATCGACAGTTTGCCTGATAATCAGAAGGATATCGTATGGCCACAGATTGTTCCTCATCTAATCATGATAGGACGATGGGCTGAAGCAGACAAGATGATTGATAACATGATGACATCTAAAGATGAGAGTTGTGTTGTCAATGCCTATATAGCAAGGATAGAATATTGGAGGAAGCAGCCAGCACCTGATGATAAGAAGATTATGGAGGCTATTGATTGTTATTTGTCATTTGCTAAACAGACGGGCAATGAGCATACTATTATTTCGGCTTATCTGATACATGGATTACATCGTGTTCATCATCAGTTATATTCGGATGCCATTAAAGACTTCTCGGAAGTGGCGTGTCTTGCAGATTATTTGCACAGTAGGCATTATGCGGCATTGTCGAAATACCATACAGGATACTGCTTGTATAAGTTAGGGAAACTGAGCCTGGCTAATGAGTATCTTCATAGGGCAACAGAACTGGCATGGTATGAGAAAAATCCTCAGATAGCCAAGCAGTCGGAAACGATGAGGGCTATCGTACTGATGGATCAAGGAAAGAATGATGAGGCGCTGACAGTAATGAAGCAATGGGAGAAGCAATTTGCAACGCAGGTATGACGGATTGGGGAAAATACAAGAATAAGCCTGATGAGAATACGTTAGGAAAGTATCCGACTATCTTGGATATTATGGAGGGGCTGGCCGACTACGAGACGGAGCACAATGGCATCAGGATGTATCCCTTATCAGAAAATAGGCAATGGCTCTATCGGATCAAAGAGCCAGGGCATTATTTTGCTGTGCAAAGTCTGGAGGATCCGAACGTGATGGTACTCTTTCCTACAGGGCCAAGCGCTTTTTCTCTTTATCGGGGGGAGAGTAAGGATTACAAAGAGTGTAAGCCATCGATACTGCGTAAATCGGATGAAGAAACCCTGTTGCTGTCAAGATTGCAAACGGAGGAATTGGAGTGCATACTGCGGAATCATCCAATTATCGGAGAACTGATTAATCGCCCGGTAGTGATAGAAAAGTTTGGTGTTCAGTTCTGGTTGAAGGTTCAGTTTGAGGGTTTGGCCCAGCATTATGGAATAGCCACTCCTTTTCTGGATATGACTAATAACAAGTGGGTGGCTGCTTTTTTTGCCATAACGAATTATAAGGACGGAGTGTATCATCTAGTGGAGCCAAGTAAGGATCAGGCTTATGGGTGTTTTTTTCGGTGGGAGCAACTGAACTACCGGGAAAAGGGGTTGGATGTTCCGCAGCCGTTAGGAATGCAGTATTTTAACAGACCAGGCTGTCAATCGGCATTCGCTCTTGATATGACGAGATTTGGGGACTTGAATAACTGTACGGAGGTAGAGCGGATTTATTTCCGACATGATAAGGAGGCAAACCAGTTGGTGTATGATCTTTGTCAGCAGGGGAGGATGTTTTTTCCTGATGACGGGATGGAGGAGTTGGTCGGGAAACTGAAAGGTGTGAAATCGTTCTCTGAGGAAGCTGTGGAGAGATGTAGAGTTAAGCATTATGGAGATAAGACTTTCGAGGAGATGGGAGAGATGATGGCAATTAGCGGGATGGATATTATAGACAAACCTGCCGTCGGATTTGAGAAGGAACAAATAGAGAAAGAGCTGGAGGATTGGAATAGAGAAGGGAGAAAAAGGTATCTGACGGAGCTTACTACGACGATGGTTGGAAAGGAAGAGGGGGGATATGTAGAGTGATTGAGGGATTGATGCTGACGATGCGGGATGGAGTGCTGGAAGTGCATGCGAAATGATGAGTATCGAGTAAGGAGTTTTCAAAACTTGCAATATTCGAATGAGCGAAAGGGTCAATGTAAAGCATTGGCCTTTTTGCTTGTAGGGTTGCGACATGTCGCAACATACGGGTAAAGGGGAATTTGATGATTTTTTGTTAAAAAAGGTGTTGAAATGATGTGGGTTTGAAGAATTTTCAGTATATTTGTCGATTATTAAAGTCTTTGTAGAAATCGAAGATGAGGGTTAAAGTCATAAAGCGGCTGAAAATCAGAGTGATATGATGGAGACGAAACAGGAAGGAAATATGATGGGACGCGACACAGAGGTGTGTGGTGACCCTAAGATTTGGTTCCCGATGAGGGTAACGTATCAGCGGGAGATGAAGGTGAAGGCGGAGTTGGAAAGGCTGGGGATTGAGTGCTTTGTGCCGATGAGGTATAAATTGATAGATGGCGATATGGATAATCCCCACCGTGAGTTGGTGCCCGCAATCAACAACCTCATTTTCGTGCACTCTACACAAGAACGGATCAGCTATCTAAAGTTGTCGAATGAGACGTTGGAACCGTTGCGATATATGATTGACCAAACTGCTCAGCAGCCGCATACCATCATGACGGTAGCCGATAGACAGATGGAGAACTTTATGCGTGTGGCCTCCAGGACCGACGATAGTGTGTTGTTTCTGGATGAGGAGACGGTCGTTGGGAAGGAAGGGAAGCGTGTGGAAATTATGGGCGGTGCGTTTGAGGGCGTGACGGGCGTAGTCAGGCGCGTGAAGAGATGCAAACGGGTAGTGGTAGAATTGGAGGGTATTGCCAGTGTGGCGATTGCGTTTGTGCCAGCGGGGCTATTGAGGGAAGTGTGAAGAAGAGTTCTTTGAGGAAAGAACCAAAAGGATTCATTCGATTGATGGAGAGGACATATTGGAATAGGTGATGGTTCATGATTTTAAATGAATTTTTGAAGGAAATTGCACAAAAATAAAGAAAAGGTGCAGAAAAAGGGACGAAAGATAATATAATTCCAATAAAAACTGTAAATTTGCAGCAAGATTTCGAAAAACTTGGAACTGATTATGACAGGTGCAACACGATATTATCGTCACTTCAAGGGTGGTAAATATAAAGTTCTGGCCATTGGGCAGGACAGCGAATCGTTGAAACCTGTTGTAGTTTATCAGGCTTTATACGGCGACCATAAGGTTTGGGTACGTCCCAAAGAGATGTTTGATGGTGTTGTAGAGAGAGACGGAAAGATAATGAAACGTTTCACGGAAATAACTAAGAAAGAGGCTTATGAGAAGTGAGGCTGACAAAGCATATCTTGCAAACAAGCATAAAGGCGGTGAGGCAGAAGCCAAAGGCGGGCTTTACGAGGATTGTTATGCTGTATTCCAGATAGTATCGTGCATTGCAAAATATAAGGCGGCTTTGGAGGGAGTAGCTTTGCAGTCACAGTTAGAGGATACCTTTGTTGATGATTTGCTGATTGCCCACCCAGATGTGAACGTATATCATCAACTGAAGAATACCCAAAGATTGACTTGGAATACGAAATCGTCTGATAGGACTATTACTTCAGACTTTGAAAATCAGGCAAAGGACTGTCAGAATCGTAGTGAGGCGTTTGCTCTGAAATTGGTTTATTCTGCGGCCAATAGTAAAGTCGGCGAGAGTATCCCTGAGAGTATTCATGAATATACAACGGCAGAGTATTTCCCATATGAGGAGGATTTGAACGGTCTGATTCTTATCAGTAAAGAATTTATCGAAGCCCTCAGGCAAATATCGGTTAATGGCGACAGCGCGACTATTGATGATTTGGCGAATGTGGCTCAGGTGTTCCTTGGCGTTTGGCGAGGATGTGGTAGTAATCATCGGGTCAGCTTGTCGGAGATTGTTGCCCGTGCGGAGAAAACGAGACATTTTAATCTGAACATTTTTGAAAATGGGAGGATTAGCGCTGCTTGCCGAGAGGTCTTGGATAACATTGAAGGTCTTAACTATTATGTTAGTGGAAGGATGTTTTACTGGCAGTTGGGTGACTTTACTGGCAGTTGCCCTTGGCCTGAAGAGAAAGAACAGGAAATCATTGATAAGCGACCAACCACAAGGCGTGAACTGGTTGCAATACTATAAGAAAAAGGAGGTCTTATGAGAACTTTTGAAAACCTACAATATGGTGATGAAACAGTAATCAAGGCTTCTCTTGAGGCTTTGGCAGACAAGACCACTGGCGTAGAAGAATATCGCAAGGCATTCCGCGTACTTGGTGAGGAACTTGGTAAGGTCTTGGCTTGTGAGTATAAATCGACTCCTGCAACGCAAACGATGTTGGTATGTGCCTCGGAAGATGCTGATTGGTTGGCTACAGGTGTTGAATCGGGATTCGGTAAAGGCGAACTGAAAAAATCGGTCTATTGGAGTTCCCGCGAGGTGGTGCATATCAATGAGGACGGCTCAAAAGTGGAAATATCACCTATAGAGAAAGCATACGAAGAACCGATAGAAGATTGCGAGTTGCTGGTAATCGTCAAATCAATTATAAGCACTTCGTGTGTGGTAAAGACGCAACTGACCAGATTGATAGGGAAGATAAGCCCCAAACAAATAGCGATACTCGCCCCCGTCATGTATAAGGATGGCATCCCTAATCTGATGCGTGAGTTTCCGAAGGAGATAAGCAATAGATTCAATTTCGTAACGTTTGCCATTGATGATGAGCGTGTAGGTAGTGAAGTAATTCCTGGAATAGGTGGTATGATATATCCACGTCTTGGTCTTGTAGATATCGAAACAAAGAACCATTACATACCGGAGATGGTGCTTAGGAAGATGTGAATTAACTGGTAGCGACTTAAAGTAGGAGAATCGGTTGTCTCATCTCGCAATAATAATTTTGCTTGATGACCAAACCTCAAAATATGACTTCTGATTTATCATTCAAACTCGCGCAAGTCATAGAGCAGATTCCAAAGGATGTACTTTATGACTTTTGTGTTCTTATGCCCAGCCGCATGAAGAGCCGGCTATGAGAGTGTCGGGGTGCTATAAATGAGAAGACTATGATAACTTTAAGATATCCATATTATATGTCCGCACTTCCATTGGCAGAAGTAATGCCAGTGCTGCTGAAAGAAGACTTGCTATGGATGGCAGGAATATTTGGGATGAAGGTGCCGAAAAGCAAGAAGAAAGAGGCAAGTACCAAGTGGGATGATTTGTTTGTGGACAATCAGCCATACGCAGAAGACGACGGTCTGTGGATGCACTACAAGGAGGATATGATGAAAAGAAAAAACAACCGTGACTTATGACCAAACCAATCAAGCCGTCTAAGAGTCTGGTTTATTGCTATGCATGTAAAAGAAGGAAGATGCTCTTTGGGGAAAAGTCAGAGGCGGATTACTTCATAAAATACAATCATGGCGGTATTGCAGAAGGAAACGGAAAGGCACCTGTACGGAGTTATTATTATGAACTCTGTTGTGGCTATCATGTAACCAGTAATCCTTCATACCCATTTTCACAGAGCAGATTTCCTGTATGCCATTGCGTCAAAGATGGATGATTTCCTGACTGTGCCAGAAAATGAACTTGAAAACTATGTGAACCATGAGTTCCCTGCCATCTCTGAAGAGAACTTCAAAACAATTGAGATGATGGTGAGGTTAAAGCTGTCCATTCAAGAAATGAGTAGCTATCCAGATGCAGAGAGTCGTGAGGACTATAAACTAAAGAAGGAGGAGATTGGCCGCTATCTGGCGAGTATAAGACCTATTGTTGACAAGAAAGTGACTGCGACCTACCGCAGGAAATTAGGATTGTGTAGTTAAGACTTTTCCCGTGATACAGAATTCGTCACACTTAAGAGGCGAAAAGAACTCGAGGAAATATGCCGCCATCGCTGTTGTAGCTGTCGGGTATGGTGGAGATATGGATGAAAAGTTGTGTAATGATTTGCTGGATGATATTTTTATCAGCAATAAAGTCAAATGTCGCAAACGATGCGTTTTTGTGGTTTATGATAATAGATTTGTTTTGATGGTATGGATATACAGAAAGTAAATAATTGTCTTAATTATCTAAAGAGAGCTGACACTAATAAAAAGTTACTGCTTTCTGCTTTTCTTGAAAAATATACGTATGAGGAGTTGGAATGTGTATACAAAAAAGCCCCTACAATATACAAGGGGCTGTTAACTCTGTCGTATCTAAAGCGAACTAACTATGGGCAAATATATGGATCTACCATACAACCTCATAGGGAGATAAAGGAATATATAGGTGTTCTGACTTATGTACTAAAGCATAATGCGGAAATTATCAATCGGTATGTAGAATACAAGAGGGATATAGACAGGTATGTACTCTTGGGTAATTATAAAAAAGCACGAGAACTTATAGATAAAGTTAATAAAGAATTAAGCTACTCATATTGGGCTGCTACATATCAGATAAAAATAGAACGTCTGGAAAACGGACTTGATGCTTGTACCAAGTTATATAATAGATTATTTCAGGAGAACAAAACTGTAGTACAATACATCTATTATTGTGCTTATCGAAGTTCATCTTTAGATTTTATCTTAGATGATGTTAAAAGAGCTCTTGTGTCAGAAAATGTACAGCATGCAACTCTTATCAATAACTATTTGATATCACATTGTATGCCATATCTGGGCTTTACAGAAGGCGACTGGATGTGTACAGATATGAATTCCTCAATTATTGACCTTTATAACAACCTGATAAACTTCCTGCCTAACCTTAAGGAAGAAACGCTGAAAGACCCTACTGTACTAGTATATCTTAGAGTATTGAATTCAAATATAGAAGATAGATATCTCAATAAGCTCTGCTATTTATTTGGGGCATCAGACAATGTTTCTGTAGACGAAGAAAGAACCGCCATCTTAGAAGCTTATTGGGATGGGGCTTATGATCAGGTGCAGCGGATGTCACAGCCCTACTTGTTGAAGAATGTTGATGATTTTGAGATTCAATCAATTTACTTGAAGTCGCAAGTACTTCGGGGAGGTCATTTAGATAAACCCGAAGGTAATTGTCCACTCATTGATTTAATAAGATATCATTATTCGGAAATACTTGCACATAAATCTAATCTGGTTTTCCATAAACGCCGCCTTTACAATATTTGCCGCTCTCAGTATCATATACAAGGATTGCGCTATCTCCATACTTTATTAGAAGGGATAGACACGATAGATATTAATGAAGTTAATGTCAAGTTATGGAAACATTCAGATTACAACACTCCTTTAGATGCCTTTTGTTATAAGGATAAAAAGACGCGAGAAAAGTATATAAAAGGTATTTCTAAAGATAATGTTTTTTGGAACAATGTTTTTGATGAACACCCCAAAAACATCTCAACAGAGTGTTTGGAAATTTCACTTGCATCATTAACAGGGGATGAATTGTTCAATCAAATACTAAAAAGATTCACAGAAAATAAAGTAGCTCCATATATTAAAGATTTGATTGCCACCTATATTTTTAACCATTATATTGACAATCAAAAGGATATTGAAGGAATAAAGTTCTATGTGGAAAATAGACTGAATGACAAAGCATTGACAATAGGATTTAGAGATAAAGACAAAATTATAGCCCTTATCGAGAATAACACTCTAGCTCAAAGTATTCCCTTGGACTTATCAATTTTCAGTGAGATGGCGGGTGCCGACCCTGAAACAATTTACTTTATATATAAGAAATATTTAAAACTGTGCGGTGTTTCAAAAGCATCAGAAATAAGTATTAATGGAGATAAGAAGCTGCGTTTTTTTTTAGAGAGAGTGGCTACACCGAAGGTGTTAACACTACATGTCCTTCGTTTTAAGAGTGTGATGCAGGTGATGGAAGAACGAAGAACCATTTGCTCAAACCTTTATGACTATTATCAAGAAAAATCTATTAACGACGAAATATCGACAATATGTCGTGACATTAAGATTATGGAGCTCAATAATCAAGTTGATGAGAGCAAAATATATGTAGACATTCAGTCAATTAAAGAAAATGAACTTGAAGAGGCCCGTGATCTATATGTTATGTTTGAGAGTGCATCAAGCCAAGTTGCCTATCAAGACTTGGTGGTTGGTGAATTAATATCGCGATTGGCTGATTTTGGGGTTCAAATGTCCTATGTCCATGTTGATGAGAATGGAGAATTGAAGGTGGACAAAGGAGCCTTTGAGCAAGTGAACTACAGAAGGGATGTATTAGTCCAATTGTTTAAGATAGTAAGGGATAAATTCCTGTTTAATCCAAAGTACGGACTTGACAATTATCTTAGTACACGTATACGTCATGGGACTCTTGTCAACAAACTAAGAAACCATTTTGAAGAAAGGCAATTGGTAACTAATACCATCGAAGGTGAATATTCTCACAATGCTTATTGGATTAGCCAACAGTTTAAGTTGAAGGATAGTAAAACCCTTGAATGTATTAAGCTTTTTGAGAATTTCTCAAGCGGAATTGATACCATAATTGACGAAGTAAAGGATTCATATATACAAGTTCAGACAGAAGAGAACCAGGAAAAGAGTCTGGGGTGTTTTGATTATGATTTGAAATATTTTGTGGATGATATAGACAATCTCCTTTATAATGAAACAGTAACCTCATTTGATACGTGTTTTCAATTGATTGTCGACAGTCTTTGGAATCATACGGAGAAGTGCCTTGAGCAAATGCGCACGATGTTGAATGCTGCACAAGCAAAGATGATAGTACTACTACACTCTTTACAGCGAGATGTAATTAGCGTAATTGGTGATGACCATCCCAAGAAAGATTTTTTTAATGATGCTATCAGTTTCTGCCAGAATGGAATACAAACGGATTTCCAAATAGTAACCAAGTGGTTTAAACGTAGTAATTACGTAGATTTTGATTTCACGATGGATCAGGTTATACGTACCAGTCTGGACTTCATCCAAAGAAATAATAAGAATAAGTTAAGAACGAAAGTAACAGACAAGAGCACATCTACATTTCAGGGACAATATTTTGGAACACTCTATGATATTTTCCACGACATACTTAATAATACCCTAAATTATGAAAGAGAAACTAGAATCGGAGGAGTCTGTGATATCTGCGTTGATGAGAACGATGGCAAGCTTATGATAGAAGTAAGCAATCCGATTCGCAAGGAAGATGTTGTCAAATTGAAACAAAAAGTAGATGAAATAAACAAGACTCTAGCCGAAACCATCGGAAAGGGGAAAACAAGAAATGAGAAGAATTCAGGATGTTCAAAGATATATAATGCAGTGAAGTATCATCTTGGTTCTCAAAGTAACCAATATTCCAGTGATATACGAGATGAGAAATTTGTTGTGACAATTCAAATCGAAATAAAACCAATAAAAGAATGAAAATACTTTTAGTAGAAGACGATGAGCATAAGATGAATGACATCATCAATCATCTTTATTCTCTTCATAAAAAGATTGAGATTAAAACAGCCAAATCGGTTGAAAGTGGTGTGCAGGCGGCCTATGACGATCATTTTGATCTGATTTTGCTTGATATGACCATCCCCAACTTCGATATAACAGAAAAAAGTGATGGGGGGAAGTCGTTTAAGAATGGTGGGGAGCTAATAGTCAGGGAATTACTTGATGAAGGGATAGAATTCTGTTGCGCTGTTATAACCCAGTATGAAACTTTTAACAATGAGACAATTGACCAGATAAGCCAACGTATCAAACAGGTATGTGGGGCAAACTACTTTGGTTACGTTAAGTATAGTACAAATAACGACTCCTGGAAAGGGAATTTAAAAGAACTAATAGAAGATGCTGAGAATACTATTAATTGATGATTCGCACGATAAGGTTGCAAAGTACCAAGCACTGCTGAGCGGAATAGACGAGATCAATCCTGATTTTGTGCATGTGGCGGCTTCCGTTGAACAGGCAGAAGATCTTGTGAACAAGAATCAGTACGACCTTGCGGTATTGGATTTATATATACCAATGCGTTTTGGCGATGATCCTTCGCCAGAGAATGCTGTGACTTTTTTGAAAGACCTGAACAGTGATGAAGACCTGATGATGCCATATAACATTGTAGGCATAACTAGATGGAAGGATGCCGACCCCAAATATCGGGAGTTTTTTGATAATCATCTATTAGCTTATATCTTATATGAGGAGAATAGTGATGATTGGAAAGTGAAGCTAAAGAATAAGATTGCATTTTTATTGAAGTCACAGAAGAGCGTCAGGAATCAGGATATATATGACTATGATGTAGCTGTTATCAATGCATTGAAATCAGAGAATGAAGCAGTACGCTCTGTTTTTGGAACAGATGGATGGACAGAGGTTGATATACCCTCAGACCTTGCTACTACATTCTATACCAAGACAGTAGTTAATGAACAAGGAACTAAAATACGAATGGTGACATGTTATGCACTACAAATGGCCAGTACAGCCTCTGCAGCATTGGCAACAAAACTGATATACTATTTCCGCCCCAAATATTTGTTTATGACGGGTATCGCGGGAGCAGTAGATCGAAAAGAAGCAAAATTGGGCGATATACTGGTGGCTACTAAAGTATGGGATGGAGCCAGTGGAAAAATTAAAACCGATGAAGAAGGCTATGACATCTTCTACCCAGATTACCACGAACTTCCCTTAGATGCAGATATTCAAGCAATAGTAAGCCGTTTGTCGGCAGACAAGAAACTACTGAATGAGATAGAGGAAGGTTTTGCCTACAACACAGGAAAACCTGGTACAAAATTACAGATACACCTGGGGCCGATAGCATCAGTACCCGCCGTTCTTTCTAGTAAAGAACAAGTGGAATCAATCCAGAAACATTGTAGGAAGTTACTTGGCGTGGAAATGGAAGGCTTTGGCGTGTTTTATGCTGCTTGTAATAGTGCACGGCCTAGGCCACAATACACAGTACTTGCTAAATCGGTTTCAGATTATGCGGATCCAGAGAAATCAGATGATTATCAGGAATATGCTATGTATACATCGGCCGCATTGGTAAAGCATATTGTGTTGAACGAGTTGAGGTATAAATAAATGTATATAAAAGGGAGGCAGAATCCTCCAAAAATGTGAAAACGACGGGACTCGAACCCGCATGTCATTTCTGACGTTAGATTGGTGGTCTAGTGTGTCTACCAATTCTACCACGCAGTGCAAAGATACAACTACTTTTTTAAATAGAAAGGATATAGTGTTGGGCATTATGGAATATTAATGATATTGATAAATATGAAACCACAAGAAGCATATAATGTAATGTTAGAAAGGCTTGGTAAGGATTACGAAATTTTAGTATGTTACCATCTGAATAAAGAAGATGAGATAATACTCTCCGATAGTGTAACCGGGAAATGTAGGTTTTGTGGAAAAACAGAACCAGATATAACATTTAATAAAGTGGCGCATGCAATACCTCATTTTATCGGTAATAGAACTCTTAAATCTACCTATGAGTGTGATGAATGTAATGAAAAGTTCTCTACCATGGAGAGCAATTTCTCGCAGTATATGAGCTTATACCATACATTTGCTCGTGTTAGCAAGGGTGGCGGAGCAAAGGTGCCAAAGTTCAGAACTAATTCCTCGGAAAAATCGGCAATCGTTGTTTCGGATGACAAAATAGATATAAATTGCTATCAGGGAGAGGGTCTGATTCCTGATATAGACAAGGAGAACAAGAGACTAACACTGAAAACATATAGAAGTTATGTTCCATTGAACGTCTATAAAATATTTATAAAGATGGCATTAACTATTCTTCCTGAGAATGAGTTGAACGGTTTATCGACAACATATAAATGGCTACATGGGGAGGTAAATATTGATTCTAAAAACTTGTACTTGGTAGAGAGATGCTATATGAAATTCTTGAATCCTTTTGAGTTTGATTCATGTATGATATTCAAGAGGAAGGCTACGTCAATGAGTCCTGTACCAACATATCTGTTTGGGTTGGCGTATTATAATTTCTTCATCCAAACGTTTATACCTTTCTGTGATTCGGATAAGCAATTCCAAGGACAGGAACTTACTATGCCTTATATTCCTACACCGCTCGACAAAAGTGGGGTTATGCCTATAATAAAAAAACACAACCTGTCTTCGGGAGAGAAAGTTAGTAAAGAGGAAGTTTCTATTACGTTGACGGCTGAGGAGGTGGAAGAGGTAAGGTGTCCTAATTAATTGATGTTGATTGTATGTTTCAGATAATAGCCATCGAAACAATACCTGCCCCAGAGGAATATGCTCAGGGCTATCCTGATATTCCAGAAGGACTTTCGCCATTAGATATTAAAATAGCCAAAGCCAAGAAGGAGCGCTATGACATATTAAGTTGCGCATAATGAGCGAACTAGCTCAAGAAATCAATACAAGTCAGCAATGGAATTCAAGCATCTTTGCCCAACATGAGCATGAGATGCTTGAATTGCTTACAAATGAAACCTGAATAGGTATTTGTCATTGTATAGTACTAACATAAGACGAACTATTTCTCCTTCACCTCTTCAACCTTAATATATGAAACTAGTTCTGCAGGATCAACAGCAGGAAGAAATATTCCTTTTAATTTAATATCTTGCGTTCTTGCTAACATTATACCACTTATATATGGCAAGGCATAGCCTACAAGTTTCTCTTAGCAAGACCAGATTTGCGTACAGACTCTTTGTCATGAGACATCTCATCCCATTTCTTAGATTCAAATATCAATGTTGCACCACCTTCTAAAATAACATTATCATCTAATGTAATTCTAACAACAGAGTGCAAAGCCGAAGCTTTATTACCCTTTTGGTACTGAAGAACAAATAAGAAAGCAATCCCAAGCTTTTTCTTTATTTCCTCGTTTATCTTTTTTACATCGAGATTCATTTTAGATAGAATCTCGCTAACATGTAATAATGTAAAATCTTGCTGTTCCATATTATTTATAATTTCTTAAATAATTTTTTAGACTCACACTTTTATATGCTAAATTCTTATCAAACCCTGTCAGTGAACTAAAGTCATATCCCTTATCTAACATCAATTTAGCAATTCTTGCCTCTTTTCCTTCTATACGTCCAAAATCCATTAACTGCTGAACAAAACCTTCAAAGTCTTCTTCATTTTAACGCTCGTTTGTCATACTTCAATCTTTTTAGTTCATTTCATTGTTACCTAACTCCATCAACGTCTAACCATCTGTAACTTTTACGACCTCTGACGTATCCTGATATAAACGTGTATAAATTGGAGCCACAAGTGCTAATCTGCCTCGGATAACTGCTCTCACAGAAAAAGCCTTTTCATCATTTCCTTTGGGATAAACCCAAACTACAACTTCTATCATTGTTTATTTTTCGTTAGTTAAACATCCTGTCCTCCAGAAACTCGCTATGCATTGGGGGACAATTTCATTTTAGCAAAGAATGTGCGTAATCGGCTGTAAAGAGGTCAAGGCTACCATATAGGATTTACTTTGTGTCATTACGTTATATTCCTCATAGATGCACTCTACCATGTCCTGATAATCATCCGTTTTCTTAAATGTACTGATCTTGAGCGTGTATCATATTTATCTTCCGACCATAGTAAGCAATAACATCCATGCCCAAGAGAACCGTCATATTAGCAGCTGAGCATTCACACAAAAAAAGGGGATGTGCCATATTGAGCACATCCCCTTTTGTGTCAATCTTCTACTTTTCAGATGTTAGGGGTGTCCCAGACTTTTGTCTTGGTGCAGGCGGCGGGGACGGATAGGGTGCCGACCTTGAGGAGGAAGTCGCCCTCTTCGAGGGTCCAGCGGCCGTCGGCACCGACGAAGGCGAGGGACTTGGCGGGGAGCTGGAAGGTGACGGTCTTGGTCTCGCCTGGTTCGAGGGAGATTTTTGTGAAGTCACGCAGGCGCTTGTTGTCTGGCACGATGCTGGCGACGAGGTCTGAGGAATAGAGGAGCACGGCTTCCTTACCGGCACGTGAACCAGTATTCTTCACATCGACAGTGATAGTGAGGGTGTCGTCGGCAGTGAATGAGGCCTTGTCCACCTTCAGATTCGAATACTCATAGGTGGTATAGCTGATGCCATAGCCGAAGGGCCACTGGAGCGAAACCTTCGCGTCGTAGTTGTAAGCACCTTCCATCGTGCCCACCTCCTCAGAGACCTTATAGTCGTAAGTGTTGAGGGAGTTGATCTCACGCGGATAGGTGTAAGGCATCTTGGCGGAGAAGTTCACATCGCCAGCGAGGAGGTTGACGAGGGCATCGGCACCGTAGTTGCCAGGGATGAAGATGTCGATTACAGCCTTGGCGAGGGGTTCGATGTCTGCGATGAGACGCGGACGGCCTTCATTCAGAACCAGAATAATCGGCTTGCCCGTCTTGGCGAGGGCCTTCACGAGGTTGCGCTGGTTCTCTGAGAGCCAGAGGTCCGTGAGGTTGCCAGGCGTCTCGGTATAGGAGTTCTCGCCGATGGCAGCGATGATGATGTCAGCCTGAGCGGCAGCAGCCACAGCCTTGTCGATCTGG
>Ga0265298_10004910_pt1 | contig 16933 bp, 16 predicted proteins | sample AusTroGonzalo_MG_3_FD_193486 | JGI IMG/M metagenome (GOLD analysis project Ga0265298, IMG submission 193486) | Bovine rumen microbial communities from tropical cattle in Woodstock, Queensland, Australia - Gonzalo_01 | ecosystem: Host-associated > Mammals > Digestive system > Stomach > Rumen ... | reverse complement strand
TGCCAGAATTCTTTCTTTTGTATCCTTCGCCATGATTGACCCTCCTTCAAAGCGCAGGTGACCTTTCGTTCACCTATTATAGTGAACGGTCGTTCACTTGTCAAGCGTTTTCCGGCTGATTTCTTTTGTTTCTCGACGAAGAGCGCAGATTAAAAAAGTAGACCCCTCACGGGGCCTGCTTTATTATTGTCTGTTATCTTTTATCCCAGCAGCTTGACAAACACGTCTCCGCACTCGGAAGTCGAGGCGCTGCCGCCCAGGTCCTTGGTCAGGCCCTGCTTCTCCTTCAGCATCCGCTCGACGGTGTCCACGATCTTTCCGTACCAATCCGGGTACCCCAGGTGGTCCAGCAGCTGCCCCGCGGCCCAGATGGAGGCCAGCGGGTTTGCGTCCCCCTTGCCGGCGTGCTTCGGCGCGGAACCGTGGATGGGCTCGAACATCGAGGGATAGCGGCGCTCCGGGTCAAGGTTCGCGCCTGCCGCCAGACCCATTCCGCCGGAGATGGCCGCGCCGAGGTCCGTCAGGATGTCCCCGAACAGGTTCGACGTCACCACGACCTGGAAGCGCTTCGGGTTCTTGATCATGAACATCGCGGCCGCGTCCACCAGCAGCGACTGCGTCTCCACATCGGGATACTCCCTGCCGACCTCTTCGAAAACCTGGTCCCAGAAGACCATGGAGTAGTTCAGGGCGTTCGCCTTGCTGATGCTGGTCAGCGTTTTCCCTTCCCTGCGCGCCAGCTCATAGGCGTAGCGGATGACCCGCTCGCAGCCCTTGCGGGAGAAAACCGCATCCTGGATGACGACTTCCTGCGGGCTGTCCGGGTAGAGCCAGGCGCCCTGGCCGCTGTACTCGCCTTCGCTGTTCTCTCGCACGAAGACCATGTCAATCTCGCCGGGCTTCACGTCCTTCAGCGGGCACGGCGCGCCCTCCAGCAGCTTCACCGGCCGCAGGTTCACATACTGGTCGAAGCCGCGGCGGAGCTTCAGCAGCAGGCCCCGGAGCGAAATGTGGTCCGGCACGCCCGGATAACCGACGGCCCCGAGGAGGATCGCGTCGCTCCCCTTCAGCCGCTCCAGCCCGTCTTCCGGCATCATTTCCCCGGTTTTCAGGTAGTACTCGCAGCCCCACGGATACTCGGTGAACTCAAAGTTAAACCCACCGTCCAGGGCGGAGACCGCGTTCAGCACCTTGACGGCTTCGCGCATGACTTCCGGTCCGATCCCGTCGCCCGGGATCACTGCGATCTGATATGTTTTCACTGCAAAACTCCTCCTGTCATTCATCGCCCGAAAGGGAGACAGTGTCCCTGTCTCCCTTCGTTTTTTCACGCTTCGCTTCTTACTTGATAAAGCCGACCTGCTTGCTGATGAGCTCTACCTGCTCGTCCTTGCGCTTGTTGTACTCGATCTTCTTCTCTTCGAAGTAGTTGCGGCCTTCCGCGTCGATGGAAACGATCAGCGGGCCGAACTCCTTCACACGGCAGTTCCACAGGGTCTCGGGCATGCCCAGGTCACGCCACTCGGCGCGCTCGATCTCTTCCACGCAGACCGCCGCGACGACGGCGTTGCCGGCGGGGATGACGCAGTGGATGCAGCCGAAGTCCTTGCAGGCGTTGGCGGTGTTCTCTTTCATGCCGCCCTTGCCGACGATGACGCGTACGCCCGTGGTCTTCACGAACTCATACTCGAACTTCTCCATGCGCATGGAGGTGGTGGGGCCGACGGAGACCATCTCGAACTTGTCGTTCTCGAGCGGGCGGATGATCGGGCCTGCGTGCAGGATGGCGTTGTTGCGCACATCCACGGGGATCTCGCGGCCTTCCTCCACGACGCGGCGGTGTGCGACGTCGCGGCAGGTGGTCAGGCTTCCGCTGAGGTAGAGGATGTCGCCGATGTGCACATCCTTGAGGTCTTCGGCGGAGATGGGGGTAACGAGGATCTTCTTGCCGTCTCTGTATTCAACCATGGTTTTCTCCTCCTTATCCTTCAATCAGAGCACGCAGCCGGAGTGGCTGGTGATGGTGTAGTTGAGGTCCTTGTCAAAGACAATGTGTCCGCGGCGGTGGCTCCAGCAGCCCACGTTCACCGCAACGCCAATGGCGGAGGGGTGACGGGCGGTGTTCTCAATGTTCACGCCCATGACCGTGTACTTGCCGCCCATGCCCTGGGGGCCGATGCCGATGGCGTTGATGCCGTCTTCCAGGAGCTTCTCCATCTTGGCGGCGCGCTCGTTCTCGCTGTGCGAGCCGATCGGGCGCATCAGCGCCTTCTTGGACAGAAGCGCGGCGGTCTCGACGCTGGTCGCGACGCCCACGCCCACCAGCAGCGGGGGGCAGGCGTTCAGGCCGTAGCTGGTCATGCGGTCAAGGACGAACTTGGTCACGCCCTCGTAGCCCTCGCCGGGCATCAGCACGGTGGCGTTGCCGGGCAGGGTGCAGCCGCCGCCCGCCATGTAGGTGTAGATCTCGCAGCCGTCCCAGTTGGGGACGATGTCCCACCACACGGTCGGGGTGCCCTTGCCGACGTTCTTGCCGGTGTTGTACTCGTCAAAGGTTTCCACGGAGTTGTGGCGCAGCGGGGTCTCCTTGGTAGCCTTGATAACGGCTTCCTTCAGCAGGCCTTCCAGCTCGTTGATGAGGGGAAAGCCGGTGCCGCACTTGAGCCAGAACTGCAGTACGCCGGTGTCCTGGCAGGAGGGGCGGTCGAGCTTGACGGCCAGCTCCTGGTTGCGGAACATGGTGTCGTAAATCACCTTGGGCAGGGCGTCGGTTTCCTTCGCGCGCAGCTCCTCGAGCTTCGCAATCACGTCATCGGGAAGCTTCTTTCCGGTATAGCCGACGAACTTGGCCATCATATCGGTCATTTTCTGAACCTGTGCTTCTTTATTCATGGTGCATTCTCCTTCTTTCTTGTTCATTCAGAATTCTATCAGGGATAGAACGGGAAGGCAATAGGCAGGACGATCATGCTGACGATGAGCGCGATGACGATCAGCGGCAGGCCGGACTTGACGTAGTCCATGAACTTGTAGTTGCCGGCGCCGACGACCATCGTGTTCGCGGGCATGCCGATCGGGGTGGCGTAGGCGCAGGAGCCGCCGATGACGCAGGCCATGAGGACGGCGCGGGGGTCGGCGCCCATGCCCTGGGCGATGGAGAGGCAGATCGGGGCCATCAGTGCGGTGGTTGCGGTGTTGGACATGAAGTTCGTCATCACGCAGCACAGCAGCAGCACCACGAAGGTCAGCAGGTACGGGGAGGGGTTCGCGCCCAGCAGGCCGATCACCTTGTCGGCGATCATCTGGCCGGCGCCGGTGCTCTGCAGGGCAGAGGCCAGGGACAGCGTGCCGCCGAAGAGGAAGATGGTCTTGAGGTCGATGGACTTGAGCGCCTCACGCTCGGAGATGACGCCCGTGAGCATCAGGAGGATCGCGCCCATGCAGCCGGTGACGGCGAGCTTGATGCCGATCTGGTCTTCAAAGATCATGCCGAGCAGGGTGACGATCAGGATGACTAGGGAGAGGACCTTCTTCCACTTGGGAACCTTGCTGAAGTCCTTGACGTCGTCGAACACGGAGTCGCCGTTGTCCTTGGTGTCGTGGTTCGGCAGGAGTTTGAAGCCGATCGTCGCGTAGAACAGGATGCCCGCGAGGAGGATGGGCAGGCCGACGATGGCGTACTCAAAGAACCCGAAGGAGAGGCCGATGGGCTCCAGGGTGCTCTGGGCGATCATGTTGCCCGGGGCGCCGATGAGGGAGAGGTTGCCGCCCATGGCAGCCGCGAAAACCAGCGGCATCAGCAGGCGGGAGCGCTTGAACCCGGACTTGGCGGCGATGCCGATGACCACCGGGATCAGGACTGCGGCGGTGCCGGTGTTGGAGAGGACGCCGCTCATCAGGCCAACGATGACCATGATCGCGATGATCAGGCTGCGCTCGGTCTTGGCAAACTTGGTGACCAGGCCGCCGATCTCATTGGCCATGCCGGTCTCGAACAGGGCGCCGCCTACGATGAACATGGCGACGAAGAGGATGACGTTGGAGTCGATGAAGCCGCCGAACGCCGTCTTGAGGTCCAGGACCTTGGTCAGGACCAGGCCGACTGCGACGATCATCGAGGTCAGGCCGAGAGGGATCTTCTCGGTTACGAACATGATGATTGCGAAAAGCAGGAAGAGCAGGGTGATAATTGCCGGGCTCATGGTGCTACCTCCTTCAGGTAAAGCATTTAAATTTGGGGGTGTGCTTTTGATCTCTGACATTAATATAACAAACCTCAGGTCATTTGTCGATTTAATGAAACTCATGTGGCCATAAATAAATTTTATGAGATATCTTGCAAAAAACGCCCGTTTCTGCCATAATAAAATGCAGGAAAACGGGGGGATTTCACCATGACGCTCAACCAGCTGCGCTATTTCTGCACCGCCGCCCGCTGCCACAGCATTACGCAGGCGGCAAAGCTTATGTTTGTCACCCAGCCCGCCGTCTCCAGCGCGATCCGCGAGCTGGAAACGGAGTTCTCCGTGAAGCTCTTTTCCTTCACCAACAACCGCCTGGAGCTTACCGTCGAGGGCGAGCAGCTGTATGAACGGGCCGCCTCGCTTCTGGATGCGAGCGACGACCTGCAGCTCCAGTTCCAGGACGCCAGCCGACGCAGGCCGACGGTGCGCCTCGGCACCCCGCCGAACCTGAGCGCGGTCTTCTTCCCGGAGCTGCTGGACGCCTTTCACGCCGCGCACCCGGAGATCTACCTGGAGCTCGCGGAGTACGGCTCCGTTCGCGCCTGCGACATGGTGCAGAACGAGCAGCTCGACCTGGGCCTGGTCAACATGGAGCTCTACGCCGTCGACAAGTTCTCGAATCTCCTTCTCGCGACCGACCGGCTCCTCTTCTGCGTGGCGGAAAACCATCCCCTCGCCGGCGAGGAAACGCTGGACCTCCGGTGCCTGGATCACGAACCCGTCATCCTCTTCAACCGCGACTCCGTCCAGAACCAGATTCTCCTGCAGCACTTCCGCGCGCTCGGCATCCAGCCCCGCGTCGTCATGCACTCCAGCCAGATCACCACTACGCGCAAATTCGTCCTGCAGGGCAAGTGCGGCTGCTTCTTCTTTTCCTCCATGCTGCCCCTGGTGCCGGAGCTGAAGGGCATCCCCATCTCGCCGGAGATCCCGACGCGCATCGGCCTTGTCTGGAAGAAGGGCAAGTACATCTCTGCGCACACCCGCACCTTCATCCGCTTCTGCGAAGCTTATTACCGGGAACACCCATTATCACAGCCCGGCCGGGAGTAAAGGCCGGGTTGGTATGTTCGGTCTCCCGACAGGTAGAAGAATACAGCGGCGTCGGCATGAACAGCCGGCGCCGCTTTTTTGTCTTCAGGCATTTCAGCCCGTGATTTTTCTGTAATTCTCCGGGTCGGTGTCTCCCTCGGTGTTGATGAGCAGGATGACGGAATCGCTGTCAATCCGGAACAGCTTCCGCAGCTCTTCCGCCTGCAGGATCGTCAGCAGCAGCCCGTACGTGACCGCGCCGGACTCGCCGGAGATCACAGCCCGATCCGTCCCGGCGGGCTTCGCGTGGTCTGGGGCTTGGCCGAAACGATGGCCACCTTCTCGCCCACCAGGGCGTTGGTCAGCGTGGATTTGCCCACATTCGGCCGCCCGCAGATGGTAATCATTGCCGTTTTTGTCATGATCTCTTCCCTCTCCCGTCTCTCAGCGCTCAGAATGATGTCCGTATCCTTTATATTATAGCATCCCGCAGCCCCGGCTTCAAGATGCTTTCACGCGGGACCGGGACGGGCTTGACAGGCTGTCTCTTATGCAGGGTGTCCGGGTTCGAGTCTCCGCCGGAGCACCATGGCAGGACGGTAATTTTGATAGAATTGCCGTCCTAAACTTTTTATGTAAAAATGCGAGGAATATGCAGAAATCCTGCTTTTTCCTCGCATTTTTCGCTTTGAAATTTAGATCGCACCACGGTCGCTCGGTTTTTCTAGCGGCCGTTTTTTCATTTTCCGGGGTCATTTTCCGCCCTCGGCTCCCTGGAGTTTCGTTCACTTTCAGGGGGATTTCGTTCACTTTGCCGGGTTTTCCTTCAATTAGTTTACATAATTCGGAGTATCGTTCAGTTTGCTTATTTCTCCATGGAAACGTGCAATCCATCACGATTCTTCATATACGCGCATTCCACCGATTTTTGCGTACTCCCATATTTTCCACATCTGTTCTGCGCTGTATGATCTGAACTCCTCGTGGATAACTGGTGTATCTAGACTTGCAATCTCTTCATTTCTTGTGATGACTTTTGCTAACCAGGCTTGCGTCGGTAATCTATTCTTCTTTTTTGTATTACATGTAGGACAGGCTAAAACAAAATTCCATAGATTATCGCCTTTAATAAAGGACCAAGGTATTACATGATCAACATGTGCGCTTTTATTGAGCTTCTTTCCACAATAAAAACAATTGCTGGTCTCAAATTCATCCGCCAGTATTCTTCGAAAGATAGAAAGATCTTTTCTTCTTGGCGTTATAAACCCTTATAGCTGAAAAGCAAAAGCTCTTTATTTCGCCTCAAAAGTCTTCCGGCAGAAACTGATAAAACTTTTTGCCTCCTTCGTCAGATAATCGTCCTTGCGCCAGACAACCGCGACGTTTAGACGGAGACCTTCTTCTACCGGAATAGGGATGACGCCGTCCTCTTCCCGGATGATCTGCGGCATGATGAATCCGCTCGCGATGTTCTCGCGGATAAAACTTTTAATCGTGGTGAGCTGATTGGAATGGAACAGAACTTCGGGCTGAATGTCCAGCTCGCGAAACCTGCTTGTCAACAGCGCCTGCTGATAATAGCCGCCCGAAAACAGGATCATCGGATAGGCTGCAGTTTCTTTCAGCGAGACCGATGTTTTCTTGGCAAGAGGATGTTTGGGCCCGACGCAGTACCTCATCTCGTAAGTGGTAAGGCGGAGGGCGTCAAGCCGAGCAGGGAGCTCATCGCCCATGGTGATGACGGCGATGTCCAGTTCGCCGTTTGCCACAGACTCTCTTGCGGCATGCGAACCGGTCTCTATCGGGTTGATCCGAATCTCAGGGTGTTTTTTACGGAAACTGTTGAATATTTCCGGAAACAGAATGGACCCGATCATCGGTGGTATGCCGACGTGAATGGTTTTGTGCTTACTGCTGATTTCGGCAAAATCTTCCGCAAGGCTGTCTACTTCTTCCAGGATGGCGTCGCAGCGGACCAGAAACCGTTCGCCATCCGGTGTAGGTGAGACGGCGCGGTTGCTCCGGTGCAGCAGAGCGACCCCCAGCTCATCCTCCAGCGCTTTGATCGATGCGGTGATCGAGGGCTGGGAGATATGGAGTTCGGCAGCGGCTTTGCTGATATTGCCGGCGTGGCAGGAGGCGGAGAAGTAGCGCATCTGAGAAAGCTTCATGACAGAGTTCTCCCTACTTGCTTGATATAGTTAAATCCTATCGATAAATAGAAAAGCGATATTTTACTTATAATAACACATGTGCTATTGTAAAAGCAAGAGAAAACCAGTTCTCAATTTATCATTGGAGGTTCAAGCCATGGACAGTCTCGCACTTATCTCCCTGATCGTGCTGGTCGCGGTCATCCTGATCGGTTTCTTCCGCAAAGTTAACGTCGGGTTGGTTGCTATCCTTGCCGTCACCATTTTCGGTACCTGTATCGGCCAGTCGGATTCCGCGACAATCAAAGGCTTCAGCGCCAGTCTTTTTATCATGCTGCTGGGCGTTTCGTTCCTCTGTTCCGTTGCTATCAGCAACGGCTCCCTGGAGCTGATGAGCAAGAAGTTCCTCAAGCTCTCCGGCGGACATGCCATTGTCGCACCATTCCTGATCTACTTGATCGGCGCCGGAATCGCCGCGATCGGTCCCGGTTGTGTCCCGGCTCTCGGCATCGTGGCAGCCCTCTCCCTCCCGCTGGGCAAGTCCACTGGCTATAACTCCGTGATGCTGGCGCTGATCGGTGAAATCGGTTCCTTCGCCGGGCGCTTCTCTCCTATCACACCGGAATCTGTTCTGATTCGTTCTCTGGCAGAGCCACAGGGCATCAGCGGCTATCAGGTTCCGCTGATCATCTATGCGGTGATCACTACAATCGTCCTTTCTGTTATTGTGTTCTTCATCTTCAAGAGCCACAAGGTACAGACCAAAAGAATGGAATCGGAAGAGCTTCCTAAGTTTACAACACATCAGGTCTTCACTCTGCTGGGTTTTGTGGTAGTCATCATCGCCTGTGCCTTCTTTAAGCGCAACGTAGGTTTGATCTCTTTCGCTGTCGGTATTCTCCTGATCCTCATCAAGGCTGCCGATGAAAAGGTCGTTTTCAAGACGATTTCCTGGTCCACCCTCATCATGGTAACGGGTTTCGGCATGCTGATGGAAGCCGTCATCAGTGTCGGCGGTGTGACTCTCCTGTCCAACAGTCTGGCATCCATTATGACGCCGCGCACAGCAGTTGCGATCCAGGGTCTGACCGCAGGCATCATGTCCTGGTTCAGTTCTGCAATCGGAGTCGTGTGGCCCACGCTGGTACCCACTGTCGGCGATATTGCTTCCAAGGTCGGCGTCTCCGCGAACAGCCTGATCAGCATCATGGCCCTGACGGCAGCGTTTGCCGGACTCAGCCCCGCATCCACGGGCGGCGGTCTGATCATGGCGGCCAATGCCACGGACCCCGAGTTCACCAAGGAAAAGGAAAACAAGCTCTTTGTTCAGCTGTTCGGCATCTCCGCGCTGATGCTCGCCCTGATCGTGATCGCGGCCCTGGTCGGCCTCTACAGCATCCTGTAAATTACACGATATCTATTCACTGCACAATAATCAATCATAACTGATAATTTTGAAAGGAGCATTCTCATGGAAAAAGGACTTTTGGACGGCGTTGTTGTACTGGATCTGACCCGCGTTCTCGCAGGCCCGTACTGCGGCATGATACTTGCCGACATGGGCGCGACCGTTATTAAACTCGAAAATCCCAAGGGCGGGGACGACACCCGCAAGATGGGACCCTTTATCAATGAAAACAGTGTGTACTATGCAAACTTCAACCGCAGCAAGCTGGGGTGCACCCTGAACCTGAAAGACCCGGACGCCAAGGCGATGTTCCTCGAAATGGTCAAAAAGGCCGATGTTGTAATCGAGAACTACCGCCCGGGCACCATGGAGAAGCTCGGCCTCGGGTACGATGTTTTGAAAGAAGTCAACCCCGGCATCATCTATGGTTCAGTTTCCGGTTTCGGCCACACAGGCCCCTTCAGCAAGCGTGCCGGCTATGACATCGTCGGTCAGGCAATGGGCGGACTCATGAGCACCACGGGCTGGCCCGGTGGTCCGGCGACCCGCGTTGGCACTCCGATGGGCGACGTGCTGGGCGGCCTGAACATGGCCATCGGCGTACTCGCCGCACTGGTGAACAAGCAGAAGACCGGTCTCGGCGAAAAGGTCGATGTAGCGCTGGTCGACTCGGTTGTTTCCGCCATGGAGAACATCACCATGATCTATCAGGCAACAGGCCGCATCCCACAGCGCATCGGCAACCGGTATGAATCCACTTATCCCTATGATTCCTTCCCCACCAAGGACGGCAGCGTCATCATTGCTGCCGGAAACAACAAGCTTTACAGCATCCTCTGTGATGTTATGGGCCAGCCGGAACTCAAGGAAGATCCCCGCTTCCTCGAAGTGCGTGACCGCGTGCAGAACCACGCCGCGCTGCGTGAATATGTGGCTGCCTGGACCGAACAGCACACCATTGACGAAGTCGACGCCCTGCTCAACAACGCGGGCTGCCCGGCCAGCGCCGTAAACACGATCGACCGCATGGTCGTGGATCCGCAGATCGCCGGCGCCAGAGGCATGTTCCCGGAGATCGACCAGCCGGGTATAGGAAAGCTGCAGATCACCGCAACCGCACAGAAGCTGACCCGGACCAAGTCCATGCCGCGCAAGGCGGCCCCGCTTCTGGGCGAAGACAATACAGCGGTTTACGGTGAGTTCCTGGGCTATGACGAAGCGAAACTTGTCGAGCTCAAGGAAAAAGGCGCGATCTGAGCGGAAAGGAGAATTCACATGGAAACAAAATTCAGAGTCTGTGAAGTTGGGCCCCGGGACGGATTTCAGAGCGTCAAATGCGCGCAGATCCCTTCTGAGCAGAAAATCGAAATTATCGAGCAGATCCTTGATTCCGGCGTAAAGCACATCGAGTTCACTTCCTTTGTCAGTCCGAAAGCCATCCCGCAGATGGCGGATGCGGCTGAAGTAACAAAAACTGTACTTGAGCGCTATCCCGACGCCGATCTGTTTGCGCTGGTTCCCAATCTTCGCGGTGCTGCTAATGCATACTCCCTCGGTCTGCGTAAGGTCTGCTACGTTGTTTCTCTCAGCGTGAGCCACAACAAGGCCAACATCAACCGCACCCATGAGCAGTCCCTGGATGCTTTTAAGGAAATCCGTGCTGCCTATCCTGATCTGAATATCGTTCTGGATCTGGCGACTACTTTCGGCTGCCCCTTTGAGGGCAAATATGAGGACACAGCGGCAGTTGTTGCCTTTCTCAAGGACTATGTGGATGCCGGTATCAAGGAAGTCTGCCTCTGTGACACGATCGGCATCGCCGACCCCGCGCAGGTACGCAGAGTGATTGAAGCTGTGAAGGACGCCTATCCCGACCTGTCGCTTTCCGTCCATTTCCACGATACCCGCGGGCTGGGCATGGCAAATACCCTGGCAGCAATTGAAGCAGGAGTGGATGAAATTCAGTCGGCTCTGGGCGGTCTCGGCGGCTGTCCCTTCGCCCCCGGCGCTTCCGGAAATCTGGCAACGGAGGATACGGTCTGGATGCTGAATGAAATGGGTTATGAAACCGGCATCAGTTTTTCCAAAATCCTTGCTGCCGCGAAGCACGAGAAAGAGCTCATCGAAGGCAACTTTAGCGGTCATCACATCAACATTCAAGATGAAACGCCCTGCAAATAAAACTTGAACTGAGCAAGATGTTCTGCGCAACACGAAAAATGAAAAATGCACCGCACTTTACCTCGTTGAAGTGAACCGCGTTATAAAACTATATTAATAACCTGATGTTTCCATATTAGGACGGTAATTTTGATAGAATTGCCGTCCTAAACTTTTTGCCTAAAAATGCGAGGAAATAGCAGAAAACCTGTTATTCCCTCGCATTTTTCATTATGGAATTCAAATTGCTCTCGGTCGTTCGTCATTTCGGGCGGCGGTTTTTTTGCTTTCTGGGACCTTTTCCTCGCTCCCATTCCCCGAGTAATCGTTCAATTTCAGGGGGCTTTCGTGAATATTCCGGGGCGCTGAAAGCGCCTGTCCGGTGAAACGGAAATCACCTACAGGGAAAACAGGCTAAGGAACGTTATGATACTATTGATTTTCGCCTCCAAATTGGATATAATCCAATTTGGAGGCGATTATTATGATTGTTTCAACATCGATGCTCATGGATCAACTCCGCAAGTACAGCGATCCGGCGGGCAAGATCCTGAGAATGAAGAGATGTGGTGAATTGTACCCGCTCACTCGCGGCATCTATGAGACAGACGGAAACGTGCCGGGATACTGTCTTGCGGGAGCGATCTTTGGGCCATCGTATCTGTCGTTTGATTATGCCTTGTCGGTCTATGGTTTGATTCCCGAAGCGGTTTACACATATACATCCGCCACGTTCGACAAGAAAAAGGCAAAAGAAGTGGAAAACCATTTTGGCCGATTCACTTACCGCGATGTGCCTCCCGATGCGTATCCGTTTGGTGTTGTACTCAAGGAAGAAAACGGCTATGTATATCGGATCGCGAGCCCGGAGAAGGCGCTCTGCGATAAGCTCTATACGATGCCTCCTGTGACAAGCCAGCGAGAGATTGAAAGAATGCTCTTTGAAGATCTGCGGATCGAAAGTGAGGAGTTTGCAAAGCTTGATACAGACGGCATACTTCAGATCGGAGACAAGTACCACAGCAATAATCTGAAGTATCTGATGAAGCACCTGCGGAGGAATATGAGATGAACAGTGTTATCACGGAAATGCTGAACCAATACCATGCCGATGGGTTGACCGACAAGAAGAACGCCGTAAAGGAAATCATGCAGGAAATCGTTCTCTGCGGGCTTTCGCGCGCCGGATTCTTCCAGAAAGCCGCTTTTTACGGTGGTACTGCTCTTCGAATTTTCTATGGTCTGGATCGATTCTCCGAGGATTTGGATTTCTCGCTGGTGACGCCGGACTCCACGTTCGAATTGGCGGACTATTTCCCGACGCTGAGAAAAGAAGTGGCGTCCTACGGGCTGAACGTAGAGATATCAGAAAAAGAGAAAACAAAGGAAGCCGCAATACGATCCGCCTTCCTGAAGGGCAACACGAAAGAACACTTGCTGCTGTTCTACGCCTCAGATCCGGCAGCGGCAGGGATTCCGGGAAGCGAGAAGATCAAGATAAAGTTTGAGGTAGATACCAATCCGCCAGCCGGAGCTTCTTTTGATCATAAATACCGTCTGCTTCCCGCTCCATATGATATTGCACTCTATGACATGCCTTCTCTGTTCGCGGGAAAGGCACACGCGGTGATCTGCCGCGCATGGAAAAGCCGTGTAAAAGGCAGAGACCTGTACGATTACGTGTTTTATCTTTCTCGCGGCGCAGCGCTCAATACAGAGCATCTGAAAGCAAGGCTTGTACAATCGGATGCGTGGAAGGCAGAGGAACCTTTCACAATCAACGATGCCAGGAAACTGCTATATGCCCGCTTTGACGAGATTGACTATGCACAGGCAAAGGAGGATGTTCGTCCGTTTATCAAAGATACCGCGTCACTTGCTTTGTGGAGCGCGGATTTCTTCAAGCAGATAACGGACGGGCTGCACTCATTTTGTTAAAACAGCAGTCTTCAGCCATCATACATCACTATATCAGGTTCTTTGCCATCAGATATTCCGTGATTCCGGGGCGGTACAGGTTTGGAATTTCTCCAACCTGCTGATAGCCATTTCTTTCGTAGAACCGCTTTGCTTCCGGATTATAATCCGCGACCACAAGGAAAAGCCTGTCTGCCATTTCAGATGCAATCCATTCAGAATAATCCAGCAGAGCCTTGCCAACACCCTGGCCTCTGTATTCTTCCTTAATGGTGATGATGTGCAGGTAGGGAAAACTGTGAAACGCTCCCTTCGGGATGATATATGTAAATCCAATGCATGCTTCACCGATGAGCGCTACATACAAATTTCCCTGTCGGATCCCTTCAAGGATCGCGTTTTCCGCGCTCCCCGGCGAAGAAAAGTATTTTTCGCCAAGCGTTGACTGACAGAGCGCGTCCTTGCAATCCTTCAGATGCTGCTCGTTTCCTTTTGCAAATGTTATTGCCTGCATCCTTTTTCCCCATAAATCTTTCAATCATTGTGATCAGCGCTTTCTGATCCAGTCATCCAGAAACTGCATCTGTTTTTCCGTGTGGAACCAGTGTTCGCCGCCTTCCATCACAGTCAGCACTGCATTGTGCTTTTCGGCAAAGGCATGAACGGTCTCATAACTTGTCAGATTGTCATTTTTCCCGTAGAGAATCTGCGTCGGTACGTCCCATCTGATCGGATGGCTTCGCACATAGCAGAGATAATCCCAGGACAAGTCTTCGCCGAATTCAGTGTGAATCACGCCTTTGGATTTCAGCTCCGTCTCTGTCACGCCCGCCCATTTCATCATATCACCGATCAATCTTTCCATATCGACTATAGGTGAAATGAAGTATGCTTCGCGGATCATACCGCCGATTCCGGCGCTCATGCTGAAATAAGCGCCGATGCTGTTGGCGATCAGGATGATGTTTGCGCATTCGTCTTTCAGCTTTTCTGCCGCCGCACGAATCTCCGGACCGGTTTCCCACGGCGTGAATGTCTGGTAATCCAGGCCGAAAACCTCGCAGTCGGGAAACAGCGGCCGGTAGTGCTCACATTCCGCTGCGCTGCCGCCTTTTCCATGTATGTATAAAACCGTATCTTTCGCCATGAGAACCTCCAACAATCAGTTAAGTGACCTTACGTTCACTCATTATAGTGAACGCAAGGTCACTTGTCAAGAACGATCGTGTTATTTCCTTTTACGCAGTGATTTCAGTCCCGCTTAGCAGATTGATAAACGCGTCGCCGCACTCGGAGGTCGAGTCCCCGCTGGAGCACCATAATAGGACTCTAATCTTGATACGATTAGGGTCCTATTGCTTTGCACCCCGCCTCCAAGAAAAGACCTTGTAGCAAGGGACTTTCCTGCTTCTTGCACACGAATACGGATATTTTTGATCCTCGACAGAGCTTTTCTGCCGGAGATTTTTGCTTTTTTTCGAGTCCTCCTTACGATATCAAGAGGAAATCGTGTGCGAGACGGGGTATTCGTGTGCAAGATGGGTATTCGTATGCGAGATAGTAGCTTGTACTACATGGCGCATCTTTTTCAATTTTCGTTTTCATGGCCAGCATTTTTGCTTTTTCCACACTATTCAATTCTCACAAAGTGTAGTAAAATAAAGTGCTATTCACATTTTTGCCTCTTCTCAGAGTCATTAAGCGACAAACGATATAGGAGGAGCCAGCTTTGTCAAGTCTTGTTACGTTCGATATGTCGTCTCCTGAAATCCTATACCTATGCCGACGGGATAAACGTCTTGCCAAAGTTATCAGCATGGTTGGCCATAACTTATGAGCGCAGATTGTCAGATGAGGCTTTTGGTTTTCTGATACATGAGATCGTTGAACAAATGCTTTCTGTAAAGGCAGGGCAACGGATTTTTGAAGAGAGAAATGATAGAGCGCATTCAAAATGTCGAAAAAATCAATAAAGGAACCATTATCAGGCAGTGGCTCCAGATCCTGCTGGGGCTTAGCGTTTTTGCACTGGGGAACCATTTGACCATTTTTGCCAACATCGGGGTAAATCCCTGGGACTGCCTCAGTCTGGGGATTGCAAACCGGACGCCGCTGAGTTACGGAGATGCCGTTGCAGTCTCTTCCGTTCTCATCATGATTATCGCACTTTTGATGAAGGAGCATATCGGCTTTGGCACTTTGGGCGGCGCATTTCTTACGGGATATATCATCCAGTTCTTTAACTCGGTCAATCCGCTTCCGAAGAACGAAAACCTGTGGGCAGGTATCCTCTGGATGACAGTGGGAATGGTGTTTATCAGCATCGGTTTGTGGCTTTATCTGAGCGCCGGACAGTATGCCGGACCGCGGGACGCCTTGATGGTCGGAATCGGAAAACGAGTAAAACGAATCCCGATCGGCGTCGTACAGATCGCACTGTGGGCTGTCATTTGCCTTATTGGATATCTTTTGGGAGGCCCTGTAGGGATCGGAACGCTGATCAGCACATTTGGGAACGGATTGATCATGCAGGCGGTGTTCCATGCTGTGCGTTTTGATCCGAGAACTGTACAAAACCGGGATTGCGCAGAAGTCATAAAAACTTTGCTGTATAACGGGAAGGAATCGAACGGGGTTCAGCCCTGAGGACAGAAGGGGAATAAAAATGCTGAAATTCTTTGAGAAATATCAGAAAAGTGTCAGACGTTATCCGGACAAAACGGCATTTGCTTATACCGGCAGCGACGGAACGATCAGCTATCGGGAGCTCGATGAAATCAGCGGAAAGGTCCATCGCTGGCTGAAAAACAGAAGCATCGGCCGGGAGGCTCACATCGTGATCCGGCTGCCGCGCGGCGCGATGATCCCGGCCATGATGCTCGGCGTCTGGAAAAACGGGAGCAGCTGTATCGTCTGCGAGGCATCCATGGCGGAAGATCGGGTCCGCTATATTCTGGCAGACAGCGAAGCCCGGGCGGTGATCGGGGAAAAGGAGCTGGAAGAGATCCTGACCGAGGCGCCTCTCCCTGCCTTTGAGGACGTCGGACTTCACGACGCGGCCTATGCGGTATATACCTCCGGCACGACCGGGAATCCGAAGGGCGTCGTACATGAATACGGGAACATGGACGCTGCCATGGCTTCGCACAAATACGATGGCGAGTTTCTCTGCCGGGAGCGGGACATCTTTGCCTTTAACTCGCCGCTGAACTTTGTCGCTACAAACTGCACGGTCATCAATGTCCTTGCCTCAGGCTGCACCGGACTCATTGTCGATGTCAACACGGTCAAGAACCCGGAAAAGCTGATGCAGACCTACGCGGACTGGGGCGTGACAAGCACGTTCATGACGCCGTCCCTCTTTCGCACATGTTCCGCTTCCTTCAATCCGCAGCTGGAATGGCTGCTGCTGGGCGGCGAGCCGTGCACAGGTCTGTACCATGAAAATCTGCGCCTGTACAATCTGTACAGCGCCAGCGAGCTGGGGCGGGACGCTTTACTTTACCGGATTGATGCGCCGTGTGAAGTCACCCCCGTCGGGAAAAGCCAGTGGGGCGAGGAGGTCTTCATACTCGACAGCGACGGGGCAGCCATGCCCGACGGCGAATCCGGCGAACTGTGCTTCCGGAATGAATATGTCCGGGGCTATATCGGACTGCCGGAGAAAACGAAGGCGGCCTGGCACGACGGCCTCTATCATACCGGCGATATCGCCAGGCGGTTGCCGGACGGGAACATCGTTCTGCAGGGCAGAAACGACGACATGATCAAGATCGGCGGCAACCGTATTGAACCCGCGGAGATCGAACAGGCTTCCAAACGGATCCTGAGCCTGAGCTGGGCCGCTGCAAAGGGCTTTGTGACGCCGGAGCGTTCCTTCGTTGTGCTGTACTATACCGACGAGTTCCAGCTCAATACACAGGAAAGCCGCGCCGCGCTCGCAAAAAGCCTGCCCGAATACATGCTGCCGTCCTATTTCATCCGTTTGGAGAGCATCCCGTTGCTGCCCAACGGAA
>Ga0265298_10004909_pt1 | contig 16934 bp, 5 predicted proteins | sample AusTroGonzalo_MG_3_FD_193486 | JGI IMG/M metagenome (GOLD analysis project Ga0265298, IMG submission 193486) | Bovine rumen microbial communities from tropical cattle in Woodstock, Queensland, Australia - Gonzalo_01 | ecosystem: Host-associated > Mammals > Digestive system > Stomach > Rumen ... | reverse complement strand
GCATTTCCTTTGGCGGCAGATCCCATCTTTTTTCCAGCTGGCGTACTGCCCTCTCCTGGAACTCCGCAGCCAACAGCACCGCGTCATAATAATCCAGCCCGAACATCCGGTAAGCCGTCAGGTCGTAAATGCCATGCGGAATATGCACATACCATTTCACGTTTCTGGAACGCTTCCACTGATAAACGTCCAACCCCGGTGTACTGGAAAGCACAATGTCGGCACTGATCATGTTCATCCGGGCAAAAGCCCGGTTGCCGTTGCCGGCAAAATCTGTTCGGATATACTGATAATTCTCCGAAAGTGCGGGATCATCCTCCGCCGCGGTCAGGTACAGCACCTTCTGTCCACGTTTTTCCATCTCGTCGCAAATAGGTTTAAAAACATTCCAATACTGCTTTCCGTCCGAGAAAAATACATATGGGTATTCGTGATTGCTGTCCTTCACCTTTTTTCCGCCAGTCAGTGTGAACTTTGCCTTCATCAGCACATTTCGGAAGGCATACACCAGTGCGCCGAGTACACCGATCAGGACCGTAAAAAGCATGCTCCCCGTGCCCGGATCAATGTACAGCTTCATTTCACTTCGCTCCAATTCTCCGGATTTAACACTTCATGATTCTCTACCGTGAAATATCGTGAATCCGCAAATACGCATCCATGATTATTGGTAATGTTCCATGGAGACCTGCAAACAATTTGCTTTGGATTCTTCTTTTCATCATTCGTGACAGATTCTTTTGAAAACGGATTAACCGGATTCTGCACAAGCCCAGAAAATGCGATTGTGGGTGTATCCGCGTTTGTCATAAATTCATCACTGAAATCAAATTCCTCGTTAGCAGCAAAGTCCTTTACCATAAGAAGCGGATTATAATACCCGATGTTTATATTTGCATTTTCAGCGTTCATTTCCGAATATCCAAGATTGTTTGCATGATCTGAAACAATGATGATTCTTGTATGATCATATACATCATTTTCCCGTAAATAATTCAACCATTTCCCAACCCGCAATAGTGCCGCCATATTCGTTTGATAATGTATTAACTGTACGTTTGTAGTTAAGGATATTTTTCTGCCGGTACCGTCCGTCCTGTCCGGATGTTCCAGATCGTACTGCCTGTTATTCTCTTTGCTTGTTGTCACTGTATAATCCGGTTCAAGAAAAAAAAGCGGATTGTGCGTCGTGTGATTGGCCATCATTAAGAAAGTGTTTTCTCCGTCTTCCTGAATGTGAGTAATTCGTGAAAGGTTTGTCAAAACCGAAAATCCGCCGTCCGTTTTCCTCTTTATTGCGTCTGTTTTATTGTAGTTTCCTTCGTCATACAACTCGGAATGGATCAAAACAGGAGAAACCCTGAAAATACTGTGGCAAAAGAGATTTCTCTCCCGGGCCACCTTACGGTTTTTAATTTCCTGCTCACTGTCGTTCTTAATCGACAGTTCCGTAATGAAGGTTCGAATCTCCGGGTAGTCGCTATAAATACTCAGATCTGGAATCCACTGATAATTCGCGTAAGGCGGATCACAGACCGTAACCTTGAATCCTTTCTCCAGAAAATTCACCGGCATCAGTTTCAATGCTTCGTTTTGTTTGTCCTTCAGGAGCACATCCGAACGCTGATTAATCCTATCTGGTGTATATTCATATCCGCCGAACAGCGCTGGAGTCCCTGTATTCGTGTCACTTCCGTAGGATAAAGTGTTCGTATAGCAAACAAATCCGTGAAACTGTTCTTTCAGTTCAGGTTTTTCTTCAAAAATGAATGGTGCATAATACCCTATCGCCCGATCCAGCATTAGAACAACCACATTTTTCCCGTTCTTGTCGAGACAGATAATCTGATCCTTGCTCGCCTGCAATTGATCCGCCAGGCGTCGTATCTCAGGAATCTGAGAACCTACAGAGATGATATTCGCCAGAGACATACCTGAAATAATCAGGCAGATCAAAATGCATGCAATCCGGAGAACTGTCCTCTTTTTCTTCCAAAGCAGGCATATTGCCCCTCCTACAGCGAGAATGACCGCCGTATTCACCAGTTTTGCCGCATTTCGATTAAGCAGTCCAATGTCCGTATCATATACAAATGTAGATGACATGTTCCCATAATTATTTCCAAAGAACATATAGTTCACCAGGGCAGCAACGGACAGAATAGCAAAGATCAGGCTGAAATGCTTCTTTCCTTTCTCATCCATCAGCATATAATAGATGACACACCAGATTAGAAAGGTTCCCGCCGCCAACAGGAAGGCGTGAAGCACAAAATCCAAAGGTGAGCGAAACGCACCTACTTCAACAAACTCAGCAGGGGAAGCATGAATTACCGCAGATGGGATCAACAGTCCTGTGAGCACAGTAAGAAGAATGCAGCATGTGTAAAACAGCATTTGGTGATCCCTTGCCGAACCCGATTTCGTTGCTGTTTTATCAGCAGATTCCTTTACAAACCTTCTTTTTATCCAATATGCCGCCATAGGAATCTGTAATACGATAGCTGCTCCGATTCCAAAGGCCGCTTTCTTCGTTCCGTACTGATTGAAACGAACAATGAAAAAGATCCCCAGCACAATGCCGGCAGCAGAACACGCAATCCTCAGGATTCGCTTCGGCTGAGGAAGCTTATACAGAATATTCTTGCAAAGCGAGAACACATTGTTCAGTGTCCAGTATAACACCAGGCCCGCCGGAGAACGATACAGCAATACCAGAAAAACCAATGTAATTCCATACATTTGTATTTTGCTCTTCAGCGGCATGTCTCGGGAATAAATCACCCCCGAAATGAGATTGATGACCGTCATGAGAATCGGCATTACGTTGACTGTAATTCCCGCAACAGTCAGCATCCCGTCCGCCGCAGCCAAATCCGCAATTGGGCCAAAGGAAACGCCCCGCAATGCGGCAAGATTAGACAGAAAATTATATGCTGCCATGAAGAACGGAATCTGCAGCAGCAGGGACAGTGATCCGCGAAGCGCATAAAACGGCCTGTAATTCTGTTTCCGATAATAGGACTGGAGCGTCATAAACCGCTGATCCCCGGAAAATGTCTTTTTGATATGTTCAACATCCGGTCGGATCCGTGCGGCGATTTCATTCTCCTTCCGCTGAAGCGCGTCTGCCTTTTTGTACAGCGGCAGCACCAGAAGACTAACCGCAAAGCTAAGCACAACAATAGACAGCGCAGGACTTTGCGTCATCTGCATTGAAAAACAGAAAATTACATCCAGGAGCAGTTCAATCGGCCCGAGGATCAGCTTGTGCATAATTCCCAAAAAAGTCATACCGTCCATTCCTCACTTCCGTCATCCATACCAAGCTCTCGTTTACAGCCCGAATTATACGGAGAATCAATGGTTGGCATAATGCTATGATTGGCAAGCCTTGTGTATACGTAACAGGATCGATCTGCTCGGACAGGTAAAAATATCATTACCTGAGCCAGCAAACGCGTATTCTGCAATATCACTAAGTCTCCATCATATGGTCTTGAAGCCCAGAAATCAAAGAATCTCTTAGCATTGTCGAGATTTAATAGGCATAGAGGAAAGCAAGGTTATTTTTCCCAAACAAAACGCGTCTCCTTTTAAGTCGAACAAATAAAGTCGAACAAGTCGAACGTGATTTTATATTTTCTTCGCCTTGATGAAGTGTAAAATCGAGGCATAATGGTCCAGAATAACTTCCACATCGCTGTAGGTTGGGCCGGCAAGGATGGTTCTGCCGTCCTTCTCCATCTCCTGCGGCTCCTCGATCATCTCCAGAAGATCGTCATAGCCGGTACCCGCGTATTGTTCCTTCAGTTCGGAGAGAATACTGTTGATCTTCTGGGCTTTGAACAGGCTGATCACATCATCCGGCCGCTTTTTTGCCTGGGTTTTGATGCTTTCATGGATCTTTTTCAAAATATCCGCTAGAATCGCGACTCGCTCGCGAAAAGCGTTGATGGCGTCGTAGTTCTTCCGGAGTTCTTCTTCATTGAATGAATTGCTGTCTTGTTCCATATCGCTCTCGTCTATTTGGTCTTCGTTCTGATTTTCGTTTTTCGTGTCTTTGTTCTCCTCTTCCCTGCCGGGCTCTCCGTAATCTCTTTCAATATCGTCAATCAGAATTTTGTGCAGTTCTTCAAGAGAAAGAGGTTCTACGTCCGGGTGTTCTTCTCCGTACAGTTCAAGATTGCGTTTCCTGATTTCTTCCTTTTCAGCTTCTTCCTGAGCTTGTGTTCGCCTCTTAACAATTGATTCATAGATTTCCCGTCCGGCTCTGCGGGTCAGTTCCCTGCTGTGTCGTTTTTCCTCTTCCGTCATATCTTCCGGAGACCAGGGCTTTATAACACGGGAAGGCGATGCCTCTGTTGTGTCCTTGTCGGATTTGACTTTTTTCGTCTTTCTGTCGTTTGTGCCGGATGTCCTTTCTCCTTCTGGATTCATCCCATCCGTCATGGCTTCTGCCGTTGCTGTCCCTTCGTCTTCCTCCATATCGTCCGACCTTTTCTTCGGTCTGCCGGTATCAACATCAAAATATTCGGTATAGTTGTCGTTTGGAAGCAGCGCACCTGGATACTCGGAAAGGATCGTGCCAATCAGAACCTTTTTGTTTCTGGATTGCTTTGTCTCCGGATCATACCCTCGCTCATAGATATATTCAACATACGTCCTGTCGTCTCGTTTGATCCGATTAATCCGGCCCTGGATCTTCGGAATCCGAACAAGATACCCATCCCCGAGCTTTACTTTGTTGCTTTTCTCCAGTCCTTTCGTAACCTGCTCCCGGAGTTTCTTGACATGGTTGTGATAATCGTCTCTTTGCATATTCTCTCCGAAAAATCATTGATACACCGTATTCATTATATCGGCTGTATGTTGGGAAATCATTCATTTCACTTATTACAGTTTCACTTGACACGATCGCGATGCGGTCGCCGTGCTTGGGCCAAAAAAGAAAAAAGCTTCGCCGGACATGGCGCACGACACCCTGTCTTGGAAGCGTTTCCTCTTTTCAGCAAACTCCGGCTCCAGCAAACCACTGCGAGTCCATCGTCCGCCTGCCTCAGCTGATCCCCGTATAGCCATAGCTATACATATATATTATACTATATATAGGGAGAGAAGTCAAAAAAGCCCGAATCCCCGATGTTTCCATCGCGGATCCGGGCCCGGTCAAACTGTCATCTCTTCATCGAAACCTGTTTCCTTGTCGGAAAAGCTTCTGCTTATGAGTTCCGGTAAAACGGACAATTTTCCCCAAAGGATACGCTGTTTTTATTTCTTTGTGGTAACCGTAAGAACGGCCGAAACTCCCCAGAGTTTTACTTCGTTCTCAATGCCATAGGGTGTCACCCGGAATCTGTACTTGGTGCCTGCGGTCAGACCGGTCATCGGCAAGCTGGTCCTGTTCGAATCCGATTGCCATTCAGGTACGTCCGTGGTCATATCCTGATCCGGACCGAAACGCTCAACCAAATAGCCATTTGCTCCTGAAGAAGCTGTGAACGAGAGAGTGAGCGCGGTCTTCCCAATCGAGGAGGCTTTCAATCCTGTCACCTTCGCGGGAGCCGTATAACCCGATTCAGTGTCTTCCAAAGCTGACGGTCCATTACCGGTACCCGTTGCGTCGGTTTTTTCGTTTTTTGAAATTACAGCGCGAACAAAGAAATTATACTTTTTGTTCCTTCCAAGGTTTGTCAGTGTTACGCTTGTCCCGGTAAGGGTTTTCTTTTTGACCCACACTCCTGGATTCGCCGGATCTTCCATAAACACCTGGTAACTCGTTGCATCCTGCGCTTTTTTCCAGGTCAGTTTTAAACTGTTATATGTACTCGGTGTAACCGTCAGTCCAGTCACTGCCTCTATTGCCGTCGTGGCAGTCGCATACGGCGCTTCACTGTAGTTGCCGCGGATCGTTGCGGTACCTGCCTTTGCCTTTCCGGCTACCGCAAACTCATATGCCGTTTTCGGATTCAGGCCGGTTACCAGTTTTAAATATGTTGTATTTCCTGTACTTCCGAAAAGCTTCCAGGCGGTGGTACCCTTGACTCTGTAGAAAACGTCATATCCCGAGGTCGCTGTGTCCAGCCGATTCCAGCCAACCAAGACAGATCCGCCATGAATGTCAAGCACTTCCACTCCATCTACCGGTTTCAGTTTGCCCTGTCCGGATTTCACGGCGCTGTAGGCACTGCTCGGCTCACTTCCCTTTTCATTTTTCACCGTCGCAAGCACCTTATAATAATATACAGTACCGTACACGATGGGACTGCCATTCTGTCCGTCATCCGTCCAGCTGGGCGCCGTTCCGGCATCGTCCACCGTTACAACATCCATCAGTGTATACCCGGAGCCGGACTTCTTGGAACGGTAAATCTCATACTTCCACGGGCCGGCTCCCTTCTGGATCTCTTCATAGTTGGTGACTTCAATTTCAATTTCCGTTTTGTCTATTGAAGTCAAAGTGACGACGGGCGTCGGAACCTTTATCTGAACGCTTGCGACTCCTGTGGGATTGCTCAGCTGCATGCCGCCGTGATCAATATAGCTCCTTACGCGGTAATACACAGGATCTGATCCGGCTTGATCCGCACTGTAGGAATGGTTTACATCCAGTTTTGTATCATTATAGGTCAGTTCATTGATTCCGACAATTTGGGCAATCTCTGACCAGGGTCCGTCTTGAGAAGAAGACTTCTCGATGACGTATCCGGTAGCGCCGTCAGATTTTGTCCATGACAGAATCGCACCGTAATGTTTGGTATCCGCCTTAACCGTCAGTGTGGCCGGAGCCAGAGATGTTGGAACCACATTCTCCCAGACGACAGGATCGCTGTAATTCGCAACCCCATTCACAACAACCCTGGAACGGATGGTGAAGGTGTAGCTGTATCCGGCTTTCAGTCCGGAAATATCAAGTTTCGTTGCCGTCACGCGTTTTGTTCCGAAAGTTCCCTTGAAACTTGGATCTTCCGCACATTCACCTGTTATCTCATACTGAGAAATCCCGTTGGCTTTCTTCCATTTCAGTGTTACCTTCGTCCGGCTTACAACCGTATATGCCGGATCGGCTTTCTCAGGTGTAAAAGACTTTACATCCAGTTCAATCTTTTCCGGAGCAGCATACCCCATTTGACCGACAGCAGTCTTTCCGCTGTATGTGCGGACCGACTTCACCGCAAAGGAATACTCGCTGCCCACATTCAGGTTCTTTACGGTATATTGCTGCACACCGTCCTGCGTTGCCTTCACGGTTGTAACCAGAACCCATGCTGCGTCGTTTTCCTTGGAAAAGACCTGGAAATCTGTTGCACCATCTGCGTTCAGCCAGATCAGATTAACCGAATTGATTCCGGCCGTTTCATCATATTCCGCAACAACATTCGCCGGAATTGCCGGTGCGCATTTCAGGGATTTTGTCTTGCTGTATTCGCCGTTTATCTTTTTAACAGCATCTCCGGCATCTACAGTAACATATGCGCGCACCCTGTAATAATACGTGGTCGCATTTGCACATGCCTGATGAACCGCTGTTACCGTATCAGGATTACCATCGGGAACAGGAACGTCCACAGTCGTTATGCCCGTCGCGAAAGTGCTGGAAGTGCTGTACTGCATCTCATAACCGGTTATTCCAGCCACACTGTTCCATTCCAGCTTCTGAGTCGTGTAATCTTCGTTCGTCAGTCTGGCAATTACGGGCCTTGCCGGTTTTGCCACCACAGTTACAACCTTGCTTGTCGGCGTCTTTACCTTGCTGACCGTTTGCGGATCATCCGGATCCGGATAGTTCACATATCCGGTTACCCGATAGGCGTATTCAGTTCCCACCGTCAGTCCATGATGCTCATAACTCAGCTGGTTGCCAACGTCAATGGGAGTCCACTGTGTTCCCCCGGGATTACTGGAATCGTAAGCATCCGACCACTCCAGCAGGTAGCCTTCCGCCGGACGGCAATTGTCCCATGTGATGGTATTGGAATTTGTACTGTCTGTATTCACAACCTTCACATTGGCGGGAGCCACGCCGGTGGCCTGTCCGTCCACGCCGGAGGTTGTCTCACCTTCCCATGTATCAATCCAGGCTGTTACATAATAGGTATATATTCTTCCGAAGGTCAGGCCGGTATCTGTAAACGTTGTGCCTTTCTGTTCCGAAATGACTTCATATTCATCACCGCCGTCATTCCGTTCAACCACATACTTTGTGGCGCCTCCCATAGCCTTCCAGGTCAGTTTTACGCTGTCTGCTCCGACGGACACTGTCTGCAGATCAGCCGGAGACGGAATATAATACTCAAATTCCTTTTCAGCGCCTTCTGTACTTTCGATCTGTTTCCCGCTGACGGTCTTATAGCTGTAAATCTTGTATTTCAGTTTTTCTGCCGGCTTAATGCCCGAAATAGTTACTGAGGGTCTGTCCGGGTTTCTGTTCAGAGTGGCAACATTTGTTTTCACTCCGTCCACAACGCTGTAGACATTATATCCGTCGGCTTCGTCCACCTTTCCCCATGTGAAAACCAGTTTTACAGCACTGTTCGGCGAAAACGCGATATCAAAGCTATTACTGTCAGGTGCTCCCGGAGCGGGCGTATAAGACTTCATCAGGGGCTTCGCCCAGGCGGAAGGATTCCCCTGCGCGTTTACATAGAAAGCCCGTACAAAGAAATAGTATGTCACGCCGCAGGTCAGACGGCCGTCAAAATAATCGGCCGTATTTGTTTCATTTGCGCCCAGCCGGAACGCTGAATTTGCAACAGCGTTGAAATCATTAACTTTTCCCCACCGAACTTCATATCCGTCCGCGTCAAAAGGCGTTGTGACGGCACTCCACCCCAGCGTTACCCCTGTCGATGACATGTTGGAGAGCGTAATTTTCTTCAACCGATCCGGCGCCGTGGCGTTTTCATCAATTTCAGAATCATCCATCGCCAGTCCGGACGCAATTTCATTCGGTTCAGATTCCTTTTCAGGCTCTGCTCCGTTTTCTCCGTTTACAGTTTGATCAGGATCCGCATTTTCAGAGTTCGCTGTGTCTTTGTCTTCACCGTCGCCGGCATCCCCGTCCTCATTTCCTTCTGGGCAGACTCTTCCTGAGAACCGGGCTCAGGCACAGAGGATCCTTCGGCAGCCGCGGGTACAGGAACCTGCTCCTGCTGATCAGAGCCGTTCCCGGCATCGGCAGGATTCTCTTCTTCGCTGCCAACGGAGCTTCCTTCCCCGCCGTCCTGAGAAGACGTTTCTCCCTCTTCGGAAGGGGTCTCATCTCCTTCGCCAGGTTCTTCTTCAGCCGGCTTCTCCTCTTCTCCGGTTCCTGCCGGAGCTGAGTCTTCATTCCCCGCAGCGGATTCATCCGCTCCATCCACTGCTTCCGGGGCCGTTTCAGAAGAAACAACCGTTCCCTCCGACACTTCTTCCTCTGACAGTGCTACCGGGGTAACACTCAGCAACAGGGAGAGAGCTAAAATCAGGCTTAGCAGTTTTTTCATGGTATCCTCCTTTGATTGTACTCGGAGAGTACTGATTTTTGCTATAAAAGCAGCTTACCCTCAAAATTGGGTTTTTATTATACATTACTCATTCTTCCATTTGCAAGTTTTGGCCCCAAAAGTTATAAAAACGTTACAATTTCGTCATTTGCTACCAGAAAATGAATCATGTTCAAAACAAAAAACCGAGTTGCCGTTGCCGGCAACCGGTTCTCTTTCTCGTTAGTTGTTAAGATCCGTTACCTTAATGATCAATTGCGATGATCCCGCCTTGATTCAGATCAAGAATCATTTCCCGGACAGCTTCCGAATCGGAGATGATGACTACGCCTTCCAGTGATGAGAATGCATTTGGATCGATGAATGTAACAGAACCCGGAATCACGATTTCCTTCAGATTTGTCACGTTTGCAAAAGCGTTTTCCTGAATGGCTTCACAACCATCCTGTATTTCGATCCTTTCCGCAGTAACCCCTTCAAACGAGCTCTCGGTAATTTCTGACAAACCCGCCGGAAGTTTCAGAATCGTTTTTGCCTGAGAAACATATCCGTACGCATAGGCTGGGAAGGTTCCATCTTCATTCAAAACCACCAGATGTAGTTTTTCTGTCCAGCCAATGTTTGCCTGCGTCACCATGACAGACAGCGGATAAATGCCGGGCTTCTTCATCGCAAAAGAGGTACCGTAGTCATCAAATTCTGCGTTTTCCCAGAATTCTTCAGAATTCGTCATTACAACGGTCTGCAGAGGATTGCCGGTTGCATTCGGAACGCTCCACCCGTTTTGGAACGAAAATAGTTCATCTAAATGATTCTGCTCTTCCAAACCAACAGTCCAACGGCCATCTGCAACCGGTGAATCAATTCCTGTCGGAACTGTTGGCAGTTTTGTGTAATGTATAGTGCATGTCTGTTCCCAGGTTGCTCCGCCCCAGCTGCAGGACACCTTGATTTTTGCCGTTTCTTCCTTTGTTGGCATATTTGTCATTTCCAGGCGAATATCGGTTCCGCCGTCAGACGTATTAACCTTCCAACGCTTTGTCCCACTCAGCAGTTCCACGTTCCATTTCGGTTTCTTTCCCTGGTTTATCTGTTTGATAAAGTCACTCGTATTATAAATGCTAAAGGATGTGATAGCCGCATTGCCAATATAATGTAATTCTGTCGGTTTTTCATTCGGAAGAATATACACATAAAGCTCGGTTCCGTTCGAACTAATGTCTAAATGAGGTTTTTCATCTGGTATTTTTCCGTTCTCATCCGAGATATACAGTGTTGTCTGGAATTGCCATGTCAGATTTGCACATTCCAATCCGATTATGCAGTTATATGTGCCTGGTTTTTTTGCTACCAAATATGAATTATTGGTTGTCTCATCAAATTCGTCTCCAACTGCATCCCAAAAATTCGGGCCGCCACCGGATAGGGTATGATTGACAAATTCTCCTCCCAGACACCAATTGTTCTTGAATAGGAACAGATTCAGATCGAGCCTATCGCCTACCGTCAGTATCCATTTATCTCCGCCGGTATATTCAACGCCCGTCGGCAGACTCGCAGCGTATTTAAATACCCGTTTATAATCTTTTTCCCATTTTTTCCCTGCCCAGGTACATGTCACATGCCAGACGTCTGTTTCTTCCTCATTGGGAAGTTCAGTCAGGACAAGAGAACCATATGTTCCGTTATACCATGGAAAATCCTCCAGATTCATTTCAGCCACTGCTGTCCCGGAAGTTTGTGAGAGTGTCCACTTGGGGCCCTCCGGATCTCGATCCCAATAAGATTGAGTATCGTCTTCCGGCCAAATTTCAAACCTGATAAGTTCATTATTCATGAACAAACCATTCTCAGCGTACCCAAACGGTAAACTGTCATTCATATAATAACGTTCCGAAGTATTATTGTAGAACTGAATCCCGGGCTCATAATAGTACCCGCCGCCACCGCTCGACCAGCCCGTACCCTCAATAGTTCCGTCGCTGCATTTGATATCTATTTTCTCCAAGTCGTTATTCTCGGTACCTTCGATAAGAGTCGCCCATTGAGCCTTCGTTCCGCCATACTGAATTTCATCCAGCGAACTGCAGGAATCAAAAACTTCATTCTCAAGAACCGTAACGCTTGCCGGTATATTAATCGTAGTCAGGCTTTCACAGTAATAGAAACCCTCATAGCAAATCTTCGTTACTGAATTCGGTATTGTTACTTCCTCCAGATTACGGCAGTGTGCAAACGCCCCGTGGCCAACTTCTGTTACGCCCGCATTCAGAACAGCGGAAAGAACAGACTGATTCTCTTGAAAGGCCCACGATCTCCATACGCCCCCGCCGGAAACAGCCAGATTTCCGGTTTGATAATCCAAAACATAAGTGATTCCATCCCCGATCGTTCCTTCTTCCGGTTCCGGCTCACAGTTCCCGTCTTTGCAAAGAATCACACACCGTAAAAGTTCCTGATTTTCAGACTTAACCTGAACTTCCTTCCATTGTTCCACAGTTCCGGCATAATGAACCGTCTTCAGATTGTATGTGGACCGGAACACACCATTTTCAACAACCTGCAGACTGACAGGCAGAAAAATCTCATTCAAAGACCTGCAATAGTTAAAGGCATAGCTGCCGATTTTTGTAACGCCTTCTTGAATTTTCAAAGATTGCAGGTTGTTTGCAAAGCTGAAGGAATTATATCCAATTGTTTCCACGCTCTGGGGAACTGTGTATTCTGTAGCCGTGTCCCCCGTGGTAAAATGAATCAGCTCAGTCTGATCTTTGTTGAACAGCACACCGTTCTTCACACTGAATTGAGGGTTCTTCTCATCGACAGCAAACGCCTCAATCTCATACAGATTCAATGCAGAAGCCGGAATGTTCACCGTTGCGGCTGGAATTCGCAAACGTTTGAATTCTGCACCCCAAAAAGCCTGGTATTCTATCGTTTCCAGGCTCTCCGGCAGGATCAGTTCTGTCAGATAGCTTCCAATAAATGCATCATGGCAAATCGTAATCACGTTCTCCGGCAGTGTCAAGCTGCCCTGCTTGCCGGTCGGCGCTTCGATCAGCTGTTTTTTGTCTTTGGTGTACACGACGCCGTCAATCGAACAATAATCTGGATTATTTTGATCCACAACAAATTCAGTACAGTTATAGCAATAAGAATGCATACCCGGTTCTATAATGCTTACATCCGGTCCATAAATGACCTTCGTAATTGCATTCTGAAATTCATTTCCGTTCGAGTCCCAGTCCGTCAGATCTGCCGAACCGGAAAAAGTCAGGACCCCCGCATCAGTCAGCGTCCAGGTTCCTCCGCCATATGCACCTGTCTTTGTTTCCGCCAGAGCCACAGCACAAATAAGAACCAGTGCAATCGTCAGAATCAGCCAACAAACTCTTTTCATCTTGCGCCTCCACACCACATTTGCATTCTGGATTATATCTCTCGATTCATGAACGTGAACCCGGCGCAGGATTCGAATGAACACCTGCGCCGGGATTTCATCCTTGATACCTGATTCAGGATCTAGGAAGATTTATTTTATTCGCATATCAATATGGACTCATACTGTTCAAATGAGTACAGTTCTTGAATGCGCCCTGGCCGATCTCCGTAACCCCATTTGACAGACTGACTGTTGTCAAACCCGTGCATCCGCAGAAAGCATAATCACCAATCTGAGTGATGGTCGCGGGGATTGTGACAGATGTAATACCTGTCTGACCCGCATAAATACCTTCTGCTTCAGACGCACCGTCAGGAATCATGTCAACCGTCCTGCCGCCAAGTCCTGCCGGTACAACAATGGCGCCTTCAAGATGCGTTCCGGGGAGAAGTCCAACAATATAGCCGGCCCCATAGTCATAATATACCGCGGAAGTGGGTTCGACATAGCAGATCTCACTGACCACCTTTTTGCCGCCGGCCGTGGCCACGCAGCGATACCAACGCCCGTAGGCTGCATTATTTAGAGTCACTGTCAGCTGTGATGAAGTAGCATTCAGCTTTTTGGGTGTTCCCTGTGTGCTCGTTACTGTTTTCCAGAAGGTTCCGCAATCCTCACTGTATTCCCAGGTGAAAGCAGTTGCGGATTTGCCTGAAGTCACCTTGAATACCGCTGTACCGCTGTCCTTCCGAATGACATTATGCTTTCCAATCTGTACTATTTTGTCGTCTTTCGTTCCGCTGGATACAGTTAAGCTACAATACTTTTCAATACCCACAGGATTACTGAAAACTTCGCCGTCCACGGTTGTTACCTTGAGGCGGAACCGGCATACATCACTGTAGTCCTCCCGCACTGTGCCGTGAATCTTAAGCGTCGTCGTTTCAGAACCTTCAAACCATCTCAGTTCAGGCGTCCAGTCGCCTCCTATATCATCAAAATCGCACCAGTCGTCCTCGTCCACGCTGCCATCTTCCTTGACCTCGGCTCGCTGCCACATGAAGGTTGCCGCCTGATCACCCAGGCCGTCCACATTGCCGGTCAGTGTTACTTCACCATTAAAGCTTACCGAGCCTGACGGATTCACCGTTGCGGTTACCGTGAAGGGCGGATCAACGGTGACGGGGTTCGTCAGCATAACACGGGGGTCAGCAATGCCGTCAACCGTTGCCGTAATCTTACAGCAATACATATTGTCATAAACCGATTCGTCAGTGACAGTAATGGTCAGCGTAGAATTTTCTTCACCTTCCAGTGGCATCCACTTCCATGTCGCATCGTCAGCAAAATCCACACCCCACATCATCCACTGGTAACCCATAACAGTGCCGCCTGTTGCGGACGCCTCAAATACGGCATCCTGACGGAGACCTTTCTGTCTGATTTCCGGGGTTGCTGAGACAGTGAACGGTTCCTGACCGATCAGATCAGCAAGAGGATCCGAGTACATAATATAATAGGTATATACACCGTCTTCACTTTCGGCTGTGATCCGGGCCCGGTAATACTGATATGCGTTTTCATCCGCGACCACGCTCATCTTCCACCGGTTTCCGGTTTCATCCAGCTGGGTCGCCATCACAAGACGAACGCTTTCCCAGTTCTTCCCGTCCGAGCTTGTCTGAATTTTTTTCAATCTCTTGTGCGCTGGATATGTGGTGGTATTCCATGTTTCGGTGATTTCCAGGATCAAATCGATCGTCTGACCGTAACCCGGCTTAACTGTAGAATCAGGAGAAACAGACAGTGCCACTTCAATGGGTTTCCCAACGGTGAAAGGATCGCTGTACACTGCACCGTTCGATGCCGTCACACGGCAGCGGTACTGCGTATTATAGGTTGCGTATGTGACCGGATCAATGGTGTAGCTTTCTTTTGTCGCTCCGGTAATCGCTGTCCAGTCGCCGGCGCCTTCTTTGAAATACCACTGGTATTTCTTCGTGCCTGTCGCCGCTTTATCCGTGCTCACCGTCATAGTCGCCTTGCCGTCCATGCCCGCCACAACATAACCGTGATCACTGCATGTAATCGTAAAGGGATGCTTTACGGTGAACTCATTACTGAGGACAGTACCATTTGCAGCTTCCACTTTCAGACGGAACTTCGTTGCCTCATTCGGTCTGCTCAGATCATAATAATCGTCTTCCGTAACCGTCCGGGTGAAAGTACTGGCTTTTGCCCCGCTCATTCCGGGAATCGGCACCCACGTCCGCCCGTTATCCACAGAACGGAGCCAGGTGTATTTCTCTATATTCTTAGCACCTTTAACCGTCGGCGTCCATTTTTTACTTGAACCGACGCCCACGGCGGCAGTCGCCGGGCTTACGGTAACGGTGAACGGGCGTTCGATATGAACCGCATTGGACGCAATCTTCCGGTCTCCGACATCCACCGTTGCGGTAACAAGACAGCGATACTCCTTATCGTAGTCCGATGCATCCTCTACCGTAACGCTCAGCTCATTCGTTTTACAACCGCTGTAATAGGTCTGGTCATTTTCTATGTCAGTCCATGACGCATTTGCGTTCGCCCTGACCTGCCATAGATAATCCTGTTCATTCCCGCAATCAGCGCGTGCGGAGAACCTGGCCGTATCTCCAATACCCGCCTTTGCAGTGACCGCGGTCGCAACTGCGTTAAACGGCTTGTCAGCACTTTTGATTTGGAAAGGTTCGGAATACATGGTATACAGGTATCCGGTAGCATTGGGATCGGTCGATCTCAGCTGCCGCTTGGTTCTGAAGTATTTCCCATACGTATCTTCCTCCACCTTCAGAACCCATTTATTCTGCTGATTCAGTCTGATTCTCCACATGGCATTCTCCCAGTGTGCCCCGTCGGAGCTCACCTCGAAGTACCCGTCATAATCAAAACCTTGTCCCAAAGATTCCGGAGAAGGGTCAATCACCAGAACAAGCTCAACCTCATCCCCGTAGCCCGGCTTTTCAATGGCATTCGGAGCTATTGTCAGTGAAACACTGAAAGGTTCCTGGAAGGAGAAAGGATCGCTGTACACAACGCCGTTGCCCGCTGTTACGGCACACCGATACAGAGTCTTGTAGGTAGTATATGTTACCGTCGGCGAGTAGCTCTGTTTAGTTGCACCTTTAACTGCAGTCCATTTACCGTCACCGGTTTTACTGTACCACTGGTACTTCTTCGTCTTTCCTGTAGCTCGGTCGTCCGCCTCCACCTTGAGTTCGGGCGAACTCTCCATTCCAGCCACAACAACACCGTGATTTTCTTCAGCGTCTTCCGGGAGAATCCGCGTGACATTGAACGGCCGTACAACCCAGAACTCATTGCTGTAAACTTTCTTGCCGTCAGCGGTCACTTCGCAGCGGAATTTTACGACTTCCTGATCCGCGTCGGTTGTATCATAATAATCGTCTTCTGCAATCGTCCGGACGTAGGTCTTGCTGGTCCCGGTCTTCACGTCTTTCCAGTCACCGTCATTCACACAACGTTGCCATTTAATGGAAGTTATCTTCTTTGCACCTGAAACCGTCGCGGTCCAGGTAACCTTCGTTCCAACGCCGGCAGCTTTTTCTCCCGCCGGTTTCACGGAAACTGTGAAAGGTTTCCCAATTCGAACGGGATCCGAAGCAATGATACGCGATCCCGCATCCACCGTCGCAGTGACCAGACAGCGGTATTCCTTTCCGTAATCCGCTTCTTCATCTACTTTGACACTCAGCTCTGCAGTTCCGCAGCCGTTATATTTCTCTGACGGATCATCTTCCATGTCCGTCCAATCGTCACCGTCAATCTGTCTGTACTGCCACCGGTATAAAGAGGCAGTACCTTTGTCCAAAGTTGCGGTAAATTCAGCTGTTTCTCCGAAGCCTACTTTGCCGTTAGCGGCCGTCAGTTTCGCCGTTACTGTAAACGGCTTGGCTACGCTGCCGGGTCTTGTATACACTGTAATACTGTCGCCGTCCAGTGTAGCAACTACTTTGGCCCGGAAGGATTTTTGATAAGTATCCTCCTTCACGGTCAAAGACCCG
>Ga0265298_10004908_pt1 | contig 16942 bp, 13 predicted proteins | sample AusTroGonzalo_MG_3_FD_193486 | JGI IMG/M metagenome (GOLD analysis project Ga0265298, IMG submission 193486) | Bovine rumen microbial communities from tropical cattle in Woodstock, Queensland, Australia - Gonzalo_01 | ecosystem: Host-associated > Mammals > Digestive system > Stomach > Rumen ... | reverse complement strand
GCGGAGCTCCTGCGTATAGTCGTTGAGCTTAGCATACTGGCTACCTTTTGAGAAGGCTGCACCCACACGCTCCTTGGATAGCTCGAAGCGGTCCATGATAGTCTGACGGTCGAAATTTGGATTGAGGAACAGGCGTTCGCGTACGATGACGTCGTTGAGGTAATGGAACAGCTGTTCTTCAGAGAGTGAGTTGAGATCTGTGATGTCACTGGTAGCGGCCGGCTTATCAAGCTTCAGCTTCTCCTGCATGTATTTCTCCTTGTACATCATGACCTCAGTAATCTGAGTAGCAAGCGAATGGTTTTTGAGGCTGATAACCCTGTTCTTACGGATAATGACAAAGGCTAGGACGGTGACACCCAGCAAAACGGCCAACACGCTGAATAGGAGATAGCGCTGACGGGTGTTCTCGGCTTCCTGCTTCATGATGGTCTGCTCCTGCTCCTGTGCATGATAGATGGCAGCCAGTTCCTGGGCGGTGTTTCTGGCCTTACGGCTTTTCAGGGTGTCCTGTATCTCAAGCACCTCCTCGTAAAGGATGGCGGCCTGTTCGCAGTGGCCCATCTTATGATAAACCTCAGCCAGTCCCCACTTGGCGGTGTTCATCATCTCGCCCAGGGTGTCGCCCTGCTGACGCACGCGCTCTATCAAGCCGTTATAGATGGTGACGGCCTCCTGATAACGGCCTCGCCTCTTCAGATAGTCCACGATAAAATAGTCGCGGGTGTGATTGCCCTCGTAGTGAACGGCCTCCCATGCGGCATAAGCAGAGTCGGCCCGCTGGAAATTGCCCATCTTTGCCAGTAAGGCAGCCAGCTTAGCCAGTGCCATGCGGCGGTCAATGAGCTGCTGATTAGGAGCCGAGCCCCAGCGCGTGCCCTCCATCGTGAGTTGCAGGTTACGCTCGTTGGCTTTCAGTGCGTTGTCATAGTCTTTTGTCTCACCATACAGGCGGCCCAGCATAATCAGATGGCCGTAAGTAAGGTGGTCGGTATCAGCGCGGTCGGTCTTAGCCATGAGGTCGGTAGCCTTGCTGGCAAGCTGGAGGCCCTTCTCGTGGTCGCCCTCATAAAAAAGGACCTGCCCCATCGTCATCATGCCCATGGCGTAATAGTAGTTGTTGTCCGTCTCCTTGGCCAGATCAATGAGCTGATTTAACCATTTGTTTTGCTCGGACTCATGACCCGACAGCTCGCTGGTGTTACAGAGCGAGTTGAGTATGTAGAGGTGCTTCTCAGTGTCGGAAAGTGTTTCTTGATTGTCAAGCAGCTGCACATACAGGGCGTAAGCATCGCGGAACTGCATGCAACTATAAAGCGAATCGGCCACGCTCACCGTTTGGCTGAAGGAAGACTCGTCGGGGGTATCCTGTGAGAAGAAACCCTGCGTACTGTTATCCTTACAACCTGCAGTAAGGAAAATTACTGTCAGCAATATGATGAGGCGTATTGTTTGGCGCATAGTTTTTATAGCTTTACAGTTGATTATATTAGGTGAGTTATCGGTTACTTTTTGTCCCTAAAAGAACTGTTTCGCTTGCAAAGATACGAATTTGCAAGCGAAACACCAAAAAATGCGCTAATTTTTTTTATCGCAAAGCTAATGCTTTATTCTCAGCGGCTTCCATGATTTCACGCTCGCCCGGCCCTTTGTCGTTAATGCCACAAAGGTGCAGGATGCCGTGAATGATGACGCGATGCAGCTCCTCCTCGTAAGTCTTATGGAAGAGTTCCGCATTGGTGCGAACGGTATCCAAAGAGATAACCAGGTCGCCATTGAGGATATCATCCTCGCAATAGTCGAAGGTGATGATATCAGTATAATAATCGTGATTCAGGTATTCACGGTTTACCTCCAGAATATGCTCATCATCGCAGAAGAGGTAACCCACCTCGCCTACTTTCTTGTTGTATGTAGCTGCCACGCGGCGAATCCATGCCGTTGTTTCACGCTTCTTGATGGCAGGCATCTTAACGTTTTCAGTGCTATAGCTAATCATCTTTTTACGTTATTTCGTTATCACGTTATTACGTCGTGGTAAATATTTCGAAACATCCACCCCGAAATGCTGTAACTCGCGCACCATGCTCGATGAAATCGATGAATACTGCGGCTCGCTATAGAGCAGGATGGTTTCTACCTCGCCATTAGTGAGTTGACGGTTCACGTCGGCCTGCTCACACTCGTACTCAAAATCCTTGACGGAGCGCACGCCCTTCACAATGAAACGGGCCTTTTCCGCACGGGCGAAATCAACAGCCAGACCGAAATAAGACTTCACCTCGATGCGCGGCTCATCAGCATAAAGGGCCTGGATAGCCTGCACACGCTCGGCGGCAGGGGGTATGCCGGGCTTCTGCACATGATCGCCCACCACACCGATGACCAGACGGTCGAACAATGGAAGAGCGCGGGTCACGATAGAATCATGACCCACGGTATAGGGATTGAATGTTCCAACAAATATTCCTGTCTTCATGCCTATGAGTTTGCCTGCAAAATTACACAAAAAATCAAAGTACACAAAAATTTTTAGTATAAAATCACAGCGGAAGCTCAAAGATAAAGCGGCAACCCTGCTGATAGTCAGGATCGAGCGTAAAGCTGCCACCCAGGTTCTGCGCATGGCGACGGGTCAGCGGGATGCCCAGTCCGAGACCCTCGCTGAAGTCGTCAACCTTCGTGAAGAACTTGAAGATACGTTCGCGATCGGATGCTGCAATGCCCTTACCCCTATCTTCAATGATGAAGCGCACGGAAGTGTCAGTACGGGTAACGCGGGCCATGATATGCTCACGGTCGGAATACTTCACGGCATTGAGCAGCACTTCGGCCAGGCTATATTGCAGGTATTTCTTATTAGTCAGGATGATAAAGTCATCAGCAACCTCAGTTTCAAAGCCGATATGAATGTCGGGATAGAGACGTGTGACGTAATCCACCATTTCCCACATGGCCGTATTGGCAGGTACCTCTTCGTGTTTCTGGCAGAGAGACGTCTCGGTGATGCCGATGTCAGAACTGTCGAAGAGCATCAGCACCAGTCGGGTGAGCAGTTTGGAGTTATGCTCCATGGCAATGGCCAGGCTCTTCACCTCTTCCTCAGACACACCCTCCACGGCATTAGTGCCCGTTGTGGGGATGTTGAGAATCTGCGCATATCCCATGATGATATTCAGCGGCGTGCGCACCTGATGGGTCATGTTCTGCATGAAGGCCGTCTTCTGCTTATCAGCCTCCAAGACCATCTGCGTGGCCAGTTCCAGTTCCTTATTGTAGTTCTGAGCCTCGATGCCCGCATCACGCATACTGTCAATATTATGCTTAAACCACTCCAGCATGGTGACGTAACTGTTTTGCAGGCAACCGATGTCGTCAACACGTGTGCTGCGCTCAATCTCCACATTCAGGTTGCCCTTGGTAATCAACTGCGTCTTATCCAGCAAATCACGAAGCGGACGGAGCGAGCGGGTCACCATCTGATGACAATAGAGGATAATGAGGAACAGCGCAATGGCAAGGAGCGACAACACGATATAGGTGAAACGGTTATAACCTTTCAGGATATCGCTTTCAGGGCAGACAATAGCCAGGCTCCACTTCGTACCCGGCACAGGGCGGAAGCATACCAGCGAGGGATCGCCATTGATAACCACCGACATAGCACCCTGACTGCCTTTGGTCATCTCGTAGCCAAGGGCTATGAGGTCGGGCTGCGTCTGGGGGTCAATAGCGCTGAAGATGGTCTTATTGAATAGACGCGTAGAGTCAGGATGCCCCACGTAACGGCCCATTTCATCGAGCAATACATAGTAAGAATGCGGATAAGGCTTCTCCTCGCCCAGGATCTGTGAGAGATGGAGCAGGGAAAGCTCAGTGGACATAACGCCCACGATGGTGCTGTCAGCATTATAGAGCGGACGGCTATAGGTGGCAATCATGCCATCCATATTCAGATCCAACTGATTAGACTCATCATAATAAACCACCCATCCCGCCTTATGCTGGTCGTGAGGTGTCCTGTACCATTTCTGACTGAAATAGTTATAGTCTTTCTCAACGGTGGTGGTGATAGAGTCACCCTCGCCCCTGATGGTATAGGTCATGAATCGCTTGGGGTACTGAGGCAGTACATTGGGCTCAGTACTGATAGCACAGCCGTCAACATAGGGATTGAAGCGCACGATACGGTCGGTAAGAGTGGTCAGGGAATCGGGATTCAATGACCGCTCAATAATCCAGCAGTAGGTGTTGGCCACCGTTTCGGTGGTGATAAGATAGCGATTGATGTGCTGCAACGAGGCATCAAGCACACCATTGGCACGCTCAACGGCCTCGACGTGAATCATACGGTGAGTGCGGCGGAAGAGCAGACCCACGGAAGCAAAGAATACAGGCAGGGTAAGCAGCAGTATCCAAATGCTGAGCTTGGTCGAGAACGACCTGCGAATCTTCATCCTAACCATTCTCTACCTCCTTTCTGATTTCTTCTTCCGACTGGTTCAGCAACTGATTCAGCACGCGGGTAATGGTGGTGCCGTTCTTCTGAATGTTGTCCACTAACTGGGCGGTATCGGGCTTCTGGGCCTCGGCATCAATAGCGCACAGAGTTGTCACGTCCTTGTCGATAGCCAGTGCAGGAGCTACCATCTGATTAGTCATGCGATGCAGGAACACGGTCTTCATCTGATCGCCCTTCTGTGCTTGCTTATAAGCCGTGCTCAGTTCCTCACTGCGCTGCTTATTGGCTGCGGTGAGCTGTTCCAGTTCGTCAATCTGAGCCACCAATGCCCTGCGCATCCTGATGAAGTTACGCTGCAGACTACCTATCTCGTCTCTGTTCCAGGTCTTGGGGATAGGTTCGTTATAATGTCCCTCGGCAATGCGCTCGGCCTTGCCCGTGAGCATCTTCAGCGGACGGAGGCGCAGATAGAGAATAATCCAGCAAATAAGCAGGAACAGCAACATACCGGCCAGACCGTTGATGACTACATAATTGAATAATTGGTTGTATTCCCCGAAGATGCTATCCTTAGACATGGCCACGGCAATAGTCCAAGTTGACTTATCCAAGGAGCGCATGGGTACAAATGCCCGTTGGAAGGGCTTATAGAAAATATAAAAGTCCTTTCCTGCAATATTGAAAGGTGCATAGCTCGTTTCGCCAGACATCACGGTGCCCAGTATATTCTTCAACAAATCATCAGGCAGGCCATAGGCAGTGGGCTGCATGAGATACTTGCCCGTGGGGTGAACAATAAACGTACCATTGCTATCCAGCAGGGCACAATAGGATTCGGGCGAGGGCTTCGACGTAGCTACGATATCAGATATCAGACTGAGTGACACATCAACGCTGATAACGCCTATAGGCTTGCCGTGGGCATCAGGTATGGGCAGACAGAAGGAGGTGAGCGGTTCAATATCCGTATCCTCCATGCCTTCCAGAGGATTCACCCACATAGCATTACAGGTCTCCATAGGTTGGGTGAACCATGCCTGCTCAAAATAGGGCTTATTGCCAAAGGTCTCTTCACGCACTATCAGCGAGTCGGCAGGGGCATTTGAAGTATTATTCCTGCGGTGGTAATAGGCCATGAATGATTCGCGTCCTTCATAGAATCCAGGCTTGAGAGCAATAGCACACCCCGTGATGTAGGGGTTGGTCTCCACAATCCTGCGGCTGTAATCATATAACGCATCAGGATCATTCAAATGGGGCTGCATGTCGAAAAACATATTGCCCGCAGTCTCTTCCACGCTCAGCAGAATATTGTCAACCTTCACCATAGCTCCTTCCAGCGTCTGCGATGCCCTTTGCAACGCATCCTCCTTCATCACCTTGCGGGAATAGAAGAACATAGCGAATAGCGTCACCATGAGTAGGATATTCATGGCTGCAACCACTCTCAGGCTGAGTCGTAAAGACAAGTTCTTTCTGTAAATGTTAAACAAACCTCGCATAATTCATTCATTAGTTATAGCTTTAGCAGTAAATGTGTTAGTCTGGTCTTCACGTATTGGTCAGTTTAGTTTTGTATAGAATTTCTGGTGTGTCAGTTATCAAACAGGCTGGGCTGCATGATGGAACCAGAGTAAGGATCACGCCCGAAGTGCTTATAGGCCAGTTCGGTGACCATACGACCACGCGGCGTACGTTTGATGAAGCCTTCCATGATGAGGAAAGGCTCATAGACTTCCTCTACGGTACCGGCATCCTCGCCAATAGCCGTAGCAATAGTGGTGATACCCACAGGACCACCCTTGAACTTGTCGATGATAGTCAGCAGAATCTTATTGTCTATCTCGTCAAGACCATATTTATCAATATTCAGAGCCGTAAGGGCTATTCTGGTAATCTTCGTGTCGATGGCACCGTTACCCCGCACCTGGGCAAAGTCGCGCACACGGCGCAGCAGGGCATTGGCAATACGGGGCGTTCCGCGACTGCGGCCTGCTATCTCCAAAGCGGCATCCTCAGTGATGGGCACACCCAGGATATCGGCCGAGCGCTCAATGATGCGACTCAGCGTCTGGGGATCGTAATACTCCAAGTGCATGTTAATGCCGAAACGGGCACGCAAGGGAGCTGTCAGCAATCCGCTACGGGTAGTGGCACCCACCAAAGTAAAGGGGTTCAGGTCTATCTGGATAGAGCGGGCCGAGGGGCCTTTGTCTATCATGATATCTATGCGATAGTCCTCCATCGCACTGTAGAGATACTCTTCTACAACAGGCGAGAGGCGATGAATCTCGTCGATAAACAACACGTCGCGTGGCTCCAGCGAAGTAAGGATACCTGCCAGGTCGCCAGGCTTATCGAGCACCGGACCGCTGGTAATCTTAAAGCCTACGCCCAGTTCGTTGGCAATGATATTGCTCAGCGTGGTCTTACCCAGTCCTGGAGGACCGTGCAGCAGGGTGTGGTCAAGGGGCTCACCACGATACTTGGCAGCTTCAACGAACACCTGCAGATTCTCTACTATCTTCTGCTGGCCGCTGAAATCGCCAAAGCTCAAGGGGCGAAGGGCATTCTCAAAGTCCTTCTCGCCACCACCGGCAAAACGCTCTTCACGTATGTCGAAATCTTCGTTCATCCTTTATCGTCTTGTAAGGCTCCTGATAATATCAGGACATCTTACGATATTCGGGTGCAAAGGTACGAATAGTTTTCGAGATGGGCAAAAATTAAGGACGAAATGTTGTGTCTTGACACCTCAGGGCTATCTCTGCATGATAACGAATTTTCCAAAAAAATTTGGTCGATTCGAAAAAAAGGTTTAACTTTGCAGCGGAAAGAGACAAAAGGAGATATTGAGGATTCCGACCTGAGAGAACAGTCGGGATTCTTTTCTTTTTTTGCCGATAAAAAGTACCTAAGATAATATAAAACAAAAAAATAATTAAGATTATGGCTTATATGTCACAAGAAGGCTATGATAAACTCATAGCTGAACTGAAACGTTTAGAGGGCGTTGAACGTCCTAAGGCATCGGCCGCTATCGCAGAGGCACGCGATAAGGGCGACCTGAGTGAGAATAGTGAATACGAGGCTGCCAAGGAGGCACAGGCACACCTGGAGTCAAAGATCAACCAGCTGAAGCAGCAGATTACTGAGGCAAAGATTGTAGATACATCACGCCTGAGCACGGATTCTGTACAGATTCTGTCGAAGGTGGAGATGACGAACCTGGCTAACAAGGCTCGCATGACCTATACAATTGTGAGCGAGAGCGAGGCAAATCTGCGTGAAGGAAAGATTTCTATCCAGACGCCTATTGCCCAGGGTCTGCTGAATCATAAGGTGGGCGACGAGGTGGAAGTAAAGATTCCACGTGGTGTTATCAAACTGAGAATTGAGAAAATTAGTGTAGGTTAATTATGGATATTTTCAGTAAGATTGCTGCTGGTGAGATTCCCAGCTACAAATGTGCAGAGAATGAGAAGTTCTATGCTTTCCTTGATATCAACCCCGTGGCAAAAGGTCACACGTTGGTGATACCCCGTCGTGAGGTAGATTATATCTTTGATATGGACGATGAGGAGCTGGCTGAGTTTCAGGTCTTTGCCAAGCAGGTGGCCGTAGCCCTGAAGAAGGCATTCCCCTGTAAGAAGGTGGCTCAGGTGGTGCTGGGTCTTGAGGTGCCTCACGCTCATATCCACCTGATTCCTATGAACAGCGAGGGCGATGTGGACTTCCGCAAAGAAAAGCTGCATCTCCCCAGTGAGGAAATGCAGCAGATAGCAGATAAGATATTTGCAGCCTTCAAGGGCTAAATATACTTTTCACCATAACGTATGCCAGCTTCGTTGACATACTTGCGAATGAGCGACGATGAGTCGCTCTTTTTGCATATTAACAGGACGTCGCCTTCTTCGGCCACGATATAGCCTTCCAGTCCGTTGATAATACCGATGTGACCCTTGGGCAGTTTGATGATGTTGCCTTTGCAGTCTTCCATCATCACCTCAGAGCCGAGCACCACGTTATCACCATCACCACGGCTCATAAACTCATATACAGAATGCCAGGTGCCCATGTCGGCCCAACCGAAATCAACCTGCATCACATACACATGATTGCCCTGTTGCAGCAGGCCTTGGTCGATGGCTACGTTGGGAAGTGAGGCATAGTTGCGCTCAATATAGCCGATGACCTGATCGATGGTATAGGTGTGGTTCTCGCACAGTCCGGGGGCAAACATCTCAAAGAACAGCTCGCGCAGGCATTGGCGCAGGTGGTTGGCATTGCTCAGTATCAGTCCTGTGTTCCAAAGGAACTCACCACTTTCCATGAAAATCTGGGCAAACTCGCGTTCAGGCTTCTCAACAAACGACTGGATGCGGTACACATGGTCGAACTCACCGTTGCTACCCATCTGGATATAACCGTAACCAGGTTCGGGACGCGTGGGCTTGATACCCATCACCAACACCATATCTTTCTTTCCAACCAGTTCTAAACCATCAAGGATATTTCGCTTGAAGGCATCATCACCAGTGATATACTGGTCACTGGGAACAATGGCGATGCTGGCATTCTCGTCGCGCTTCTGGATATTCAGCATGGCCCAAGCCACACTGCCTGCCGTATTGCGGGTCACGGGCTCCACCATCAGACACTCTTCATTCAGTTCAGGCAGTTGCTCGTGAACCCAATGAACATATTCCTTACACGTGCATACATATATATTATCCTTAGGGATAACGGAAACCATGCGGTCGAATGTGGATTGAAGTTGTGTTCTTCCTGTTCCAAAGAAGTCTATAAACTGCTTGGGGCATTCCATTCTACTTGAAGGCCATAGCCTTTTTCCACGTCCACCGGCTAGTATGATACAGTAGTTTTTGCTTGATAAATTCATATATCAGATTAATAGTTTGTAAATTTTGGTGTAAAATTACGAAAAGATTCTGAGAAAACCAACTATTTTCATGTTTTTTTTCATATTATTTTGCGTAATTAAAAAAAACTTCGTATCTTTGCACCCGCTTTTGAAGCCCAGATGGCGGAATCGGTAGACGCGCTGGTCTCAAACACCAGTGGGGCAACCCGTCCCGGTTCGACCCCGGGTCTGGGTACTTTTAAGAGTACCAAATAAGGGCTCATAACAAGAGCAATGCGCTGCAATCCAATAGATTGCAGCGCTTTTTTTGTCTTAGAGATAAACTCTAAGGAATGCAGATAGTGGTCTATCGACAGAGATAGGGAATTATTTCTGGGGCTTGTTAGGATCGTGACTGTCGCAGCGGGCAGTATAGAACTGGCGGAAGTCTGACCATTTATAATATGGATAGTTATCGGAAGGAAGGGGCAGACTGGCTTCATGGCCATTGAGCAGACACTTCACTAGCACGTCATCATTGGCTTTCTTGCTGCGATAGAAAATGAGTTGAATGTTGCAGGCCTTGCAGGTGTTCCAGTTCTGATAGCAGTTCTTCACCTCATAGGGGTCTTCGGGGTCGCGGTCGGCGCCGTTGATACCCATGAGGATATGGAGCGGACCTAAACGGTCATCATGACCGAAACGCAGATCGGCAATGCGATCGCTACGTCCGTTGAGCACATCATCGGCCTTCTTGATGATATCCTGCAAGATGGGAATAGTCAAGTATTGGCGGGGAAACAGCCAAGAGTAGGTGCCTAGGTTAGAACTCTCCCATCGGTCAGCGATATCCTTATCAGTAACAAGGTTTCCCATCATACCTTCGTGACCAATATTAGGCAGTGAGGTGTAGAGGTTGATAAAGTTCTCGCCAATATGATGTATGCTACCAGGCAGTCCCTCGGTGCTGGTGAAGGCACGTTTGACAATCGTCTCGTGCAGGTTGTCAGTGTACTTGAACTGATTGCGGTTCTTTTCATAGCGTGGCTTGGTGCTGGGAAAGTCGCGACGGGCTGGATTCTGACGGTCATCAGGAACTACGCCATCAAGGGTGAAACGTGATGATTGTTCGCGGATTTCTATCTTGGGATTACATTGTACTAGCTCCTGACAGAAGCCCGACATGCTAATGACGCAGCGTCCGCTGAGCGAGGCAATGGCAAGTACGTTGCCGCCCTTCTTGAATACCTCGGGGAAGTTGTTGTACATGGTCCTGGCAATACGCTGGTGTTGTTCCCAACCCAAATCGCTCAACTCGCTGACACCTGTAGATAACTCGTCCTTGGCAGCCTCAAACTTCGTATAGAACAGTTCGCCCTCAGCCGTGAGTTGATGTTTGCGGTGGGCGGTGGTCAGCAGACTATCCATTTCCCGATAGAGGAAAGCGTTCCAATAGTAACGAGAGCCGTGGCGACCATAATGGCTGATGTAGAAAGGCTTGTAGCCACTGGGTGCTTTGGTCAGTTTCTCTGTTGTGTACTCATAAGGATAATCGGTGCCGTAAGCTTTACGGGGGTCGGCCTTGAGCTGGTCTAGAGGGGAAACACTCTGTGCCCATGCAGTCAGTACAAAGGCGATGAATACAGAAATAGTTAAGGTTCTTTTCTTCATGTGTCTTTAGTTTTATGTTCCAGTTATTAATATTGGTTGCAAATATAAGGATAATATTTGAGAAGTCAAAACAAAAAGGTGAAATTTCGGTCTCTTAATAGAAATGACTACTGGACAAAGAAAAACGCTACAAATTAGTTTGCAGCGTTTTTCTTGTTCTCTATATAGAAACATAGAGATGCCCGTGGACATCTCTATGTAATTTTCTTTACAAAAATTAGTTCAGAGCGTCAGCAAGCTCAGCACCAGCCTTGAACTTAGCAACCTTCTTAGCAGCGATCTTAATCTTTGCCTTTGTTGCGGGGTTGATACCCTCACGTGCGGGGCGCTCACTAACAGCGAATGTACCGAAACCAACGAGAGCAATCTTATCACCAGCCTTCAGAGCGTCCTTAATAGCTGCTACAGTAGCATCAAGAGCCTTCTTTGCGTCTACCTTTGAGAGACCAGCACCAGCTGCAATCTTCTCTACCAATTCTGTCTTGTTCATAAATTAAAAAAGGTTTTTAAAATGAATAATAAGAGTTATTTGTTTAAAACTGTGGCAAATATAGTAGGAAATCTTCATATTACAAACAAAAAAACGGAAAAAATTTGATTTTTATTGAAAAAAAGTGTCTAAAGCCCCGAAATTGTGCATTATAACAGATATTTTTCGTAATTTTGTGCCCGAAAATGTTAAGAGGAAAGAAAACTATTAAAAAGTAAATTGACAATATGTTTCGTAATATTCCGATAATAACAAAGAACCTATTGATCATCAATGTATTGGTATTCTTACTATCAATGGTGGTTCAGATAGGTGGGAAGAGTCTGACGGATTGGGGAGCACTCCATTTCTTTATGGCAAGTGATTTCCATCTGTATCAGTTTATCACATACCAGTTCTTGCACGGTGGTTTCACGCATTTGTTTTTCAATATGTTTGCCCTGTGGATGTTCGGCTGTGTGATAGAGAATGTGTGGGGTCCTAAGAAATTCATTTTTTATTACATTTTTTGTGGAATAGGCGCTGGTTTGTGCCAGGAGTTGGTGCAGTTTATATCGTTTGCTGCCGAAGGGCTTACTAGTATGGATCCGGGGCAGATGCTGAATGTAAACGGGCAACGCTTGATGACCGTTGACCAGGTAATGAACCTCTCCAGTACCATCGGTGCCTCTGGTTCTGTTTATGGTATTCTTTTGGCCTTCGGTATGACATTCCCCAACGAGCGCATCTTTATATTCCCACTGCCTGTACCCATTAAAGCGAAGTGGTTTGTAATGATCTATGCAGGTATCGAGTTGTTCTCTGCAATGAGTAGTGTTGGCGATGGCGTAGCTCACATGGCCCATATCGGTGGTATGTTGTTTGGTTTCCTGCTGATCGTATATTGGCGTAAGCATCCTAATAGCTATTTCAATGTTGATGCCACTCGTCAATTTTTTGACCGTTGGTCAAGGTCTAATAGGTCTAGTGATACTAGTAGAACTAGTCAAACGAGATGGAATACCACAACCACCCGTCCTCACGTGGAGGATGATATGGAGTATAATGCCCGTAAGAAGGCCCGTCAGGAAGAAGTTGACAGAATCCTGGATAAAATCCGTGTTAGCGGTTATGATAGCTTGTCGAAGGAGGAGAAACAGCGGCTCTTTGAGGCTAGTCATGAAAGATAGTAGGATTTTTTAGGTAAGAGTCGTGAAGGCTATCAAGAAGATACTGCTGGGTATGCTGACTGGTGCCAGCGTAGTGACGGCATTGCTTTTGTTGCTGGTAGGCTATAGTGACAGGGTTAATCCGGAATCGTTTCCGATGCTAGCTTGTCTAGGTATGTTTTTCCCTTTTGTTCTTGTGGCTAATGTGGTGTTTGTACCAGTATGGGTCTTTGTTAAATGGCAACGTTTGTGGATTCCTTTAGTGGCTCTTGTACTCGCGTATGCACCTATACGTACCTATTTTCCTATCAATTTCAGTTTTGGTAGTGAGCCACCAGATGGCTGTATCAAGGTCGTTTCGTATAATGTGTGTGGCTTCGGTGGCAACTATAAATACGAGCAGGCCGTAGATACCGTGGCCGGCTATTTGCATCGAATAGATGCCGATATTGTGTGTCTGCAGGAAGATAAGGGGGGTAAAGGCGGTAGTGGCTTTGATATGATGAAGGAGCTTTACCCTTATAATGACACGATACATTTTTCTAACGATGCCATTTTTAATTCTGTAGGCATCCATACCCGCTATCCCATTATCCGTAAAGAGCGATTGGCCAATGCGTCAAGGAACAATGGATCAATAGCTTATTATCTGCAGGTGGACACGGATACTATTCTTGTGATTAACAACCATTTGGAGAGCACGCACCTTACGCAAAATGAACGCGACCGTTATCAGGAAATGCTGAAGGGCGAAGTGGAGCGTGACTCGGCAGAAACAGAGATGTTGGCCATCTTGAAGAAACTGGCTTTACGCATGGCCGACCGTGCTATTCAGGCACGCACAGTCCGTGATTATGTGGAAACGCACAGTCAGTATCCTATTATCCTTTGTGGCGACTTCAACGACACCCCTATTTCCTATACCCGCCATGTCATTGCCCAGGACTTGACCGACTGCTTTGTATCGGCAGGTTGTGGCTTCGGCGTGTCATTTAATTTGAAGGGATTTAACTTGCGAATTGACCACATGATGTGCTCTTCGCATTTCGAACCTATACGCTGTTTCGTTGACGATAAAATGGATGCAAGTGACCATTATCCAGTGGTTTGCTGGCTCAAAAAGGCCCAGAATCCTTAAAAAAAGTATGAAAAAGGCCGAAAAATTTTCCAATATGTAAAAAAATCACTATATTTGCAGGCTCATTCGCGCATATATATAATAAATAACATAAAACAACAAAAATGCAAAACAAAGGAATTGTAAGATTTATTGCAGTAGCACTCATCCTTGTGTGCTGCTTCTATCTCTCATTCTCGTTTGTGACTCGCCACTATGAAAGCAAGGCTGAGGCACTGCGCGCAGAGCTGGGAGATAAGGCAGCGGAAGAGTATTTGGATTCACTGTCAACCGAGGACCATATCTGGCTCGGTGCGTGGAGTCTTGATGAGTGCCGTGAGATGGAAGTAGGCCTGGGTCTTGACCTGAAGGGCGGTATGAACGTTATTCTGGAAGTGTCGGTGCCTGACATCGTGGATTTCCTGGCTGGTCACAAGACCGACGAGGGCTATCGTAAGGCATTCGAGGCTGCCGTGAAGGACGAGGAGAAGAGTCAGTCAGACTTTATCAGCCTCTTCGTAGAGCGTTGGAAGGAGTTTGGCGGCGGTCGTCAGTTGAACACCATCTTTGCTACACAGCAGATGCGTGACAAGGTGAACACCAAGAGCACTGACGAAGAAGTGATTGCAGCTCTGAAGGCAGAGGTTGACGCTGCTATCGACAATGCCGAGACCGTGGTTCGTACCCGTGTCGATAAGTTCGGTGTGGCTCAGCCAAACATTCAGAAGTTGAGCGGTCAGAGCCGTATCATGGTTGAAATGCCAGGCGCTAAGAAGGATAAGGATCGTATCCTGAAGCTGCTGTCAGGTAGTGCTGACCTGCAGTTCCACGAGACTTACATGCGTGAAGAGGCTATGCCTTTCATCGGTCAGTTGCACTCTGCATATCTGGCTGAGATGAGCAATGTTGAGGCAGAGGCTAAGGATACTATCGCTGTTGAGACTGAGGTTGCTGAGGCTGAAGTTGAGGCTGAGGCCGATACACTTAACGCTCTTGAGGCTGCTGCCAAAAAGGACTTGGCTGTTGCTGAGGCTGGTAACGATCAGCAGAAGAGCCTGTTGAACTATCTCGTAGTTAATGATCCCTATCATACAGAGAGTCTCTGTGACGTAGGTTATGCCCGCGTTACTGATACCGCTGAGGTAAACAAGGTTATCTATTCCGAGGTAGCCAAGAAGGTTCTCCCCAAGGAGATGCGCCTGTACTGGGATGCAAAGATCAGCAAGATTGAGAATCCTGAGACTCACAAGAAGACCAAGGTGCTTCACCTCTATGCTATCAAGGTGAACGATCCTAACGGTAAGGCTCCTCTGACTGGTGATGTAGTGACCACCGCTAAGGACGACTACAGTAACGAGATTGGTAACGTTGGTCCTGTGGTATCTATGCAGATGAATACTGAGGGTACCCGTATCTGGGCTAACCTGACTAAGATGAACGTTGGTCGTGCCATCGCTATCGTACTTGATGAGGTTGTTTACAGCGCTCCTCGCGTAAACGGTGAGATTCCTGGTGGTAACTCACAGATCTCTGGTCGCTTCACTCAGGCTGATACTAAGGACTTGGCAAACACTCTGAACTCAGGTAAGATGCCTGCTCCTCTGCGTGTAGCTTCTTATCAGATGGTAGGTCCTTCACTCGGTGCACAGTCAATCCAGCAGGGTGTCATTTCATTCATCGTAGCTTTCGTGCTTCTGATGGTTGTGATGGTTCTGCTCTACAACTGGATTCCTGGTATGCTGGCCAACTGCGCCCTGTTGTTCAACTTGTTCTTCACACTGGGTATTCTAAGCTCATTCCAAGCAGCTCTGACCATGCCTGGTATCGCAGGTATCGTGCTGACACTGGGTACGGCTGTGGATGCTAACGTGCTGATTTACGAACGTACGAAGGAAGAGCTCCGTAAGGGCTTGAACATCAAGGAGGCCCTGAACCTGGGTTACTCTAACGCCTTCTCAGCTATCTTCGACTCTAACTTGACATCACTGCTCACAGGTATCATCCTGTTCGTTGTTGGTACAGGTCCTATCCGCGGTTTCGCAACGACCTTGATCATCGGTATCTGTGTATCGTTCTTCACTGCAGTGTTCATGACCCGTCTGGTTTATGATCGTCAGATGAAGGCTGACCGTTGGCAGAAGCTTACTTTCTCTACTCCTCTGTCAAAGAACCTGATGCAGGGCACGAAGTTCAACTTCATGGGCTCATTCAAGGTGTCTTATGCTGTATGGGCTGTAGCAGTTGCTGTCTTCTGCGTTAGCTTCTTCTATCGTGGTGTAAGCAAGAGCATTGACTTCACTGGTGGTCGTAACTATGTTGTAGTTCTGGATAAGCAGGTACCTGTTGAGGATGTACGTGCAGCTTTCCAGGGAACATTCACTCAGAATGATGAGCAGAGCGCTAATCCTGGAACTCCTGCCAGCACAACGATTATTGCATTGGGTGATGCTGACAACCGTACCGTTCGTATCTCTACTAACTGGAACTATGATGTAAACAGCCCTGTAGTTGACGACGTGATTGAGGACAGCATCTACAGCGTGCTCCACAATGCCGGACTGATTAAGGCTGAGACCAGCAAGGAAGACTTCCGTACTCCTCCTGCAAATGAAGAGGATAACTCTAAGGGTACTATCGTCAGCAGCACAAAGGTTGGTCCTTCTGTGGCTAAGACCATTACCCGCAGTGCTATCATCAGCGTCATCCTGGCTCTGATTGCTATCTTCCTTTACATCCTGCTCCGCTTCCGCAACGTGGCCTTCTCTATCGGTTCTATCGTTGCTCTGGGTCTCGATGCACTGGTTGTTATCGGCTTCTTCTCACTGCTCCACACTTGGGTACCCATGTCACTCGAAATAGACCAGACCTTTATCGGTGCTATCCTGACCGTTATCGGTTACTCTATTAACGATAAGGTGGTGGTATTCGACCGTATCCGTGAGAACATGCAGCTCTATGCTAAGCGCGACCGCAAGCGTCTGTTCAATGATTCTCTGAACCAGACCTTGGCTCGTACTATCAACACCTCAGTGACCACGTTGATCGTGCTGCTCACTATCTTCTTCCTGGGTGGTGATAGCATCCGCTCATTCGCCTTCGCAATGATTCTGGGTGTTGTATTCGGTACCTTGTCATCAATCTTCATCGCAGCTCCTACGGCTTACCTCACAATGAGCCGTAAGGATCGCTT
>Ga0265298_10004907_pt1 | contig 16946 bp, 12 predicted proteins | sample AusTroGonzalo_MG_3_FD_193486 | JGI IMG/M metagenome (GOLD analysis project Ga0265298, IMG submission 193486) | Bovine rumen microbial communities from tropical cattle in Woodstock, Queensland, Australia - Gonzalo_01 | ecosystem: Host-associated > Mammals > Digestive system > Stomach > Rumen ... | reverse complement strand
AGGAACGTTCGACCAGTTCCGCATCCGCATCTACAACGTGGCATCGGACTTCGACGGCAATGACTTCATCATCGATGACATGTGTATCTTCGCCACCAAGCCGCCGTTGATTGCATATCAGGCGAATACCGAGTGCGTCAAGGACGGCAAGAACGACTCCATTACCAACGTGGTGCTGCGTGTCGATTATCAGGGATTCGTGGATACCTTCTCCTACAACACCAAGGATGTGTATTATACCGTACAGATGACGAACAAGGCAAATGACACCACCTTCGTGGATATGATAGACGGCTATTTGGAAAGTGTGACGATTAAAGGCAAGCCGGCGGTGGACGATAAACCGGCTACGCCGGATACCATCTATGGTGTTATTCATATGCCGGCGCACACCTATGTGCCGCTCGACGAGGATTCAATCTTTACCAACCTGAACGACCTGGTGGACAGGTTTACGGCCTCCAAATCCGTCTTCAAGAAAGGTTATCTGTATGAGAACCTGGACGGCGTGGTTCGTCCCGTGCTGTATGTCATCCACCAGGCGAAGATGTCAGCCGACAATACCTACACCGTGCGCATGGCTACCGGTAGTGCCAAAGGATTGATGAGCAGTAAGTGCGCCATGACCAGTAACCTGAAGGTCACCAACCGCATGATGTTTGAGCTCAACGGCGAGGAACAGAGCGAGCAGGAGGTGGAGGACATGTGCGCCAACGCCACCTATGACCTGAGCGTACGCGTCAAGGGTTCGCTCTACAAGGACAGCGTGGCGCCGATTGATGTCAACGGCTCTTGTATCAACGACTGGCTGCTCTACGGCGACACGCTCGAAGAGTCCAGCGAAGCGAGGTACGGCTATAAATACAGCGACATCAAGAAGGTCATCATGGACATCCTGCGCCGTGAACCCACGATTCAGTCGAACACCAACCTTCATGCCCGCAGCCTGGCGGAGGTGAGCAAGAATGAGTTGATTAAGAATTCAGAAGGGGTAACGCTCTCGGAAGGCGTGACGGCCTATCAGTTACTTTCCGATTTGGTGAGCCAGGGCTTCCTGACGCTCTACCAATCCAAGATCACCGCCACGGTGGCGAAGGGTGACTCCCTCCGCTACGTCATCTTCCCGATTTTCGGTACCGGTTCCGACGCGATGTACCATTCAGACATGGAGGTATGTACGGCGCCGATGTTCGTCAAACTCAAACCCAAGAAGGGTGGAGATGTGCCGCTGACGATCGGAGGCATATACCGTGACTCCACGCAGACGAAAATGCCGGTGGTGGTGCTGGCGAACGCACGCACCGCCAATGAGCAGATTGCCCTCCGGATTGACGCCATTTTGGCTACCGACGCTCTTTATTCGGTCACGCTCCTTTCGACCGATGACCCGAATTATTACGAGGGTGTGCACCTGCTCAATCTGGAGCCGAACAAGGTGTATAACCTCGGTGCCGAGAACCCGGATTACTACAAGAATGGCGATGATATATTACTCCGTCCGGCCACTTCCAATAACTACCAGATGCGCCAGGGCTACAACTACACCTTCGGCATCACCATGCAGACCCGCTCCGGCTTCCTGACGACGACAGACGGTTGTCCGGTCGGCACCGTGCCCTTCACCGTTTCGGTTGTGCCGGACTACCTGCGCTGGGCGCCCAAATCGAAAGATAACAACAAATGGAATGATCCCGAGAACTGGATTGGCGTGGATGTGAACAATGTGCCGCTTCATGAGAATGCCCATTTCGCCCCGATAGCTTCGACGGATGTGATTATCCCGGCGATGACGGACGGACTGCCGTACCCCGAACTGCCGGATCCGGCGCTTATCCCTTCGACGGACTCCGTCAAGCAGGTCGGCTTTGTCTACAATTCCTGCGATGACATCCGCTTCCTCGCCGGTGCGGCGATTGGCCAGCAGCAGCGTTTGAATTGCGACGTGGTGGTGGTCGATATGACGATCCCGCAGCAGAAATGGGCGCTCCGCTCTGCGCCGGTCACCGGCATGATCAGTGGTGACCTTTTCATGGCGAATGCGGACCTGTCCGGCGAGACGAAACCCTGGTCGGTCGGCCAGTTCGACGCCAGCGGACGCAGCTCATCTACGGGTAATGCTTCGTTCTGGCTCTCGGTGTACAGCCGTGCTACCGAGCATGTGAATGCCGAGACGGATAACGACTCCCGCACGGCTGCGGCCGAGTGGTCCAAGGTGACGAACGGCACGACGCTCTCGTTGCCGCCGGCACAAGGCTGGGCCGTCTATGCCCGCACCGCCTCCGGCAGCGCAGCGGACATCCGTCTGCCCAAGAGCGATGATATATATTATTACTACGACAAGTACGGCGAGAAGTTGTATGACCTGTATGAGCAGAACCTGCGCAGCATGCGTAATACGAATGCAGGCGGCACAGCCGGTCAGTTGGCTTTCAAACCGGGCATAGACGCCACCTCGCAGGGCTACACCCTTACCAACGAAGTCGCTTCCACCACCTTTGTCTTCGGTAACCCGACCTTGGGCTATATTGACATCTGGGGCTTCATTGCGGACAACGGGCTGACGGCGTCTATCGGTTATCTTAACGCCGAAGGAGTGTACACCACAGTGACCTCAGAGACAACGGGTGAGGATACCATTACCAATCCTGCCCGCTACCTGCCGCCGATGCACGCGATGGTAGTCACGGTGAGCGGAGGCGCGGTCACGACCAAGTCGGTCACCCTGAATACCAGCCGCATTGTTACCAAGCCGAGCCAAAAAGTGCGCGGCGGCAGTGCTCCGGGCAGATCGGCCAATCGTCAACCGTCCATCCGTCCATCCATCATGACCATTACGGCGGTGAACCCCGTTTCCAATCGTTGCGTATCGCGTCTCTTGCTCGGACAAGGTTACCGTGATGCCATCTACGAGGGCGAGGACGCCATGCTGACGACACTCAATATTGACAAATTTCACATGACCAACACACCCACCACGCCGTTCAATATCTACGCGGTGGAGGGTGACTGCGGTCTGAGTATCGACTTGCGCAGCGAGATTGTCAACGTGCCGCTCTCCTTCTACATGAGCGACCTGCCGTACGATCCCGTTACACAACTCTGGTTCACCGGCGTCAATGCCATGGACGGCGAGCTGGTGCTCTACGATGAACTGACGGACAGAGAGCGGGACATCATGGACGGTATATGCATCGATATTCCGACGCCCGAGGTAAGCCATGAGGTGCGCTATTACATCCGCCGCAAAGGCTTCAAACCCAATGAAGGAAACAACCCGATCGCAACCGACATCACGTCCGAGAGCCGGGAGCAGGGAACCGATAGCCGGAAGATTATCGTCAACGGCCATGTGCTCATTATCCGCAACGGTCATGTATATACGATGGTTGGACAAAAAATCAGATAACCCTATGCAGAGACGACACAATACATATAGATGGTTGATAGCAGTAAGCTGTTGGCTGTCGGTGGTGAGTGCGCCGTGCTCCGCATGGGCGTTTGACAAGACGGCTGAACCGGCCGCCCTTCCTTCGTATCAGTTCCAATCGACCTCCGCGTATGCGCCGATGGTGGGCACCTCCGCGTATTCATCTCAGGTCAGCGCACCCTTTACGGGCAGCACGCCGATGAGCAGTCCGCGCCGTAAAAGTCCCTGGGACGAGCCGGATGGCGAAGAAATAGGTGTAGCATACAAACCGCCTGTAGGAGACACGCCCTGGATTGTCATGGCGCTGCTCCTGATGGCTTATGTGGTAATCAAAAAGCGCAAGAAGAGATGCGAGTCGTAGCACAGCGTTGCGCACGCGCGGAGGTGCGCATAGATAATAAGGTGGCGGGCCGGATCGGACGCGGCTTCATGCTGCTGGTCGGCGTGACGGACGGAGACGGTGAAGCGCAGGCGGATATCCTGGCGAAAAAAGTGGCGCAGCTGCGCGTGTTCGAAGATGCGGAGGGGAAAATGAATCTGGCGCTGAAGGACGTAGGTGGTGCCGTGCTGAGTATTTCCCAGTTCACGCTCTACGCGGACTGCAAGAAAGGCAACCGCCCGTCGTTCATCCGCGCGGCGCGTCCCGAGACCGCTTCGCCGCTGTACGATTATTTCAATCAAGTGCTGCGCACGCAGTACGGACTGCAGGTGGAAACCGGACGCTTCGGGGCGGACATGCAGGTCGATTTTATCAATGACGGACCTGTCACCATCCTCCTGGATAGCGACGAGCTGTAGTTTTTTACCGAAAATGACAAAAAAAATGCAAAAAAATTTGCATATGTCAAAAAAAAGTAGTACTTTTGCACCGTGAAATGAACGAGGGGACCCGAAAAGGTCTCCTCTTCATTTTGAAAATGAGACCGTATTTGAGATTTAAGATTTATGATTTCGAAACAGGACATACAAGCGTGGATAGAAGAGTACCTGCAGGGTACCGATTATGAGTTGATCACCCTCAGCGTGTCTGCCGCCCATGATATTTTGGTGGAGGTGGATCGCCTCGCCGGCGTGGATGTGGATTTCTGCGCGGAGCTGAACCGCTATTTGGTGGGTAGGTTAGAGGACGCTGCGCTACAGGACGCTGCGCTACAGGATTATTCCCTCGAGGTGGGGAGTGTGAGTCTGACAGACCCGTTCAAGACCAAAATGCAGTACGAGAAGAACCTCGGGCACGACGTGGAGGTGCTGGTTGAAGGCAAGAAGCTCCGCGGGCAGTTGGTGTCGGTGGATGAAGAGACGTTCAGCGTGGACATTGAGGAGAAAGTGGCGGTGGAGGGCAAGAAGCGCAAAGAAACGCAGATCGTCACCCACACCTGGCGTTACGATGAACCCAAGTACGTCAAGTATGACCTACGGTTCTAATTAAAAATTAAAAATTACGAAAATTGCGTAGCAATAATCGTTCGAGTGAAACGAGATAAGAATTAAGAAAATTGCAAAGCAATAATCGTTCGAGTAAAGCGAGATAAGAATTAAAACTATATAAGCAAAAATGGCAAGTACAAAACAAGAAACAATCAATCTGATTGACATTTTTTCGGAGTTCAAGGACTTCAAGCGGATTGACAAGCAGACGTTCATCAACGTGCTGCAAGACTCCTTCCGCAGCGTGATTACCAAAATGTACGGCAACGCCGCCAACTATGACGTCATCGTCAACCCGGACAAAGGTGACCTCGAGATTTACCGTAACCGTCTGGTGATGGAGGATGACGACGTGGCCAATCCGGAAACGCAGATCGCGCTCAGCGACGCCCTGCTGCTGGACGACGAAGCGGAAGTGGGTGAGGAGGTAACGGACAAAGTGGACCTCCAGTCCTTCGGACGACGTATGATCCTCAACCTCCGTCAAACCCTCGCATCGAAAATTCTGGAGCTCCAGAAAGAGAGCATTTACCAGAAATACAAAGAGATGGTCGGCCAGGTGGTAACCGGCGAGCTGTACCAGGTATGGAAGAAAGAGATGTTACTGCTCGACGAGGACGGGAACGAGCTTTATCTGCCGAAGCAGAACCAGATTTCCACCGATTTCTACCGCAAGGGTGAGATGGTTCGCGCCGTGGTTATCCAGGTGGAGAACAAGAACCAGACGCCGAAAATCATCCTTTCCCGTACCGCTCCGCTCTTCCTCCAGCGCCTGTTTGAGCAGGAGGTTCCGGAGGTGAAGGAAGGTCTGATAGCCATCAAGAAAATCGCCCGTATCCCGGGTGAGCGCGCCAAGGTGGCGGTGGAGACCTTCGACGACCGCATCGACCCGGTAGGCGCATGTGTGGGCGTGAAGGGTGCGCGTATCCATGGCATCGTGCGCGAGCTGCGCAACGAGAACATCGACGTGATCAACTATACGCCGAACACCAAGCTCTACATCCAGCGTGCCCTCGCTCCGGCGCGTATCTCGTCCATGGAAATTGACGAGGAGGCCATGACGGCAAAGGTCTATCTGCAGCCGGAGGAGGTCAGCCTCGCTATCGGTAAGGGCGGCTATAACATCAAGCTGGCATCTATGCTGACGGGCTACGAGATCGACGTTTACCGCGAGATCAACGAGCAGGATATGGACGACATCTATCTGGACGAGTTCAACGACGAAATCGACCAGTGGGTACTCGACGCCTTCAAGGCTATCGGCCTGGACACCGCCAAGGATGTGCTGGGTATGAGCAAGGAGGAACTGCTGCGTCAGACCGACCTCGAGGAGGAGACGATTGACGACGTGCTCCGCATCCTCAATGCCGAATTTGCAAACGACTAACCTAACCCCTCGCGCGGCGCGAGAATAAACAACGCCGAGGGTATATGGCTATAAAGTTAATTAAAGCTTGTAAAGAACTGAACATAGGTATGGCCACTCTCACCGCCTGGTGCGAGAAGAACGGTCATTCTATCGAAGCGGACCCGAACGTGCGTATCGACGACGACCTATACCTGCTGCTCGCCAAGGAGTTCAACAAAGACATGGCTATGAAGATCGAGGCGGACCGTCTGGCCGCCGCGCGTCAGGCCCGCGAGGAAGCCGACAAAGCAGCCGCGGAGGAAGCGAAGCGCATCGCGGAGGAGGCGGAGCAGGCGCGTCAGGCCGCGGAAGCCGCCAAGCGTGAAGCCGCCAAAGCCGCCGCCCAGCGTGCTGCCGAAGAGGCGGAGAAAGCACGTCTGGCTGCCGAAAAAGCCAAAGCCGAAGCTGAGGCTGCCAAAGCCGCCAAAGCAGAGCAAGCCAAGGCCCAGCAGGCCAAAGCCGAGGCTGTGAAGGCGGAACCGGCAAAAGCAGAGCCGGCGGAGAGCACACCGCAGCCCAAGAAGCAGGAGATTTTCACGCTCGGCAAGCCGGAGCTGAAGCACACCCCGAAAGTGGTGGGCAAGATCGACCTCGACTCCATCGACACCTCTACGCGTCCTGCCAAGAAGACGAAGGAGCAGAAGCGCAAAGAGCGTGAGGAGCGTCAGCAGGCCCAGCAGGCGCAGCAGCAACAGGCGGCCGAGAAGCGCAAACGCGAGCGTATCAAGAACAACGCCGCCAAGGTGGACCCGAACGACAAGCGCAACCAGGCCGGTAAGAAGAGCAAGAAGAACCAGCCCCGTGAGGCTTCTCAGGAAGATGTGGAGAAGGCGCTGAAAGAGACGCTCAACCGTCTGCAGCAGAAGCAGAACAAGTCCAACACGTCCAAATACAAACGTGAGCGCCGTGAGCAGGAACGCGAGAAGCACGAACTGGAACTGATGGAGGCACAGGAGCAATCCAAAGTGCTCAAACTGACGGAGTTCGTGACCGCCAACGACCTCGCCGTGATGATGAACGTGCCGGTGAACAAGATCATCGGTACCTGTATGAGTCTCGGCCTGTTCGTTTCCATCAACCAGCGTCTGGACGCCGAGACCATCAACCTGGTGGCGGAGGAGTTCGGGTTCAGCACCGAATACGTATCCGCCAAGGTGGTGGAGGAGATTAACGCCGACGAGGTGGTGAACGACGAGGACATCGAGCCTCGCTGCCCGATCATCACCGTGATGGGTCACGTGGACCACGGTAAGACCTCGCTGCTCGACCATATCCGTAATGCGAACGTGATTGCCGGTGAGGCGGGTGGTATCACCCAGCACATCGGTGCCTACAACGTGAAGCTGAAGAACGGTCAGCACATCACCTTCCTCGATACGCCGGGTCACGCGGCCTTCACCGCCATGCGTGCCCGTGGTGCCAAGGTGACGGACATCGCCATCATCATCATCGCTGCCGACGACGCGGTCATGCCTCAGACGATCGAGGCGATCAACCACGCCCAGGCCGCCGGTGTACCGATGGTCTTCGCCATCAACAAAGTGGATAAGCCGGGTGCCAATCCCGACAAGATACGTGAGCAGCTGAGTAACATGAACATCCTCGTGGAGGACTGGGGCGGTAAATACCAATGCCAGGAGATTTCCGCGAAGAAGGGTGACGGTGTGTACGAGCTGCTGGAAAAAGTGCTGCTGGAAGCCGAGCTGCTGGACCTCAAGGCCAACCCGAAGCGTCGCGCCAAAGGTTCGGTCATCGAGTCCTCGCTGGACAAAGGACGCGGCTATGTAGCTACGCTCCTGGTGCAGGACGGTACGCTCCATATGGGTGACATCGTGCTCGCCGGAACCTACCACGGTCGCATCAAGGCCATGTTCAACGAGCGCGGCCAGCGGATTACGGAGGTGCGTCCGGGCGAGCCCTGCTCGATACTCGGTCTGAACGGTGCGCCGCAGGCCGGCGACGAGTTCAACGTGCTGCCGACCGAGCAGGAGGCACGCGAGATCGCATCCAAGCGCGAGCAGCTCCAGCGCGAGCAGTCCATCCGCACGAAGAAGCATATCGGTCTGGAGGAGATCGGACGCCGTCTGGCTATCGGTGACTTCAAGGAACTGAACGTCATCGTCAAGGCCGACGTGGACGGTTCGGTAGAGGCTATCAAGGATAGTCTTATCAAGCTCTCGACGGAGAACATACAGGTCAATGTCATCCACGGCGCCGTAGGTGCCATCAGCGACAGCGATGTCATGCTGGCTGCGGCTTCGGATGCGATGATCGTCGGCTTCAACGTCCGTCCGACCGGTACCGCCCGTAAGATGGCGGAGACCGAGGAGGTGGATATTCGTATCTACTCGATTATCTACGATGCTATCAACGAGCTCAAGGACGCTATGGCGGGTATGCTCTCGCCGGAGGTGAAGGAGGAAGTGACGGCTACCCTCGAGGTGCTCCAGACCTTCCACATCTCCAAGGTGGGTACGATCGCCGGTTGTATCGTGCGCGAAGGCAAAATCAAGCGCGGCAACAAAGTGCGTGTCATCCGTGACGGCATCGTTATCAAGACGGCGGACCTGGCTTCGCTCAAGCATGTCAAGGATGATATCAAGGAAGCCGGTGTGAACACCGAGTGCGGTCTGAGCCTCAAGGCATACGACGACCTGCAGGTAGGCGACATGCTCGAGTCGTTCGAGGAAATAGAAGTAGCTAAATCCCTCTAATTGCGCAAGGCGAATGATGAAAGGCAACAGGATTTATACGGTGCTGTGTGTGGCGGTGCTCTGCCTTCTGGGTGTGAGCACGGCCCGCGCAGAGGACAACGTAGCTTACCTCAACCAGCGCAACGAGTTGCGTATAGGATGGGGTGACCAGTTGTTCGAGTCGCTAATGTGGCACAATCCCACCTTCACCGCCACCACCATGCCGGTGAGCGCCACCTTCACCTACCACGAGAACTACCGGTACTGCCAGCACGTATGGGCGGAGTACCAGTGGCGCTTCAAGAACTGGGTGTCTTTCGGTGGCATGATTGATTTCAGCGAGGTGCTGTGGGACGACGTGACGCGCAACGGCGCAGGCGTGGAGATGGCGCGTAGTACCAACCGCCATTTCTATAACATCGTCATCATGCCCACCGTGCGCTTCACCTATTACCACCACCCGAACGTCAACCTGTACTCGGGTCTGGGATTCGGAATGGGCATCAACGGAGGTACAGAGACCAATGCGGCGGGACACCACACCGACATAGGTGCAGCGGTGAACATCACCCTCTTCGGCGTCAGTGCCAACTACAACCGATGGTTCTGGACCGTCGATTTCGGAGGTTTATATTCCCTCCGCGATATGAATACTATCTTTTTAGCTTCATCACGAATAATCAATGTAGGATGCGGAGTAAGATTTTAATATTATTGCTTTTGGCCCTGACGGTCGTTTCCTGTCGGTTCCGGCAGGACGAGTACGTCGATTTTGCGGACATATCAGCCGCCAAGGGGCTGAAATTCAAGGTCATCAGTCAGCATGAAACGGATCTGAGCGGCGGCGTGCCTTATAACTGTTTTCTGCCGGACGGCACGCCGTTGGTGGAGTACAACGAGACGTTCGACGCGTCCGAACCGAGCGGTCAGGCTGCCAACGGTCCGCGCAAGACCAGCAGCGTCACCGGTACCGCCATCGCGCAGGAGTTGATCAAGTACGGCAACCAGAACCGCGTGTACGAGATCGTGGGTACGTACCCCAGCTTGGATGTGAACTGGATGCCGACCACCCTTTCGGGTAAGGTGATCCTGCCCAAGGGCCGCAAGGCCAAACGGCTCATCCTGGTGAGCCACTACACGGTGGGCAGCAACCGCGAAGCGCCCAGTAACTGCTTCTCGCTCGAGGGCCTGCTGGTCAAAATGGGTTACGGCCTGATCATCCCGGACTACGAAGGATACGGTCTGACGGCCGACCATGTGCACCCATACCTGGTGAAGGACATCACCGCTTACCAGGTGCTCGATATGTATTTCGCTGTCAAAGAGTGGCTGAAAGCGGTGGACCTGGAGCCCGAGCACGAGGACATCTACCTGATGGGTTACAGTCAGGGCGGCGCCATCACGATGGCGGTGCAGTACCTGGCGGAGACTATGTATGACAACCCCGAGGACTCGCTCTATATTCCCATCCATCGCGTGTTCGCCGGCGGCGGACCGTATGACGTCAAAGCGACCTACGAGCGCTTCGTCACCACCGACACCGCCAGTTATCCGGTGGCTGTACCCCTGGTGGTGCAAGGGATGATTTTGGGCAATAACCTCAACGTGAAGATGACCGACTTGATGCAACCCTGGCTGTACAACAAAATGGACGAATGGGTGAACAGCAAGCGCTTCACCACCGGCCAGATGAACAAACTGATTGGCACGAAGGTGACCCACGAACTGCTGACCAAGGAAGCGATGGACCAGAAATCGGCGAACGTGGCGGAGCTCTACAAAGCCATGACCGACAACTCCATCATCTCCATGGACTGGACGCCGCAGGCATCGGTCTATATGATGCACTCGATCGACGACGAGACGGTGCCCTTCACCAATGCCGCCAACGCCAAATCCAAGTGGAAGGACGCGAACATAACCTATAATTTCGGCCACTACGGCGGCCATGTGATCACCTGCGTACGGTTTATCTTTACCGTCCAGACATTGTTGCAACAAGAAGAACAGGAGGTGAAACAGTATGAATAAGACCGCTTCGCTAAAAGAGCTAGGACTGCTCGCAGCACTCGTTATCTTCCTTCTTCCATCCTGCAGCCCCGAAGCACCGTGGACGACGAGTAACGTGAAAATCAATTTGTCCGTCCAGACCGTTTCGGCGGGATTTGTGGAGTGCGATTTCACACCCGATAAGGATGCCTATTACCTCATCGCCATCGAGACGGCGCGCAAGGACTACGACCCCATGCAGCACCAGAAGCAGTTTATGACCTTGGCGCTGGACTCCGCGTATGCCGAGTACCTCATTTGGCGTAACGAGCTGCTGCGGAAAGGGGAATTCAACATTGCTCCCTTCGCCAGCCATGGACTGCAGTACGGTAAGATGGAGCATTTCTTCACCTCCCTCGTGCCCAACGAGGACTATTGGATCTATGCGTTTGTGGTGAACCCGCAGACCATGAAACCGGAGGGACAACTCTTCATGACGACGGTTCATACCACCGACACGAGCATTGTCGATGTGCATTTTGCCTACCGCGTGAAAGGATATTGGGACTACACGTATCCGCTTGATTCGCTGGGAAATATATACCCGCGTTTCCCGTACCTGGCCACGACCTGCGACAGCCTCACCCTTGCGGCGGCGGGAGAGACCGATCCCGTGTACTATTTCTATCTTTGGACGCTGGACCAGTTCCTCAACCCGAAAGACGCGAACGTCTTCTATGGCGTCCACGCGGTGGAGAACGACGGCTGGTCTTCCATCGAGGCTTTCGAGGAAGGGCACACCTATTACACCGCCATCGCCGGCTTTGACGGCCTGTTCGAGCACCTGACGGTGTACCGCTTCGTCTGGACCGGGGATTCGTGCAACCTCTATTTCACCGACACCGACCCGGCGAACATCGCCTACAGCCTTCTGGACGAATAATCTATGCGCATCACTCTGCTCGTCGTAGGCAAGACAACGGACGCGCGGCTGGCTGCGCTCATCGATGAATACAAACAACGGCTCACCCATTATGTGCCGTTCGAGTTCGTCGTCATTCCCGACATCAAGAATGCCAAGTCGCTCAGCGAGGAGCAGCTGAAGAGCCTGGAGGGCGCGGAGATTATCCGCCGCCTAACGCCCAACATGGAGGTGGTGCTGCTGGATGAGCACGGCAGGATGTACCGCTCCATCGAGTACGCCGACTGGCTGCAGAAGAAGATGGCGTCCGGCAAGGACCTGACGCTGGTCATCGGCGGTGCCTACGGCTTCAGCGAGGCGGTCTATCAGCGCGCCAACGGCAAGCTCAGCCTGAGCGCCATGACTTTCAGCCACCAGATGATACGATTAATGGCCATTGAGCAGCTGTACCGCGCAATGACCATTCTTCGTAACGAACCGTACCACCACGAGTGATTATCTCACCCGTAGTTTCTGGCCGATCTGGAGCACTTTGGTCTCCTTGATATTATTCAACTGACAGAGACGTTTGACGGACGTACCATATTTCTTGGCGATGCCTGAAAGGGTGTCGCCTTGTTTTACCCGGTACCACTGCATGGCCGCCTGCTCGGCGCGTTTCTGCTTCATCGCCTTGATGCCGATGACGTACTCGTTGGGGTTGCGGAGCTGACCGGTGGTGAAATCGATGACAGAGGCGGGGTCGAAGGCTTCGCCTAAATAGCGCATCTCGAGGTGGAGGTGACTGCCGGTTGAACGTCCGGTGTTGCCTCCCAAGCCCAGCACGTAACCAGCCGGAACCTGCTCGTACTCGTCCACCAGCGGACGGCTGAGGTGGCCGTAGATCGTCTCCAGACCGTTGTCATGGCGCATCACCACAAAATAGCCGTAGCCGCGCGGGTCCCAACCGACGATACGCACCTGTCCGCCCCAGGCGGCACGGATGGAGTCACCCACCTGCACCTTGATATCCGTTCCCTTGTGCATGCGGTTGCGACGCCAGCCGAACGAACTGGTGATGTAACCCGGCGCAGGCAGGCAGAAACCCGCCATGGGGATATGCACATCGTCCTTGAGCGAGTCGAACATCGTGCCGTAGGGGTTGACGCGTTCGTCCGTCCAGATGAAGCGGTATATACTGTCTGCCGGGTGGTGGTTCATCAGGCTCGTGTCTGCCATCAGGTACTGCAGCGCCATCTTATAGACCACATCGCCCTCTTTCGTGCGCACGATGATCTTACGCGGCAGCACGTCCAGGTCGCAACCCAAGATCAGCGTGTCGTGGGAGAACAAGCCCGCCAGGCACTCCGGCAACTGGGACGCACGCACGTCCAGGTCATCCAATTCCTCCAACTCGTCACCCTCGCTGTCCAACGCCGCGCTGTCCAGAGGTACATTATCGACAGCCGGCATGTTCTGCGCATTTAATGGAAGCAGAAACAGGAGAAGCAGAAGCCACAAAGATACAAGATTACGCATACTATTCCGATGATTCCGATGATTACACTGATAGCAATAAGCCATTTCTTCCAGGAGTCCATGGTACCCGGTATTTTGGTGAACGGGAAACGAACCTGCTCTGTGAGGGTGCGTCCGAAGACCACGCTGATGATGGCGTCGGAGTTGACCGCCCATCCGTTGGCGTTGAGTACCGGCGCGAGGTTACGACGGCGCAGCTTGAGCCAGGCCATCACCATGCTCGGACCGCTGATAACGAGTAAGATGGCTACGAACACAATCAGTACCTGCCACCATTTGAGATGTGACAGTCCGCTGCTCACGCTGACCAACGCGGTACCGATCATGCCTAAAGCCATGCCGATGGCGGCAAATATACCGGCGAACTTGGCGATGTCGAAGGCCGGCGCAGGAGCCGCTTCGGTGCCCTTGGCTTTTGCGTCAATCTTGGCGGTCACGTCGCTCATCATCTTCGCATCTTTCTCTGCAGCCGACTGGTTGATTTTCTCTTCCACCCACTTGGAGAGCTTGCGGTACGGCGTCCAGAAGGCCTGACGGATAGAAATGGGGTTGTCGATGATTTTGAAAACAGAGGCATCGTAGTCGTTGCCCTCGTTGTCGTAGAATACACCGTTCTTGCCCACGCTCAGGTTCTTGATGTCGCCCTGCGTCATGGCTGCTACAATCTGCATTTTCTTGCCTAATTTCTGTGAAACGCAGTCGCAGTAGAGCAGATAGATGCCGGAGAGCGGAGCCTGCACGTCGTGCTTGGGCAGGTCGTTCACGCGCATACAGAGGTGGCACGCACGCTGGTCGATGACGAGCGTACCCGCTTCGAACGAAGCGATCGTGCTGCTGTCGCGGTCGTAGAAGTCCTCGAACGTAATGTAGTTACGCAGCAGGCGGTAGAAATCGCGGTGGAGCAGCAGCAGCTTGCGCAAGGGCATATACTTGGCTTTGCCGGCAGCCAAAGCGTCCGCATTGGCGGTCTCGGCCGCAGTCTTCGCGGCCTCCCATTCGGCGATGGCCTTGCCCATCTCAGCAAATTTCTTCTCTGTCATGCCGGGCTTCGGTGCATCCTCCGGGATAACCGCCAAGCCTAATTTCTGCAGTTTTTCCTGCTCGTAGTAAGCGGCGTACTCGGCGCTCTTCTCCTTGTATGCAGCGATGACATCCGCCTCAAGCGGCGCTGCCGGAACAGGCTGTTCCTCAATCGTCACGGCGTCAATCGCCGCCTGCACATCCGCCAGGCAGATGTTGTCCGATTGTCCGTTAATCTCCCGTGCCACACCGGCGATGGCCTCATCGGCGATGTTGTCCAGGGCGATGCAGTCCGTCTGCTGCAGCAGGCTGTCCGGCTTGACCAGCGTTGCGCACAGCCACTCTGCGGTGGCAATCACTTCTTTCACACGCAATTTGCCGTCGCCGTCCACGTCCATCAGACTCAACGAGTCGGAACTGATTTCCAGACCCGTGGTGGGGCAGGAGAGGACGGTCCACTCTTTCTTGTCCAGTTCGCCTAAATGGCGGATGTCTTCACCCGACTGGATTCGCACGCGGGTGACGCTTCCTACATTCGCGTAGGTCCATTTGTACTTTGCCATAAAATTTATCATTACAACATTAAATCATTCCATCATGCATTCACTCCTGCCGAATATATTTCGGAAAGGACTGCTCGAACAGCTTCACCGCCTGGGCGAGGGATCCGAAAAGTTCGCCGCCGGAGGCATTGGCGTGTCCGCCGCCATGGAACACCTCGTTCGCCCATACATTGACCGGCCGGTCACCCTGCGAGCGGAACGAGAGCCGGATGCGCGGCTTGGGCGTGCCGGGTTTGGGGCGCTCCTCGCGCATGAACACCGAGTAATAGACATCGCTGATCTGCAGCGGCATATTGACCAGCCCTTCCGTGTCACCCACTTTGTAGTGGTACTGGTCCAGCTCATCCGCCGACAGCGTGATAAGCGCCAGGTGGTAGTCGGGATAGATGCGCATTTTTCGGTACAAGGCGTAGCCCATCAGCCGCACGCGGTCGGTCGTGTACTGGTTGAACACGGCGTTGTAAATCTCATCTTTCTGTACGCCCGCGCGCACCAGTTCCGCTATAATCTCGTATAACTCGCAGCTCGTCGAGTTGAAGCTGAAATTACCCGTGTCGGTCATCAGACCCGTGTAGATACATGTAGCGATCCCGGTGGTCAGCCACGGCCCGTCCGTCATCTGCCGCAACAGGCGGTACACCGTCTCCGAGGCCGAAGTCAGCTCCGGATGGGAGAACGCTACGTTCGCAAAATCCGTCGGGTTGAGGTGATGGTCAATCATGATCTTGGGGCACGGGTTCGCCATCATCTTCTCTCCCACCGGCCCGATACGCTTCGGGTCGTTGAAGTCCGTGCAAACGAACAGGTCCGCCTGCGCCAACAGCGCGTTGCCTTGCTCCGCCTGCGTCTCATAGACCACGATATTCGCCACGCCGGGCATCCAGTTGAAGAACGCCGGAAACGCATTCGGCACAAGCAGTGACACGTTTCTTTCGGCGTAGCGGTCCACCACGTAGTGGTACATCGCCAAGGCGGAACCCATCGCGTCGCCGTCCGGCGCCATGTGGGTCACAATCACTATATTTCGGGCATCGCGCAGCAGGTCCGCCGCGCGCTGCACTTCTTCGCTATTCAGTATATTTGTCATCCTTTTGTCGGGGTATTAACCTTTGCGGGTGCAAAGGTACAACAAAAAAATGGAATATACAAGAGAAAGCGTCTTTTGCCGTCGCTTTTTCATTACTTTTTCGGATGCAGAGCTTTTTTTCTGCCGCGCACTCTTGCGTATATGAGAAATTATTACTAATTTTGCCGTCGATTTGTAATGTGACACGCACTATGACGAAAAAACATCTCTTCTGGATCGCCGTCCTGCTCTTTTCTGCGATGGAGCTGATGGCAGACGCCCTTAGTCCGGAGCAAGCCGGACAGATCGCTTCCCGTTTCATGACCGAGTATCGGCACCGCCGTTTGGAGCAAGGCCTGCCCGTGCGTCACGCGGCGTCGGCAGCCGGACCCATGGAGACCGCCGTGCTCTTCGATGCGGTGGACAAAGCGGGGCAGCCTTACCTGTACACCGTCCGTTTTCCGGAGCAGGGTGGTTATGTGCTGGTCAGCGGAGATGACCGCTTCGCCGCTGTGCTGGGCTACAGCGAGGACGGCGGACTGGACGAGCAGCACATGCCGGAGCACATCCGCGCCTGGCTGCAAGGCTATATTGATGAGATGCAGTACCTGGAGTCGGTCGGCTATACACCGTCCGTCACCACCCGTGCCGGGGCATCCAAAGCGGCTATTCAGCCCTTGATTGCCACGCGGTGGAACCAGGGCGAACCCTATTATAACGCCTGCCCGTACGACAAGACGAACAAGCACTCCGTCACGGGTTGTGTGGCAACGGCAATGGCGCAGTTCATCAATTATCACATGCAGCATTCCCATGCGCCGGTTGCTATTCAGACGCAGATAGACGCCTACCAGACCAAGTCGTACGGCCTCGCGGTGGATGCCATCCCTGCCGGCACCCTCCTGCCGGACC
>Ga0265298_10004902_pt1 | contig 16958 bp, 10 predicted proteins | sample AusTroGonzalo_MG_3_FD_193486 | JGI IMG/M metagenome (GOLD analysis project Ga0265298, IMG submission 193486) | Bovine rumen microbial communities from tropical cattle in Woodstock, Queensland, Australia - Gonzalo_01 | ecosystem: Host-associated > Mammals > Digestive system > Stomach > Rumen ... | reverse complement strand
CTCAAGATTACCTGGCGCTAAGCGCTGGGTAATCTTTTACCTATTATTATATAAATACCAAAACTATGAAACGTCTATACCTATTTTTAACAGTCCTCGCCACTACGCTGAGCACACAGGCGCAAGATGACCTTGTGATTAACGAAGTGATGCAGTCAAACATCGACTGTATCATGGACGACCTCAACGACTTCCCCGACTCGTGGGTTGAGTTGTACAACCCGACCATGGAAAGCATCTTCCTGAAAGACTACAAGATTGGTACGAAGGACAAGGCCAACAAGGCGTGGCAGTTGCCAGATGTCAAAATTGCCAGTCATCAGCATATCGTCATCTTCTGTGACAAGGCGGGTGGTGACGAAGGAGTAACGGCACTACATACCGATTTCCGCCTGGAGTCAGGCAAGGACGGAAACATCTTCCTGTTCAAAGGCGACGAGATTGTCGACAAGCTGGAGAAGATGGCCAAGCAGCCTGCACCCAACATTGCCTATGGCCGTGAGACTGACGGCTCTGACCAGTGGGGCTACGAGTTGCACCCTACACCTGGCGAGGCCAATGGAGGCTTTGTCGTGGATGCCAAGCACCTGTTGGGCGAACCCGTCTTCAGCCAGAAAGGACAGGTTTTTGAGAACGGCCAGATGTGCCAACTGACACTGTCACTGCCTGATGGTGCCCCCGAGGGTACCGAGATTCGCTACACCCTCGACGGTAAGGAGCCTACGATAGCCAGTCAGAAATATACCGCTCCCCTATCCTTCTACAGCACTACGGTGGTTCGTGCCAAGCTGCTCTGCGACGGCTATCTGTCGCCCCGCTCCACCTGTCACTCCTACATTTTCTTCCCCCAAAACCGCCCACTGACGCTGTCGGTAGTCAGCATCATCACGGACAACATGTACCTGAACGACGCCAAAATCGGTATCTATGTGGAAGGCACCTATGGCAACAATGCCAGCAACAACTACAAGAAGAACTATGAATATGACTGGCGCCGTCCGATGAACATCGAGTTCTTCGAGACATCGGGCCAGGAGAGCGTCATCAACCAGTTAGGCGAGATGCGCATCTGCGGGGGTGCCACACGTGGCAACGCCAGGAAGTCGCTGGCCATCTATGCCAACAAGCGCTTTGGCGAGAAGCGTCTTAACTACGAGTTCTTCCCCGACCAGAAGCCAGGACTGAAAGATTTCAAGAGCATCATGCTACGCAATGCCGGCAACGATTTCGACTACCTCTACATGCGCGACGCCATCATCCAGCGCACCATGGCCCAGCATGTCGACCTCGACTGGCAGGCCTGGCGCCCCGTCATCGTCTATATCAACGGTGAGTATATGGGTATGCTCAACATCCGTGAGCGCTCCAATGAGGACAATATCTATACCAACTACGACGGTCTGGAAGACATCGACATGATAGAGAACGACTGGGAGCTGAAAGAGGGTACGATGGACCACTACAACGCCTTCAAGGAGTTCTATAATGAGCATGGCCACACCTTGGCGGAATATGCCGAGTGGATGGACTGGCAGGAGTATATCAACCTGATGGTGGAGAACATGTATTTCAACAACCAGGACTTCCCAGGCAATAACATTGTCATCTGGCGTCCACAGGGTGAAGGCGGCAAATGGCGCTGGATTACCAAGGACACCGACTTCGGACTGGGTCTCTATGGTAGTGCCCCCAACTACAACACCATCGAGTGGATGTACAACAACAGCTATGACCCAGACAGAGCTTGGGGCAACACCTACGAGGCCACGCGTCTCTTCCGCCGTCTGATGGAGGATGCCGATTTCAAGCGTGAATTCCTGGACAGGGCTGCCATCTATATGGGCGACTTCCTGAATGAGAAAGGCACACGTGCTATATGGGACGAGATGTATGACATGATTAAGACGGAATATCCCTACCATCGTGAACTCATCAACCGCTGGTGGCCCAACTACAACGACGAGCTCAGCAGTGCCCGCAACTGGCTCAACAAACGCACCAACTACTTTTATAAGCAACTGGCCGACTACTACAGCTGGGGCACGCCCACTGCGGTGACTATCAACAAGACCAATCCCAGCGACGTAACGCTGACCTTCAACGGCATCACGCTGACAGGTAACGTGTTCGACGGTAAATACTACGCTAAGCGCACCATCACCCTCAGTGCCACTGCTAACGAAGAGGGCAAGACAGTTACTGGCTGGAAGGTCACAGGTGGCCTCAACAAGGAGGTTCAGGGTAATGAGCTAACGCTGACCATGCCCAATAGCTCCATTGCCATCATGCCCCTCATCGGCAACGCCTCAGGCATCGAGGAACTCTCAACTGTCAACTCTCAACTGTCAACTCTCTATGACCTGCTGGGCAACAAAGTGCAGACTCCTCAGGCTGGAAGAATCTATGTCCAGAACGGTAAAAAAATCATCTGGCGTTAACGGCCAGATGATTAAAGATATAAGGATTAGTCAGCGCTCAGCGTCTGGCTAATTTTTTGTTCACGGTGACAGATGCGCACCTCGATACCAAACTTCTCATGGATATGTTCGGCTAAGTGCTGCGCACTATATACAGAACGGTGCTGACCACCCGTACAGCCAAAGCAGAACATCAGGCTGGTGAAGCCACGCTGGATATAGCGGCGCACATGGGCATCAGCCAGCTTATAGACGCTATCCAGGAATGTCAGTATCTCACCATCGTCCTCCAAGAAACGGATGACGGGCTCATCCAGACCTGTCAGCTGCTTGTACGGCTCATAACGGCCAGGGTTGTGCGTGCTACGGCAGTCGAAGACATAGCCACCACCATTGCCACTCTCATCCTCAGGAATGCCCTTGGTATATGAGAAGCTATAAACACGAACCACCAGCGGACCCTGGGCATCGTATTTAGAGAACGTGGCAGGACCATCCTGTGGGTGAGGCTTATAGGGGTTCAGGTCTGTCGTCTTGTAACCATCAGCACGACTGATTGTTGTCTGTACCTGCTGGAAGCGAGGCATCTCCGTCAACTTACGAAGGATATCGGTCAGATACGGATAGGGGAAGTTACGCTCGTCGAGCAACTCACGGATATTCTGCATGGCAGGCGGAATAGACTCGATGAAGTGCAGCTTACGCTCGAAATAGCCACGGAAGCCATAGGCACCCAGCACCTGCAACTGACGGAACAGTACAAAGAGTGACAGGCGGTCGACGAAATGGTGGGGCGACGGAACCTCCGTCAACTGCTTCATGGCATTGTAGTATTCGTAGACCATCTCACGGCGTACCTTATAAGGATACTTGGCGCTGGCCTGCCAGAGGAACGATGCCAGGTCGTAGTAGTACGGACCCTTACGACCACCCTGGAAATCGATGAAGAACGGACGTCCCTCGCTGTTCAGCATCACATTCCTTGCCTGGAAGTCACGATAGAGGAATCCCTGTGCATCGTCGGCATTCGTCAGGTCCTTGGCCAACAGGCGGAAGTCGGCTTCCAGCTTCAACTCATGGAAGTCAATTTCCGTAGCCTTCAAGAAGCAGTATTTGAAATAGTTGAGGTCGAAGAGCACAGAGTCGCTATCGAAAGCGGGCTGGGGATAACAGTTGGCAAAGTCAAGGCCGTCGGCACCCACCAGCTGAATCTTGGGCAACTCACGGATGGTACGGCGCAACAGCTCCTGCTCTTTCAGCGTATAACGGCCACCAGCCTCACGACCACCACGAATGGCGTCGAACAGCGACATAGAACCCAAATCGGTCTGGATATATCGCAACTCGTCGTCGCTGACAGCAAGAATGGTAGGAACAGGCAACTTACATTCAGTAAAATGCTTGGCCAGGTAGACAAAGGCGTGATTCTCGTCACGACTGGTACCTACACAACCTACTACGCTCTTGCCCTCCGAAGAAGTCATGCGATAGTACTCACGATTACTTCCACCAGCTGTCAGCTGCTGTACGTTCTGGGGTTCTTCCCCACTCCATTTCTTGTATAGTTCAACTAATTTCTGCATATTGTTGGCAAAGGTAGTGCAAACCGAGCGAAATGCAAAATAAATTTCGATTTATTTTCAAAAGAATAAAAAACATTAAATACTAAATGTTTTGCACATGAAATGGCATAAACTCTGAAATAATTAATAATTTTGCAAGCGAAAAGACAAAAATCATATTTTAAAGACATAACTAACGCATTATGAAAAAAACTTTTTTACTCCTGTTATCAATGATGGGCATCCTGTCTGCACAAGCTGTCGACGACAACACCGTAGAGGTCGTATACAATGAGACGACTGCTACTGTTACCATTGCAGACAACATTAAAAGCTACATCACCGTCAGTTCTGACAATTCCTCACATGTCATCATCACATCGACGATTGATGGTGAGGAGATTGTCTACAACCTCAGTGGCACGACAAACGACGGTTCGTTCTGTCTGAACGGCACCTACAAATGTGAGATAGACCTGAATGGCCTCACGCTGACCAATCCCAGCGGTCCTGCGCTGAACATCCAGAACGGCAAGCGTATCGCCATCAGCGCCAAGAAGAATACTACCAACACGCTCACCGATGCCAAGAATGACGACTTTAATGGTTGCATCTACTGCACAGGTCATCTGGAGTTCAAGGGCAAGGGCGAGTTGAACGTGGAAGGAAAAGCAAAGCACGCCATCGCCAGTGCAGAGTATGTGGAAGTCAAGAACCTGACGCTTAACATCATTGGTGCCAAGAAGGACGGCATCCACTGCAAGGAGTATTTCCTCATGGAGAGCGGCACTGTCACCATCAGCAACACGGGTGACGACGGCATCCAGTGCGAGTTGGACGGTGAGGCCTCAACAGGTGAGATTGCTGACCATGAAGACGAAGATACTGGCAATGTCTACCAATTAGACGGCACACTGACCATCAAGGACTATAGTGGCAAAGCCATCAAGGCCGATGGTGGCATCTACTACAGAGGTGGCACACAGGATTTCAATACCAACGACACCTCATCGACAGGCATTGAGAATATTCAAAGCTCAAAGTCTAACGTTCAAAATAATGATGCCATCTACGACCTCAATGGTCGTCGCATCAGCGTCCCCTCTCATGGCATCTACATCCAGAGCGGAAAGAAGGTCGTGAAATAACGCCCCCTTCCATCAGTCATACTATCAGCGAGGTATTTGAAATATCTTTGCAATCAAGTACTGCCGATTGTACATACGGGATGGAAAAGAATAAGGATGATAAACATATGGGATGGCGCGGTAGTCGGAAAAACTACCGCTGGCCAGGGACTTACCATATTACCATCAATGTCATGGAGCGCCAGCAACAGCCTTTAGGGCGCGTTACGGGCGACGTGAGCAAGCCTGATGGCGACCCACTCGCTCCGAAAGTTTACCTTTCGGAAATCGGCAAAATGGTAGAACAAGAACTGCTGCAAAGTATCCACGCCCACTACCCGATGGTAGAGGTTGAAGACTATGTCGTCATGCCCGACCATCTACATTTTATCGTGGTGGTGCATCACGACATCGTTAGCAGTAAAGGACGGGATACACACCTGGGGCAAGTCATTGCCGGCTTTAAGAAAGGCTGCAACCGCCGCTATTGGGAGCTTACAGGCCAGACGGCTCAGACGTGGCAGGGACAACCTGCCATAGCGAGCCATTCAGAAACCCCACTTCCTGCGGTTTATCCGCAGGAAGCGAAAATTCCCTATAACGGCAGCACAGGTCGCCCTCCACTTTTTAGCTATGGCTATGTAGACGTGATGCCCCTTCAGGAAGGACAGCTGGAACGTCAGCGTGAATACATCCGCAACAATCCGCGCTACAGACTGATGCGCCAGCAGAATCCCAAATGGCTATTAGCACAGCGGGCCTCCGTCGCAACAGCCCTCACGCTCCCTGCCCTCAATGGCTATCTGCAGCGTGAATGTGACGCTACTCAGTTTAATGCGGAGAAATGGAACACGCTCAAAGAACGCTTATTGACTAACAGCAATATCGTTGTTTGCGACAGCTACGGCAACAGTCAACTGCTGAACGGCCGTCTGTTGCCAGTGGTCTGCCATAGAAAGGATGCCCCTCTCTTTGAAGTCCAGAAAACCCGCTGTCTCGTTGCTGCCGCTACAGGCATCGTCCTCGTCTCTGCCCGTATCGCCAAGGGCGAACAAGACATTATTGACAGTGCTATCCATCAAGGCTATCCTGTCGTGACTGTTGAGGACAATGGCTTTCCTTCCCTCTATCATCCGTCAGAGCGCCGCATGGATCTTTGCGTAGCCAACAAACTGCTGATAGTCACCCCTTGGCAATACGCTTATCGACGCATCGACGACACCATTACCGTTGCAGAATGTAAAGCCATGAACTGTGTTGTCCAGGCTATATGCCGTACCAAGGATTCATGGTGGAAGGAAGAACAATAGGGACAGGTCCCTATTTCATATATTCAGCGAGGTATTTTCTAAAAATATCTCGCTGATTTCTTTTTTGTTTCAAGAATTATAACTATCTTTGCATTCAAGTACTGCCAATCGCTGTAAACAGCGCAAGCTATGGCTTAGTCCCTGAGTGCAGGGTGGCGGTGTGATTTTAGTGGAAACAACTATAACGACATGAGCAGTTATTAGAAGATATAGAAACCTGAGAACTTTCTAATTTAAATCGAAATAAGATAATTGTGAGTGTTCGCGCTTTTAGCGTGGACGTCACTTATCTTTCGATTGGGCTTTCTCAGGGCCTCTATATCTGGTAAGAGCGGACACGCTTTTATCGTATGTAGAGGCTATGAATATATTAAGTACAAAGAATTCCGATAAGTGCATATTGTCCTAAAGCTATAAGTATAAAAACATATAAGAAGAATTCATTAACTCATATATTCATTAGATTATGAAAAAGTATATTATTTCTACTCTTTTGATGGCTATGTGCTATCTCTCCGCCACTGCACAGGTGGAGTTTTCTAAATTCAAGTTAAGTAAGGATGAACCATTTGGAGCATTCCCAGGTCGCAAGATGCTTAACACAAAGTTCAAAGTAACAGCCGAGCATGACCTAAAATATGTTCTTGTAGACTACTATATTATCAATGCGGTTGGCGATGTTATTTCTGGGATGACCTCGGGTATTAAAGTTGACACTTTGGAATTTATTAAGCCTAAAACAATGGAATGCACAGGTCCATTTTCTGCAGGGAAATCCTACTCTCCATGGGTTAGTGGTGTCGTTACATATCCACGCAAGGATATCACAGCTTTCCCTTTCCAACTCCAGATCATGTATATGGGTACCGAAGAATGGATTAAAATCCCCATCACAAAAGAAAACCTTTCCACTTATTTCCCTTCATTGACGTGGATAGAATATAGTCGCAAAAACAAGAAAATTCTCTAATAATATTCCTTTATCTTTCGAGTGCACAGCGGAACCCCACTGTGCACTTAGGGAACTATTTCCGATATCCCTGAAAAAGGTTGTCTATCAAAAAACACTTTTCAAAAAATCGCTTTCACTTTCACAGTTGATGCTGAAAGTCCCTGTAAATAAAGGTTCGCGGGCGTTTCCTGCGGGCGCGAAGGGGCGCAGACGTTTCACATCGCTTTCACAAAACTGGGTGTGAAACGTTTGTGAAACGTCAAAAGCGGGAAAAGGGGCTCAAAAGCCCTGTAAATAGGGGATTGTGAAAGTGAAAGCGTTTTTTTGAAACGAACTTTCGCGCGCACGTCACCCCCGCGCGAGACCATTAATAATGCATCGGAAAATGGCTAATATGCTGAAAAGAGTGGCTATCCCACACACGGGAGTGGCTCATACAGTTGTGAGATAGCCATTCCCGCCAAAAAGTGGTACCACTTTTCAGAAAGTCGTACCACTTTTGGAAAAGCCGTACGACTTTTTCACAACAATGAATATCCCACGCACAGCTTAGCCTATCCCCAAAACACAGCAGCAGAAATTGGGAACTGATTTGGCTTTGTAGAGGAATCACTTACTACTCATTCTCGCAAGCAGCAGGAAGGAATTGTAATTCATCGAAATAGTAGCCAAAACCTGGACGATTGGCGATATGTTCTGCATATGAACTGAGTTTCTTACGCAGACGTGTGATATGTACATCAACAGTGCGCTCCGTGACAATTGTACCACTCCAGACGGCATCAATTAATTGCTGGCGGGAACGTATCTGACCATGAGCTGAAAGTAATTCGTACAGCAAGCCGAATTCTGTTCGAGTGAGGTTGATGGGAGTGCCATCGATGGTGACTGTCTTTCGGTCGAGATTTAGTTGAAGGCCACGGAAGGTGAGGTGGCTCTTGCCAAGGCGGGCCTCTACTACGTTTATCACATAGTCGCCCAACTTCTCGCAGTCGGCAACGACATCCATGTAGAGTGCGCTGACAGCGTAGGAACACTCATGGGCATTGACCTCACCGACGCTCTCAACCTTCAGTTCGTCGCGCAGGACGTTGATGTCGCGCTCAATCTCCAGAGAGGGGGCGGTACTCAGGTCTTCACGTCGTCCGCTGACCACTACCAGCATCTGCGTCAGTGCCTCGTTCACCAGTCGCTGCATCTCGTGAAGACGCTGATACTGATGAGTTGTGAAATCCTCGCGGTTTTCCTTGCGGTGCTGGATGGTGCGGGCCATCTTGAAGCAGGCGTCACCGATAGACTCCAATTCACCTATCTGGCGTAGCATAGAGCGCACTTTGCTTTTCGTGTCGTCCGACAGCCGTTCATTGCTCACCTGCTCCAGATACTTTCCAATCTCCATCTCCATGTTGTCAGCGATGTTCTCATACTTGCATATTCGCTCGTACTGACGATCGAACTCACGGCTGTCTTTCTCGTCGAGTAGGCTTCGTGTCATGCCAAACATACGTTGCATGCGCTCAGCGAAATGAACGATTTCCTTCTGCGCCTGCAATACAGATATTTCAGGCGTAGCCATCAGTCCGCTATCAATAAAGTGCAGGGTAACGGTCTCGTGTTTTTTATCTTTACGTTCAGGCATCAATCGACATACCACTCGTTCCATCTGTGGCACGAAAGGTAACAGGATAGCCGTGTTCAGCACATTGAAACAGGTGTGGAACATGGCCAGTACAACTGGCAGTCGTTCTGTTTGTCCTGTCATAGCAGGAACATAGCCCACAAAGCCACACACAATATCGACAAACGGATAGAAGACACAAAGAATCCAGCAAACTCCAAATACGTTAAACAGTAGATGGGCCAATGCTGCCCTACGCGCTGCTATACCTGCGCCAAGTGCCGCAAGATTGGCTGTTGCAGTGGTTCCGATGTTCTCGCCCATCACCAGAGCGATGCCAAGGTAGATTGGCAATACTCCTGTGGAGCATAGCAGGATAGTAATGGCCATTACGGCTGCCGATGACTGTACAATACATGTAATGATAGTGCCAGCAGCAAGAAAAATGAGAATAGTAATGTAACTACCAGTGTCAAAGGATGAAAAAAAGGCCACCACGTCGGCATTATGCGCCAAATCCATACTTCGACCCACGTCACTCAGCATTACCAGCGACCAGAACAGAAAGGCTAATCCGAATAAGAAATCACCTACCACACGGTGACGCTTCTTGTATATGAGCGACATGCCTACCACAAAAGAAGGGAACACCACGCAAGTTAGATCGACATTATACCCCAGTGACATAATCCAAGCTGTCAGCGTCGTACCTATATTAGCCCCCATAATGATACTGATAGCTTGTGCCAGCGTCAACAGTCCCGCTGAGACAAATGAGACTGTCATCACCGTTGTGGCTGATGACGACTGCACGGCGCATGTTACAAACGCCCCAGTTATCATTCCTGAGAATCTGTTAGATGTCATTCGAGCCAACACATGGCGTAACCCCGCACCCGCCAATTTCTGTAGTGCCTCGCTCATCATCTTCATTCCGAAGATCAACAGAGCCAGTGAACCTAACAGTTTTAATGCAATGTTGATTGTCATAGAATCTGTATTTTACGCTGCAAAGATACTAAGTAATTTGCATAATCATCATAAAATGCTGTTACATATTGGTTAAGATTGTAAGGTCTTTACAAAATACAGCTCATACAGACGCAAGACAGCTGTAGCCGGAGACAAGAACAGCTAAGCCATCGCTGGCTTAGCTGTATACGGAGCTGTATGAGCTGTTGTTTTATCTCTCTGCAAAGAGGAGAGGCATTTCTGTGACCTGTATCTCGCTAATCAACTGATAGGGTGTTGATGAATCCTGGCGCTGATAGTGGCTGATGTTGTGGACATCGCTATAAGGCTGCAAGGTGTAGACCATCTTATCCACTGGCTGCTCGAAGCTGTTGGCATTCTTGTTGTAGTGACTGTACTCGATGCTATAAGTGTCGTGGTTAAGGATATAGTCGTGGCGAGAAGCGATGGTCCAACGGTTGTTCATGTCGTCCCATTGAGATGTCACCTTGCTGGTCAACGTGCCGTCAGCCGCATAGGTGTATTCATACTTGCGATGAGGAGTCAGCTGCACCATGTCTTTGGTATCTACATTTTTCTGATAGACATACATGGTAGTGATGTCATCTCCCGTATAGTCGGCGTTAAAGACGAAATCACTTTCGGGCATATTGACTACTTTCTCGTATCCGTTCTTTACGGTTTCAGAGGTGAGGACTTGTGCCTTGGCGCTAATAGCGGCGATGCACATCAGGATTGCAATTACTAACTGTTTCATAATCGTAAATTTTTAATAGTTGTTTTTCTCTTTAGACGCAAGGTAGTATCGTTTTACTACAGACTTGCGCTCTTTTTTTTGTTCTTTTGTCTGTTAGACGTAAGAACCCTATAGAAAAGTTGCAACAACTATTAAAAATTTACGAAAAAGGAATCCACTACCCTATTATTGTAAAGGGCTCAATGGATAGACGATATTTACTATCAGGATGTTGGCGGCCAGGATGATGAGATTCATCAGCAGACCGATACGCATGAAGTCGCTGAAGCGGTAGCCACCAGGACCATACACCAACATGTGGGTGGGCGAACCGATAGGCGTAGCAAAGCTACTGCTGACGCTGACCATCAGGGCGACGAGGAAGGGGAACGGCTCGTAGCCTAACTTCTCAGCAGCCTCGTACATGATGGGGAAGAACATAGCACCCGCTGCAGTGTTCGAGATAAACTCAGTGATGAAGGTTCCCACGAAACAGACAGCAGTCATCACCACTATCGGGTTGGTGCCACAGACGTCAAGGATGCCGTTGGCCAGCCATTCGGCAATACCCGTCTTCTGGATGGCAAGACCGAGTACGGCACTACCAGCAAAGACCATCAGAATCTCCCAGTTGACAGCTTTCATGGCTTGGTCCATGTTGCAGCAACGGAAGATGAGCATAGCAGCGGCAGCGAGGAAGGCACACTGCAACAGTGGCATGACGCCAAAGGCCGACAATGCTACCATAGCAATCATGATAGCGGTAGAAATCAGCGTACCATACCCAATGTTGGGCACGTCGTCGGAATCGAAGAAGTGCAGGTCGTTCTTTAAAGAGGTCGTGTTGAAATTAATCTGCTTCGGACATACCAACAGCAGCGTGTCGCCAGCCTTCAGCACCACGTTTCGTGGTGTCTCCTTGATACGCTCACCGCGTCGGGCTACAGCTGCCAGCATCACATTATTATCCTTCTCAAACGAACTGCCGCCAATGGTCGTGCCTATCAGGCTGCTACCAAAAGTGATATATGCCGTGTGTAAGCGATAATCCTCTACCTCGTCAACAGAGAAGATATGGTGGTCGGCACTCACCAACTGGTGACTTTGCGCCATATCTATCAACTCGTCAATCTGTCCTGCATAGACCAGATGGTCACCACCCATGATGGGTTCGTTCTCCGAGATGGGAAATGGGGGTTCGTCGAAGTGATGCATCTCTATCAGACTACCGCCTTTGACATGGTAGAGGCCTGCCTGGCCCAGTTTCTGTCCAATATAGGGATTGTCCGACGGAACCTGCAATTCCACAGTGTATTCGCCCGTCGACTCGAAGGCACTCTCGGGAGCCTTACGGTCAGGCAACAGACGGCGCATGACGATAATCGACAGCACACCGACAGCCAGACAGAACAAGCCGGGAATGGTCGTGGTCAGAATATTCATGGCTGCACCTGTCTTCTCCTCATAGAGTCCACTGATAATCAGGTTTGGCGGTGTACCGATAAGGGTACATACACCACCCATGCCCGAGGCATAGCTCAGGGGTATCAGCAGTTTCGAAGGTGACACGCCGAGCTTTCTGGCCCACATCTTAACGATGCCTACGAAGAGCGTCACGACCGTCGTATTACTAAGGAACGAGCTGAGCACAGCTACGGGCAGCATCAGTCGCGTCACCGCCTTCGAATAGCTGTTGGGCGTGCCAAGCAGATGTTTCACAATCCATTGCAGCACACCAGTATGTGTCAGTCCTGCCACCACTACGAACAGCACACCGACGGTGATTACTGCTGTACCGCTGAAACCTGAGAAGGCTTCTTTCGCATCGAGCACACCCGTGACATAAAGCACACCGATGGCGCCGAGGAATACCAAGTCGCTACGCCATTTGGTGAACAAGAGAATAGTGAACATGCCCAGCACCGTCACAATGGTTATCCAGGCATCAACGCCAAAGCCTAAGAACATGAATGATTCCATAATGCTTACTTCTCTTTTTATTCTATATTATTCATTTTAATATCTGCACATGACTGACCTTTACTGCAAGGTAAGTCCCATGAGTCCCACAACGACACGACTGGACTGTGGAATGATGTCGAGGGCGATGGCTTTCTTTTCAGGATCCAGATGCATGCAGAGCATCTGGGCAGCCCCACCAGGAATCATGAGGTCGCTGGTACCCTTGATACCCAGTGCCTTACAGAGGTCACGACTGACGATACCCGTATCCAGACTGACGCGATAGGGACGTGGCCGAGGGGCCTGGAAAGAATAGTCATTGATATAGTATTCCTGTTCGATGGGACACCAGTTGTCAGGATTCACCAGTCGCAAGGTGTCGGCAGTACCATCCTCATAGCGAGCCACTATCAGGCCATTCACCATACGGCTCTCACGGGTTGAGGTGGTACCCGCCAGCAAGAGCCAGGCACGCCATGCACGGTGCTTGAGTGGTATGCTGACCTTATCGGGATAGCGGTCGGACAAGGATGCACAGACGACGTTGGGTCCTTCCGTAGGTGTCAGGAATGGCACACCCATCATCAGGTATTCACCTTTGACAATCTGCTTACGGAAGAAGGTGTCGACTACCTCAGGGCTGATGGCATTGAGAGAGTCGTTATAGCACTCCTCCAGTTCCACCTTTTGGAACTTCAGCTCAAAAGTTGGCTCGTCAGTACCTTCTGCGGTGGGCTCCAACTCCTCATAAGAGCTGTACATATAGACCTCAGGAAGCTTCAGGGGAGCCTGTACGGTAAAGACCTGATGCTCCTCAGTGGTACCCTCTATGTCACGATATTCCCCCTTGCCCAGGTTGACGCGTAGTACTATCTGCTGTGACTGGGTGAAATGCTGGGTGACATCATATATCAGAAGGTTGCCCTGACGACGGAAGCGATAGTCGATATAAGGGGTACTGATGGAAGCGCTGTCCCACTTGTCGGGGAATCCCGGATGGATGATACAACGACGACTGAAAGCATCGGGACGGATGCCGAAGAGTCCTTCAGTCAGCGTACGTGCCGTGATGCTGATACCGTCAGCCACGTCACGCCCCTGAGCACCGTTCACCACATCATACTTGCTGCTCTGCTCGAAATTGCCAGGAGACTGTCCGTCAAACATCTGGTCAATGATGTTGGCCTTCATCAGCCGGAAACCCTCCTCACTGCGACCAGCCTTGAAACAAGCCAGAGCAGCCTGCATCACCGCAGCAGGACTGACATTATTCATATCCCATGTATAGGGCATCCAGTTGCTGGTGGCCAGCGTAGAGAGTTCGGAAGTCACAGGGATGTGTGGAATCTCCCTATCCATATACTTCGTGGCCTGATAGGCTTGTTCAGGGGTACAGGCATCGTAGACGATGGGAGCATAGATAGACCACAGGGCGGGTGTGTCGTACAAGCGCTGCAAGCCCCCACTCTCCTTCATCTCTGCCCAACAGCCTTTATCGGCCATCCATAACTGCGCATGAAGGCGTTCGATAATCTCGTCGGCTTTGGCAAAATAGGAGGCACCATTGTGGTGTGTTAAGGCAGCAATGCGTGCCGCCATGGTATTCAGCCAATAGCTCTTGGCAAGCAGGGGCGTCACCAGCTGCGTATCATCTATGGACTGCACATAGTTCTCTATCGAAGGCCACAGGCGCTGCATGGCGTCGCGATTGGCATCATAGCGGAACTGCCAGAGTTTTTCTTCAACAGACGCATTCTGCACCTTCTCCCGTACGACTGACACGGTGCTACCCAGTGGATTGATGTACTTGTCGGGAGTGCGGATGGTAATGGTAGAAGCCAGCTCTTGCATGTCATTCTCCATGCGTTCAAAGAGTTCCTCACCTCGACGGACGGGCAGGAACGAGAACGTCAGGTCGTTACAAGAGAGATAGATATCCTCAGCAAAGTTCACGGAAGCCTGTTGATGGGGCAAGTCTAACTTGACAGGACCGTCGAAGTTGGCCACACGCAATCGCCACAGAATACTATTGGATTGCTGTCCCACCACCGCCTTGATACGTACTACCGCCTTCTTTCCCCACGAAGGATGCTTCACCTCATAGCTACGCATGCCATCCTGATAGCGCGACAGGCAGTAGTCTGCCTTCTCCAGCTCCACATCATTGATGCGGAAAGACAACTGGCGGAAGTCTTTATTCTGCACAACCACGAAAACTGGGCGGTCACCGGTCTGCAACACATAGTCAGCAGTAGCCCCATAGAGGGTGCGCGTCAAGCCATTATCGCCATTGACACAGACGAAAGCACGTCCAGAAGGGCGATAATTGTAACTACTTGTCGTAGTCCAACTGCAGGCCAGTAGTAACAGCAGAGCCAGTATCTTGTTCATACTTGATGCAAAGATACGAAGAAGCATGGAAAAATCCAAAGGTTTTAGCGGCTTTTTTCATCACCATATCACAAAAAAAAGAACCGACTGCCACCAAGACAGTCGGTTCCGAGATATGTATCACCTAATAAATCAGCGACTTACATCATGCCGCCCATGCCTGGGGCACCACCCATTGGCATAGCGGGCTCCTTCTCAGGCTTGTCGCAGATGAGGCACTCAGTGGTCAGGAACATGCCAGCGATAGAAGCGGCATTCTCCAGAGCAACACGAGCCACCTTGGCAGGATCTACGATACCAGCCTTGCGCATATCCTCATACTGGTCGGTACGGGCATTGTAACCGAAGTCACCCTTACCCTCACGAACCTTCTGAACGACAACGGCACCCTCACCACCAGCGTTCTTGACAATCTGGCGCAGAGGCTCCTCGATGGCACGCTCTACGATATTGATACCAGTCTGCTCGTCAGCGTTGACACCCTTGACAGACTTCAAAGCCTCCAGAGCACGGATGTAGGTAGTACCACCACCGGCAACAACACCCTCCTCGATAGCTGCACGAGTAGCGCAGAGAGCATCGTCAACACGGTCCTTCTTCTCCTTCATCTCTACCTCACTGTTAGCACCAACGTAGAGTACTGCTACGCCACCAGCCAGCTTGGCCAGACGCTCCTGCAGTTTCTCCTTGTCGTAAGAAGAGGTAGTGAGCTCGATTTCCTTCTTAATCTGGGCGATACGATCTTGGATGGCCTGCTTGTCGCCAGCACCATTGACGATGGTGGTATTGTCCTTAGACACTGTCACCTTGTCACAAGTACCGAGCATCTCCAGCGTAGCCTGCTCCAACTTCAGACCCTTCTCCTCGCTGATGACAACACCACCTGTCAGGGTAGCGATATCCTCGAGCATAGCCTTACGACGGTCACCAAAGCCAGGAGCCTTGACAGCGCAAATCTTCAAGCCACCACGCAGACGGTTGACAACCAGTGTGGTCAGTGCCTCAGAGTCTACATCCTCAGCGATAACGAGCAGAGGACGGCCACTCTCAGCAGCAGGCTGCAGGATGGGCAGGAAATCCTTGATGTTAGAAATCTTCTTATCATAGATAAGGATGTACGGATTCTCCATCACGCACTCCATCTTCTCTGAATCAGTTACGAAGTAGCCAGAGAGGTAGCCACGGTCGAACTGCATACCCTCAACAACACCGATGTGAGTATCACGGCTCTTGCTCTCCTCGATGGTGATGACACCATCCTTAGAGACCTTACGCATAGCGTCAGCCAACAGCTTACCGATTTCCTCGTCGTTGTTGGCAGAAACGGTAGCCACCTGCTCAATCTTGTCGTAGTTGTCGTCAACCTGCTCGGCATTCTCCTTGATGAAGTCAACAACAGCCTTCACAGCCTTGTCAATACCACGCTTCAAGTCCATGGGGTTGGCACCAGCGGTAACGTTCTTCAGACCCTCAGTAACGATAGCCTGAGTGAGGATGGTAGCAGTCGTTGTACCATCACCAGCGTCGTCACCCGTCTTGGAAGCTACGCTCTTGACGAGCTGAGCACCAGTATTCTCGAACTTGTCCTCCAACTCAATTTCCTTAGCAACGGTTACACCGTCCTTGGTAATCTGAGGAGCACCAAACTTCTTCTCAATCACAACGTTACGACCCTTAGGACCAAGGGTTACCTTCACTGCGTTGGCCAGCTGGTCGACACCGTTCTTCAACAGGTCGCGGGCCTCAATATTGAATTTAATATCTTTTGCCATAATCTTATTGCTTTTTTATTTCGATATTCCGATGTTTCGAAGCTTCAAGGCTTCGTTATTACTTCTCAATGACTGCGAGGACGTCGCTCTGACGCATCATCAGATACTTCTCACCCTCAAACTCCAGCTCAGTGCCACT
>Ga0265298_10004900_pt1 | contig 16961 bp, 13 predicted proteins | sample AusTroGonzalo_MG_3_FD_193486 | JGI IMG/M metagenome (GOLD analysis project Ga0265298, IMG submission 193486) | Bovine rumen microbial communities from tropical cattle in Woodstock, Queensland, Australia - Gonzalo_01 | ecosystem: Host-associated > Mammals > Digestive system > Stomach > Rumen ... | reverse complement strand
CGAGTCTGAGAACATTGCTACTTACAACCACATGAACCGCAACGGTCTTTGCACCATGTTGGCTTTGAACAAGGCTGTTGAGGATCCTACCGTTGGTAAGAACATTGCTATGCAGATTGCCAGTGCTTCTCCCGTTGCTATCGATGAGACAGGTGTACCTCAGTCTGTAAAGGACAACGAGATCGCTGTTGCTATCGAGAAGACAAAGGCTGAGCAGGTTCAGAAGGCTGTTGAGGCTGCTATCAAGAAGGCAGGTTACAACCCCGCTCACTTCGACTCAGAGGATCACATGGAGAGCAACCAGACCAAGGGCTGGATTACAGCTGAGGATGTTGCTGCCGTTAAGAAGATCATCGCTGAGGTTAGTGCTGAGAAGGCTGCCAACCTGAACGAGGCTATGATCCAGAACATTGCCAAGGGTCGTCTGAACAAGTTCCTCAAAGAGAACTGTCTGATGAGCCAGGAGTATATCTGGGACAAGAACTTCACTGTAGCTTCTTATCTGCAGTCTGTAGATAAGGATCTGGCTATCACAGATTTCAAGCGTTTCACACTTCGTGCTGAATAATTTCAGCCTCGAACTGAAATAATTATACAAAAAGAGTGAACCATTCGTATGATTGGTTCACTTTTTTTTATACCTTTGTCAAGGAAATTGCGAACTTTAACTGAGTAATGAAGATTTTTGGGATAGGAATGAATTACCTGGAGCACAATAAAGAGCTTCATGGTACGTTATTAAATATAGAGGATCCTGTTGTTTTTACAAAGGCGGACTCCTCTTTGCTTACGGGCGGAAAGCCGTTCTTTATCCCTGCCTATACCCAGCAGTGCGATTATGAGACGGAGCTGGTGGTACGCATCAATCATCTGGGACGTAGCATCCCAGAGCGTTTTGCCCACCGTTATTACGATGAGGTTTCTGTTGGAATAGATTTTACTGCCCGTGATTTGCAGGAATCCCTGCGCCAGAAAGGCTTGCCTTGGGACTTGTGCAAGGGTTTTGATGGCAGTGCCGTTGTTGGGAATTGGGTGCCGAAAGAGAGGCTGGGTGATGTGCAGAACCTGCATTTTCATCTGGATATAAACGGAAAGACCGTTCAGAGCGGGTTTACTGGCGATATGCTGCATAGCGTGGATAAGCTGATTAGCTTCATCAGTCAGTATTTTACGTTCAAGACGGGCGACATCATCTTTACAGGAACGCCTGTTGGGGTGGGGCCTGTTCATATAGATGACCACCTGGAGGGATTCCTTGAAGGGGAAAAGGTGCTGGAATTCAATGTTAAGTAATATATGGTTAGCCCATGAAACGAATTATACAATATATACTCTTCTTCTTTGCCTTTGTGCCTCTTTTGGCGCAAGGAAACGGTAAATTGGATATCACCACGCTTGACTGGAATGAACTAAGGATAGACTCAGTTCTCCCTGTATATACCGAGGTGGTTCCCTTGCAGACTGACTATTCCCTATACGACTATAGCGTAGGGATTGAATACCCTGAGTATGCTCCTCTGACCTCTAAGGAGACAGAGGTTGTGCTGAAGTATGACAGCCTGATACGTGAGTCTATCGATGTGGAGAGTTATTTGGGTATATCTCGTGGAGAGGGAATGATGGATATTGCCTTTGTGCCCATTATTCGTCGTGGTAATTCCTATCTAAAGCTTATCAGTGCACAGATTGTCATTACCTCTACTCCCAAACGCCTGCCCCGTAGGGCATCTGCCAAGACTGAACGTTATGCAGCCCATTCCAAGTTGCAGAGCGGCCGTTGGGTAAAGATTTCCATTACCCAGGACGGTATGTATCGCCTTACCCGTTCAGCCCTGAAGAATATGGGATTCTCTAATCCTGCCAAGGTGCGCCTCTATGGTTATGGAGGTCATTTGCAGAACGAGGTTCTGTTTCAGGGCCATGAGTATGATGATATGGTGGAAGTTCCCCTGTATTACAGCCAGAAGTTGGATGCCTGGCTGTTCTGGGGGAATGGTCTGCTGCATTGGAATGGCGATACCAGAGTGGTTAATTTCTATGCCAACGAGGCCTGTTATTTCCTTACCGAAGAAGCAGAGGATGCTGAGCGTATAGGAACAGAGCCGGCATACGCCTCTTATGGAACGGCTGTTTCCACCATTACGGATCATGTGTTGTACGAGAAGGATGAATACGCCTGGTATCATGGCGGTCGCAATTTGTATGAGACTACCAACTATGCCAGCAGCAATTCCCATTCCTATAATCTGCAGACTATCGACTCGGAGCGTGCCCTTAAGCTGACGGTTGCCTTTTCTGCTAATAACAAGCTTTCGACAAATGTAGATGTGAGTGTCAACGGAAAGCAAGTGGGATTAATGGAGGTTGCAAAACCCATTGACATCTATACTTATGGAGCTTCCACAACAACAAGTTTTGATGTAAGCAAATTGGATCCTGCCTCTTCTTGGATTGTCGGTCTGACATCTACGGCAGGTAGGAATGCCCGTCTGGACTATCTTTCTCTTAGCTACGAGAGAAAGCTCAAGCCCTCTTCGGGCTATATTGCCTTTACAGCGTCATACGAGTCGCCCGGTAAGTACAATATTGAAGGTAAAGGACTCAAGGTTATGCGCATTGGTACTCCTGATTCCCCTGCTACTCTTATCGAGACTATTCAGTATGATAATTCCACCTCTGTTGTCCTGCCTTACAATAAGCAGCAGTATGTAGCCTTTGATGACGGCTATTCCTTCCCCGAGCCCAAGGTTATTGGTGCTATCCAGAATCAGGACCTGCATGCCATGGACAGTGTGGATATGGTTATCATTATTCCCACCAGTGGCAAGCTATTAGAGCAGGCACAGCGTCTGGTAGATGCCCATAGGCAGTATGATGGTCTGAGATGTGCCATTGTCCGTGCCGACCAGGTTTATAACGAGTTCTCAAGCGGTACACCTGATGCTACGGCTTACCGTCGTCTTATGAAGATGCTCTATGATAGGGCAGAGGACAAGGACGATGCGCCCAAGTACCTGCTCCTCTTTGGCGATGCTGCATGGGATAACCGTATGATAAGTTCTCAGTGGAGGAAATATTCGCCCAACGACTATCTTCTCTGTTACCCCAGCGAGAATAGTTTCAGTGATACCAGAAGTTATGTGATGGAGGACTACTTCGGTCTGCTGGACGACGGAGAGGGTTCGGATATCCTTAGGAACAAGCCTGACCTTGGTGTAGGCCGCTTCCCCGTGACCTCTGCTTCTGATGCCAAGGTTATGGTGGACAAGACCATTACCTATCTCAGTCGTGAAAATGCCGGCAGCTGGAAGAACCTTATCTATATGTTGGGTGATGATGGCGATAATAACCAGCACATGGATTATGCCGAACAGGTGGCTGACACTATCGTGAAGTATAGTCCTGAGATGGAGGTCAGGAAGATTATGTGGGATGCCTATAAGATAGAGAGTACAGCCAGCAACCTTTCTTATCCCACCTGTACCCAGGATATCAAGCGTGCCATGAACGATGGTGCTGCCATCTTCAATTATGTAGGTCATGCTGCCACTTATGGTATGAGTCATGAGTTTGTGCTTAGACTGAGTGACTTTGCCGAGAATAATGGAAAGAATTTGGCCTTGTGGGTTACTGCTGCCTGTGATGTTATGCCTTTCGATGGTCTGGTTGAGAATATCGGAGAGACAGCCGTCCTGAATCCCAATGGCGGTGCCTTGGCATTCTATGGTACGGCCCGTACCGTATATGCAACCCAGAACCTGTATATGAACCGCTCCCTTATGCAGTATCTGTTCGCTACGGACAATAAGGGTAGGAAGTATAAGGTAGGCGATGCTATCCGTCTTGCCAAGAATTACATTATTACGGCTAACAAGGGTAACTTGGAGTCGGGCTATCGCGAGAACAAACTACAGTATGCCCTGCTTGGTGACCCCTCTCTTGCCTTCGGAAATCCTCTGCAGAAGGTTGTTCTTGACAGTATCAACGGTACCAAACTGTCTTCTTCTACTATTGTTCCCCTGAAGGCTGGTCAGCGTGTTCGTTTGTCTGGTCATCTTGCTGGTGCAGATGGTACGCTGAAGGAAGACTTTACGGGAACCATGACAGCCCGCATGTATGATAACGAGGAGACGATTGTCTGCCACAACAATCAGAACGTTGAAAAGGGAGCGTTTACCTACAAGGACCGTACAGGCATCTATACCTGTCAGGACAGTGTGGTAAACGGTAAGTTCTCTGTTGATTTTGTTATTCCTGTAGATATCAATAACAGTAATAAGATTGGACGTTTTGCCTTCTACGCTCTCAATAACGAGCGTACCATGGAGGCCAACGGATACAGCGAGAAGTTCCGCTTGGGCGGAATGGATGAGACGGGAACGGATACTCAGGGTCCTGCCATCATGGCAGGTCTGAACTCTGAGGACTTCGAGAACGGTAGCGTTGTCAACAGCACGCCTTACTTCGTGGCCAAGCTGGAGGACGAAAGCGGTATCAACTATAGCGGAAACGGTATAGGACATGATCTGATTCTCTGTGTAGATAATGATGCCAGCAAGACTTATACCCTCAACAGCAACTATGTGCAGGAGTTTGGCGACTTCACACGTGGTACCGTATCCTATGTGTTGCCCGCGTTGGAGAAGGGACCTCATACCCTTACCTTCCGTGCATGGGATGTCTTCAACAATACCAATGCCGTGTCTTTGGACTTTGTGGTTGATCCCTCAGTAGCACCCAATATGTTCAACTTGGGCGTCAGTCAGAATCCAGCCCGTACCAGTACCAACTTCCTTATCTCTTATGATATGGCTGGTACAGAATGTACGTTTACATTAGAGGTCTTCAACTTTGCCGGACAGCGCGTATGGTTCCATCAGGAGCAGGGTAGTTCCCCCAGCGGATTATATACCATTCCCTGGAATCTGTGCACCAATGCTGGAGCCAAGTTGTTCACTGGCGTTTACGTCTATCGCTGTCAAATGAGCTGTGGCGATAGCAAGAAAGTCTCAAAAGCGCAAAAAATCATTATTTTGAACAATAAATAAGGGAAAACAGAGTTTTTATATTGTATGCGAACAACAAATATGAACAGACTAACTCTGCTTTTGGCTGTATTGCTAAGCTTTACGGCTGCAAAGGCTCAAGATAAGAAGACCCTCTTCAATCCTGAGCAGTATGGTGTAACATCATTGTCAATAGCACCGGATGCACGTGCCGGCTCTATGGGTGATATAGGTGCCGCTACCGAGGCCGACGTGTATTCTCAGTACTGGAACCCTGCCAAGTACCCCTTCAATGTGGCTCGTGCCGGTGTGGGAATCAGCTACACCCCTTGGTTGCGTAAGATTGTCAATGATATCAACCTGGCTACCATAGCCGGTTTCTATCGCATTGGCGACTATTCTGCCGTATCTGCTTCACTGAGATACTTCAACCTGGGTGAGGTATATGTAGGTGATGCCAGTGGTATGATAAGTGATATGACCATCAAGCCCTATGAGTTGGCTGTTGACGTAGGCTATAGCCGTATGCTTAGCGAGACTTTCTCAATGGGTGTGAACATGCGTTTCATATACTCTGATATCAAGTACACCCCCGAGGAGAGTACAGCCGGTAAGGCCTTTGCTGCTGATATTGCCATGTACCGTCTGGGATACTTTATGATGGGTAACCGCGAGTGCAGCTTAGGATGGGGTATTAATATCAGTAATATCGGTAGTAAGATTGCCTTTGGCGGTTCTGATGATGCCGAGTTCATCCCCACCAACCTGCGTCTGGGTCTGAATCTTACCGTTCCCTTCAACGAGTACAACAAGTTCAGCTTCTCTATTGATGCTAACAAACTGTTGATTCCCACCTATCCCAAACAGGAGGAGGGTGAGGCAGAGAACGACTATCTGGACCGTGTGCAGAAGGACTATTATGATATCTCGCCCATTGCCGGTATCTTCAAGAGCTTTGGTGATGCTCCTGGCGGATTCAAGGAGGAGATGCAGGAGATTCGTTGGAGCTTTGGTGCCGAGTACACCTATAACGACCGTTTCATGCTTCGTGCCGGTTATCACCACGAGGCAGAGAACAAGGGTAACCGTAAGTACTTCACCGTTGGTGCCGGTTTCAAGATGAGTGTCTTCACCATAGATGCTGCTTATCTGTTCAGTACGGCTCAGACCAACCCTCTGGATCAGACCATGCGTTTCTCTCTGGCCTTCGACCTGGATGGCATGCGTGACCTCTTTGGCAAGATGAAGAGAAGATAAATAGCCTATATATGATAAGGTATACATAGCCAACGCCTCACAAGAGTGTTGGCTTTTTTTTATTCTCACGCAGAATACATAAGCTACTGAGTTTTTATCTCACACAGATCCCACAGATCTAAATAGATATTTAACAAAAACCTCAAAAACCCTTTCCTTGATTTCAATCTTTAACAAGATTTGCGTATGATGCTGCTGATGCTTGATTGTAAGCAAGCTTCCATCATTCATCACCATCATCCTACGTAGCATTACATGCTTTGAAATCAATGAAAGAAAAACCCCGGCTCTTTGAGCCTGAAAAACCATTGCTTTTATAAACTGGAACTTCAGCTAGAAGGATATGAGTTGCAAAAAAATAAAAAAGATTTTGGCAAATCAAATTATAAAACTAACTTTGCATCAACAATAGGGAATTATATGGGCAAGAAGAAATATCCAGAATTTGTTGAAGATGAAAACCCTTTAAAGTGTAGTGAACCAACGGTCAGCTATGCTGCATCAGCTAGTGGCTATATGAATACAATGGTTGAGCAAGAAGATGCCCCACAAATTCCAGTAGGACGGTTGGGATTTTATACGGATGATTCCGACGTGTTTGAAGCTCGTGTAGCAGAGATAGAGGCTGATCTTGACGAAGTAGAAGCAGGTTATGAAGACACAGAGAAATGGATGACCTCAGAACAATTTGACCAAGAGCTATTCAGACAGTTCCCGTGGCTATAGTATTACCCTTCATCTGATATGGTTAGGATTGTTGATATATGGGATGCACGGATGAATCTGGAAAATCTAAAACAAAGAATCAAATAGCCTGTTGATAATAATGGGGTAGGGACTGGCAAATTATTCCCACGTTGGGAATGAAATATTCCCACGTTGGGAACAAAATATTCCCACGTTGGGAATAATTAATAAGCAACTTGATAACGATAACCGCTTATTAGCTTATTAGCTTATTAGCTTATTGGCTTATTAGCTTAGTTGCTTAATAGCTTAGCGGATTAGAGTGAAAATAAAAAGTTTACGTTATCGTTTTCGCTTGCTTAGAGAAAGGCAGTTTCTCTTGTTTTTTCTGTAAAATGTACTCCAATTAACACACTTTAACGAATTGGGAGGGGTGAAATGCAAAATTATGTTTACCTTTGCCCTGCCGAGGTATGTGCATTCATTCCCTCGTGAGCATATGAGACAAGCTAATTACCATTAAAAACAATTTTAACTAATACCTTTATAATTTATGAAAACAAAACTAACTCTATTATTTACTTTATTGGCTCTATGTTGTAGTGCTTGGGGGCAAAAAAATGTTATTTTGGGAAGCAGGATAACTTCTGCCAGTCAGCTTGTATCTGGAAGAAAATATGTGTTGCAATATAACAAGGCTAATGCCTATCCATTCATTGACGATTGGGAAACATATTATAAGGTTGACGAAAATGGTGTGCCACCCCTTGAAACATGTGTTTATATATTGACTTCCGATGGAGACAACTGGAAAATTCAAAGTGATTATACACTAAAATATTGGCCGGCAGGTGCGAGTGAGAGGAAATTGGAACCAGTCGCTAAAGCTGCTGATGCGGGATCCTGGAGCTTGACATTCGATGGTAATGGAAACGCAGTAGCCAAAAGCAATGGCTTCGGTTTGGATCGAAGTAATGGACAATTAAATACTTGGCACTCTGATACTAATAACTCAATTCGAATATATAATGTAACTATTCCAACAGACGACGAAATTCCTGTTGTTATAAGTGCATATAACGGTAAAAAAGCCGGTGAATATGCATCTAACACCCCAACATTAACAGATTATTACTATGGTAATTACTCTGCTGTAAATGGTGCTGCTACATTCACAACAATTAGCACGTCTGGACTGACTGGTGTCGTTGTTTCAAATACGGCAAGTGCAAATATCTTTAAGCCAACATACTATAGTGGAACGAATTACTACCATTGTTTTGCAATAAAACCTGGTAATACCACAAAATATACTGTTAACATTACGGCTCCAACGGGATACTATATTAGCGGTTATTCATTTAATGTTATAAGTACCAGCAGTAGCTATGAGTTTGGTTTAACAATTGGCGGTGCCGCAGAAAAAGTTATTAGTTCTTCAATCCAGACAATCTCCGGTACAAATAGTACAAAGACCCTATCTTTCGACGTACAAGGAAAGACCAGTAATGGAGAATTATGTTTCCCTGCCTTAACAGTTGTCTTAAAGAAAAAATATTATACTGTAACATATAATGTCGTTGATGCCCAAAATAATGTTTTGGCAACAAAGGATGTGTCAGTTCAGGAAGGAACCACCGTTACAAGTGCTGACATTCCGACTTTCTTGAAGCGTGCATACTGCACCTATTCTTTCGCCAGCAAAACAATATCAGCTAATACTGTTATTAACGCCACTTATTCATTTGCCGGTGCTCCATTTGAATTTGCTACTTCAAAAGCTGATGCTATTGCCAATTTCAAATGGTACACATTAAAGTTATCCAATAACAACTTTATTTATAACAATAGTGGCGCTTTAGCTTATAATGCAACGTGTCTCGACAACGACAATTTCAAGTGGGCTATTGTCGGTAATCCTTATTCGTATAAGTTACTGAACAAAGGCGCTGATAATTATTTATATGCAGAATTGTCGACTCCTAGTTCAAAAGGTTATACGATTCAGTATAACTTCTCGTTTACAAATGCCGGCTTGGACTTTGGCCTCTTTAAGAATAATAGCCAAGGTTCTGCAACTGATTATTTTACTTCGGTAGTGGCAAGTACATACACAAATACTGTTTCTGGTGCGGCATTTAATTACTATGGAACCAGCATGTGTATATCTTACTATAAAGACTATGCAAGCGGCTTTACTATTGACGATGGTAAATTGACAGGTCTGGGTGCTGCATATATGAAACCTGAAAAGGTGACATCATACAGTTTCGCACTCAACAGCGACGGTGCAGGAACTCCTACATATTATGCAACTCTCTATTTACCTTTCGATGCAACTATTAGCGGAGCAGATGCCTTTACGTTGGACAAGAGCGGAAAATACCTTGTTCCGACTGAGGTGACGGGCAATGAGGTGCCTGCCGGTACACCCGTACTTCTGAAAGGTACAAGTGCTACGGCTACAGCAACCATCAATAGCGGAGCTGCCTTTAATAGTGGAACGCCATTGTCTTGTGCTCTCACAGGAACATACGTTGATCTGCCTGTAGAAAAGACTGACGGTATCAGCAATGACTATTATCTGGGTATCAAGGATTCTAAGGTTGGATTCTATAAATGGAGCGGAACAACACTAAAGGCTAACCGTGCGTATCTGACAGCAGCTAATGCATCACAAGTTAAAGAATTCCAGCTTATTTTTGAGGAAGATGATGCTACAGGCATAACTTCTCCCATTGGAGAGAGTCAAGAAAAGGTATCCATCTATAATATGGCTGGTCAGAGAGTAAGTAAGGCTCAGAAGGGAATATACATTGTTAATGGTAAGAAAGTCCTCTTCTAAATCCTAAACCTTAATTTATAACCCTTAAAAGAAATAGACATGAAAAAGATATATATTTCGCCAGAACTTCTGGTAGTTAAACTCTCATCTGAGCGTGCTGTACTGCAAAACTCATATGAAATCTGTAATGAACAAACTGAAACTGCTGGTTGGACCAAGGAATACAATAACTCTTCCATTTCCGGCAAGAACGTTTGGGATGAGGAATGGTAATTTAGAATTGAGTTTAAAGTTGAATGAGAAAATACTGAAGATTCAAAGAGTAAAAGTTTTTTGTTTAGCCTCCGCTCGCTGAGAAGCCTGCGGAGGCTTACTTTATAGCCTCCCTTTCAGCCTCCCCCTTCCCCTCCTAAGGAGGGGTGATGCTTTAAACTCACACAGACTTAATTTAATTCATAATTCATAATTTTGTGTTTAATTTAACAAAAACCTCAAAAACACCTGTCGATAGTATAAGTCTTTTCAGACTTTTGTAGCACTTCAAGTGACAGTCCCATTATAAGTACCCTTATATGGCACTATCACTTAAACTTCTGCACCTTCCTACGTCAGGTTATACTATCGTCAGGAAAAACCCCGTTCCACTTCGTTCCACTCAAAAACCGGCTACGCATAAATTGTAATCGGGGTTTTCTGGGTTGCGTCCTATATTAAGGATGCCCCTTTTTTATATGTAGCAAGAGTTATGGGTACATTGTTTTATGCCATTAGCTTAGGCATTATGCTAGGTATATTTGATTATCATTCTAATGATTATCATTCTAATGATTATCATTTTTTGATAATTATTTTTTGACAATTTAAAGAAAGTCTCTATCTTTGCGAAAAAATATTGTGAATTTATGATTGACAATCCCTTTGTAACAAATGGCTATGCGGGGCCGGAGTATTTTTGTGACCGCGTGGACGAAACCACCATGCTTACCAATCTTCTGACCAATGGTAATGACATTGCACTGATGTCTCCCCGTCGCGTAGGCAAGACCGACCTGATACAACATTGTTTCCAACAAGAGAGTATAAAGGACGACTATTACTGTTTCCTCATCGACATTTATGCCACCAACTCGTTGCGTGACTTTGTCAGTGTGTTCGGCAAGTCCGTTCTGGATACATTGAAACCTCAAGGTCGTAAGGCATGGGAGGGTTTCCTTAACGTGCTGTTGTCCGTTCGTTCGGAGATTACCTTCGACATCAACGGCAACCCAGTGTGGGGATTAGGTGTTGGATCTATGGTTCCTCCGCAAACGACGCTTGACGAGATTTTCACTTATCTGCGCTCTGCTGACAAGCATTGTCTGGTGGCCATTGACGAGTTCCAACAGATTCTTTATTATAATGACCATCAAAATGTTGAGGCCGCCCTGCGTACGCAGATTCAGAAGTGTACGAATGCCAACTTCATCTTTGCTGGTTCACAACGCCATTTGATGAGCGAGATGTTCCTTTCTCCCTCACGTCCCTTTTACCAGTCGGTGATGCCCATGAGCCTTGGTGCTATTCCCTTAGAGAGTTATTGGGCATTTGCTGAGCCACAGTTTGCAAAAAATGGTGACCGACGAATATCCTATGAGGTGGTACAATCTGTCTATCAGCGCTTTGAGGGCATTACTGCCAATGTCCAACGTGTCATGAACATGCTCTATATGTTGACTCCAAAGTGTGAAACCTGTGGAATGGAAATGATTGATAAAGCCATTGACACCTATCTGCAGCTGTCCTCTGCATACTATAGTGAACTGCTGCGTCAGATGCCAGAGAAACAGCGCAATGTCTTTTTGGCCATTGCAGCTGAGGGACAGGTGAAAAGCATTTCGGGAGGCAAGTTTGTCCACAAATATCATCTTCCGTCAACCAGTTCTGTTGTTTCTGCTGTCAAAGGATTATTGGAAAAGGATTTTATCACTCAGACAGACAATGTGTATTCTGTCTACGACCGCTTCTTCCAACTTTGGGTTGATAGGAATCAACGGTCATAACCCTAAATCCTACTCTTATTTTCATAATCTTATTTTTAACGTAACGTAAACAACATTCTTTAATCCGCTAAGCTATTAAGCTATTAAGCTACTAAGCTATTTTTAATCTCACGCAGAAAGCGCAGATATTCGCAGAAATTTTATCCACGCGTTTGCTTTTAAGGGTTGGCAGGTATTACTCTGTAATCCCTTATGTGCTGTGCTTTATGCTTGTACTTATAAAAGCCAGCTTTTAACGTCCAATCCTAAACCCCATTACCAGTTATTGTCATGACATCACCATCCCTTAAAACCAAATCCTCCCCCTTTCAAACAATAGACTTTAGGCCTTAGACTCTAGAACTTAGCATTACAAATTGGAGGAAGATATAATTTCAATTGCTTGTGTTTGATGCTATACCCCATTATGGATGGGGTGATGGGTTATTTACTGGATGGACGTTAAAAGCTCTTTTTTATAAGCCCATACAGGAAATAAGGTATCAAAGGCTCTCGCTAGAGAGACGCAGCATCAGACGCAAGCAATATTTCTGCGAATATCTGCGCTTTCTGCGTGAGATAAAAAATCTATTTAGATCAGTGGGATCTGTGTGAGAAATAAAGTTGATAGTTTAGTGTTACCAACGTGTCGAATATGATCCAAACAGCTTGAGGGGTATTTGCAGTTCTGTGGCTGTTTTCCGCCAGCCTTTTGGAGTCAGCAAAAAACCTGCTTCGGTTCATTCTTTCTCAATCAGTACAGTGGCGTAGGCAGAGATGCCTTCCTCACGGCCAGTGAAGCCAAGCTTCTCTGTTGTGGTGGCCTTGATGCTGACATCATCAATGTCTATACCCATAACCTTGGCAAGGCATTCCTGCATGGCAGGGATGTGAGCTTTCAGCTTGGGACGCTCGGCACAGACGGTAGCATCTATGTTTCCTACACGGTAGCCTTTGGTGGCTATCAGCTCTACGGTCTTGCTGAGTAGGATCTTGCTGTCTATGTTGTGGAACTCCTGACTGTTGTCGGGGAAGTGGTAACCTATGTCGCGCATATTGGCGGCACCCAAGAGGGCATCGCATATGGCATGAATCAGCACATCGGCATCGCTATGGCCCAAAAGGCCATGTGTATGCTCCAGGCGGATGCCGCCCAACCATAGTTCACGTCCTTCTACCAACTGGTGAACATCAAATCCAAAACCTACTCTTATTTTCATAATCTTATTTTTAACGTAACGTAAACAACATTCTTTAATCCGCTAAGCTATTAAGCTATTTTTAATCTCACAGATATTTTAACAAAAACCTCAAAAACCCTTTTTGTAAGCTTTGGCACTTTGTGCCTTTGTTCTGCTATTGTCATGAATCTTTGTGTAAGCAAGCTTCCACCAGCTTCCTGCCAATATCATAACATATCCTTCCGGATATCAAAGCTTTCAAAAAGAAAAACCCCGCCCTTCGGGCTAGAAAACCATCCCCTAAGGGGATAAGGTTAGCGGTTAAGGGTTAGCGGTTAGCGAAAAACTAAGGTCTATTTCCTATTCTCTAATCCCTAATCCCTAATCCTTTTCCCCGAGGAAAAAGTTTTTTAGCGAAGCGGGGTTTTTCTTTTGTTCTGGTTGGAATCACATTGTGATTGATGCTATGACTGTGGACTTTTATCTGGGAACTTGTTCACAAGGAAAGGTAAACAGTCATGGCATCAGAGGCATAGCCTCAACCAGAGCAAAAGGGTTTTCTCTGTTTTTTTCTGAAAACACTTTCTGCGTGACATTATTTCAATATGCAATGGTACTCCCTCTTCGCTGAGAGATGAGTAATTCTTCACTCTTCACTTTCTAAAGTACTTCTTTTTCTTTATCTCTTCCCAAACAGCGGGGCAGAGACCTTCGCCATTGTAGTTGGGATTGTTGATACTCTCCCTGATCTCTGTGCTGCTGATGTCTATGAGGGGTGTATTGGCAATGGTAATGCCATCGGGGATGTCTTTCAGCTCACAGCCGGGTCTGGGATAGACAATCACATGGTGATGTGCTAGTATCTCCTCGTACTTGTACCAGTGGGGGAAGCGCTCCCAGTTGTCGGCTCCTATAATCAGGACGAATTCCCTTTCCGGATAGTCGTGACGCAGATGCTCCAGCGTATTGACCATATAAGAGGGGCGGGGTAGGTGGAACTCGTAATCAGAGACGGTGATATTGGGAATGTCCTGTACTGCCAACTGTGCTAACTCCAGGCGGGCGTTGTCGTCCAGCAGCTTCTGATTCACCTTGAAGGGGTTCTGCGGAGATACCAACAGCCACATCTCGTCAACAAGATGTAAATCCAATAGGGCTTGGCTAAGCTGTGTGTGCCCTAAATGGATGGGGTTGAAACTTCCTCCGTAGAGACCGGTTTTCATTGCGGTTATTTTTGTAGCTTAGTAGCTTAGTGGCTAGTGGCTTAGTAGCTTAGTGGCTTAGTAGCTTAGTGGCTTAGTAGCTTATATTCTTCACTCTTCACTCTTCATTCTTCACTTACCGAGGAATTCCGTCAGGATTCCCACTGCTTCTTGTTTTGCCTTTTCCAAGTCGTCGTTAATCAGGATGCGGTCGAACTGAGGGGCAAAGCTCATCTCATATTCTGCCTTGTTCAGGCGGATTTGAATCTGATCTGCCGAGTCGGTATTACGGCCTTCCAACCTGTGGCGCAATTCCTCTATGCTGGGGGGCTGGATGAACAGGCTTAGGGCACGGTCGCCATAATACTTCTTTATGTTGCAGCCTCCTTTCACATCAACATCAAAGACTACGTTCTGACCGGCTTCCAGTTGCTTTTCTACCTGATCCTTCAGGGTGCCGTAGAATCGGTCGGGATAAACCTCTTCGTACTCCAGGAACTCGTTGTTCTGAATGCGCTGGCGGAACTCCTGGGGGGAGAGGAAGAAATACTCCACACCGTGCTTTTCCTCACCACGTGGAGGACGGCTGGTGGCGCTGATGCTGAAGGCCAGCTTAAACTCTGGGTGTTCCTTCATCAGGTACTGAACTATTGTGCTTTTGCCGCTACCCGAAGGGGCGGAAACTATAAAAAGCCTTCCACTTTTCATTGAACTTTTTTATGTATTTTTTATTTCACGCAGAAAGCGCAGATATTCGCAGATATTTAACAAAAACCTTAAAAACCCTTTTTGAAATCTTTGGCACTTTGTGCCTTTGTTCTGCTATTGTCATGAATCTGGCTGTAAGCAAGCTTCCACCAGCTTCCTGCCAATATCATAACATATCCTTCTGGATATCAAAGCTTTCAAAAAGAAAAACATTGAAAACCGAACGCAGAGTCAAACGCGTTTGAACTATGCTGAGGTGCATCATGTTTTGCGGGAACCGAAAAACCCCTCTTCGCTGAGAGATGAGTAATTCTTCACTCTTCACTCTTCACTCTTCACTCTTCACTTTTTCCTACATCACATTAAGAACCTGTTCCTTGATCTGCTCCAACTCATCCTTCATCTTCACCACAATGTTCTGCATCTCGGCCTGGTTGCTCTTGCTGCCTGTGGTGTTGATTTCACGACCCATTTCCTGAGCAATGAAGCCCAGCTTCTTGCCCTGTCCGTGTCCTTCTTCCATTGTCTGACGGAAGTAGCGCAGGTGGTTGGTCAGACGTTGTTTCTCCTCGTTGATGTCCAACTTCTCGATGTAGTAAATCATCTCCTGCTCCAGACGGTTGCGGTCGTACTCTACGCCAGGTATAGCTTCTAATGCATCTACCAGTTTCTGGCGAATCTTCTCGGTACGGCTTGTCTCGTAGGGCTCTATGCTGGCCAGTAGGGCAGCTATGTTGTCCAGTTTCTCTTCAAACTTCTTCTGTAAGGCCTGACCTTCCTGCTTGCGGAAGTCCACCAGTTGCTGGATGGCTTTCTCAACAACCCCCTTGGCAACAGCCCATTCCTCGTCAGAGAGTTCCTGAACCTCTGTCTTGTTCAGTACATCGGGCATGCGCAAGAGAGCCGTCCAGATGTCTTCAGGCTTGGCGATGTTGTACTTCTCTGCAACATCATTGATCTGTTTGTAATAGTTGGCTACCAGCTCGCCGTTAATGGAAGCTGCATTCTGAACCTCTGTCTGCTCTATCCACAGGTTGAAATCAACCTTTCCGCGCTCCAGTGCTTGTGCAATGAGTGTGCGCACCTCCATCTCCTTCTCGCGGTAGATGGGTGCCAGTCGGGTTGAAAGGTCCAGTGCTTTACTGTTCAGTGATTTTACCTCTGCATTTATCTTTTTTCCCTGGAATTCGGCCGAGGCTTTTCCGTATCCCGTCATCGATTGTATCATATTTCTCAATAATTTTCTGCAAAAGTACGGAAATAATGGCAAAAAATAGTAATTTTGTGGCGAAATTTAGATGTAAGCTCAACGAATGCCTTGTATTCTTCATATAGAGACCAGCACGAAGGTCTGTTCAGTCGCTTTAAGCGAGGATGGAAAGCTACTTTACCACCACGAGGATTTTGACGGTCCCAGTCATTCTGAGACCTCTGGTGTGTACGTTGATGAGGCCCTTTCCTTTGCCAATAGTCATGCTATTCCCGTAGATGCCGTAGCCGTCAGTATGGGCCCCGGTAGCTATACAGGACTGAGAATAGGTGTCTCTCTGGCCAAGGGCGTCTGCTACGGACGTGCTTTGCCCCTGATAGCCGTTCCCACCCTGAAGGTACTTTGTGTGCCTGTTCTTCTGGGTAAGGAAGAACTGCCCGAGGATGCCTTGTTGGTTCCCATGATAGATGCCCGCCGTATGGAGGTTTATTCTGCCGTTTATGACCGTGCCCTGAAGGAGATTCGTCCTATTCAGGCTGATATTGTTACAGAAGAGACCTATAAGGAGTATCTGGATCGCGGACCCGTTTATTTCTTTGGCAACGGAGCCATGAAGTGTCAGACTGTCATTCAGCATCCCAATGCGCATTTCATAGACGGTATCCATCCACTGGCTAAGAACATGTTCCCCCTGGCCGAGCGCAGTATGCACCTGGAGGAGTTTCAGGATGTGGCATACTTTGAGCCCTACTATCTGAAAGAATTTGTAGCCATAAAATCAAAACCATTATTGTAATGCAATATAATACACAGAGAGAACAATTGGTAATGCCTGAATACGGACGTGGTATCCAGTATATGGTGGACCTGGCTGTTTCCTTGCCTTCCAAGGTGGAACGCCAGCGCT
>Ga0265298_10004899_pt1 | contig 16963 bp, 11 predicted proteins | sample AusTroGonzalo_MG_3_FD_193486 | JGI IMG/M metagenome (GOLD analysis project Ga0265298, IMG submission 193486) | Bovine rumen microbial communities from tropical cattle in Woodstock, Queensland, Australia - Gonzalo_01 | ecosystem: Host-associated > Mammals > Digestive system > Stomach > Rumen ... | reverse complement strand
GATAATGTTGCCCTGTGCCTCCATCTGAGCCACCTGAGCGTTGTCGATGCTTACCGTCATCTGCTTTCCGTCGTAGCAGGCTTCCACATGGTGCCACTTGTTCTCCCAGTCACTGGGCAGCGGGGCTGACAGTTCGTACTTGTGGTTCGTTGCCGCAGGTCTTCTGCCGAAGGGTCGGGCTTCGCCCTGTGCTCCCTCAGGAGCCTTGTCGGTGTTGATATAGAACACCAGCTGTTCCTTGCCCCGCTGCTCGATGCCGAACTGCCACTCGCCCTTGGTTACGAACGAGCCGCAGGAACTGATGAGCTTGCGAGGACAGACATCAAAACTGATGGTGATGTTGCTGCCAGTAATCTCCAAGCAGTCGTCACGATAGACTTCTACCCACTCGTCATGTCCGCTCAGGTCAATCACATGGTTTTTACGATTGCGACTGTCGGCCACCAGTTTGGCATTGCCCATGATATGTGTCATCACCTGATGGCCCGATTTGTCGGCGAGCCTTCGTGCGGGCTGCGTAAGTCCCGGCGATACGAAGTCCCAGACGGCACCGCCGATACTTCGCTCGTGGGTATAGATGGCGCGCCACATCTCGTCGAACATACCACCGCTGTTGCCAGCCACAGATATATACTCATCCATGAACGACGGACGCACGTCGCCGTCGCCGTGACGACCCACCCTGAGGTCGAGTGCCAGCGGCGTCGGGTAGCGCGGACCGATGATATCCTCTGCGGGATGGCTGTAGGCATTGCCGCCGTACATCCACCAACGGGTCTTGTCGTATTTGCGGCCTTCGTCGATCACCTCACCGATGTTGGGACCCTCGCCGCTTTCATTGCCGGCACTCCAGAACAGCACCGCTGGCTGGTTGCGGTCGCGCAGCACCATCCGGCGCACTCGCTCCCTGTACATCGGAATGAAGCGCTTGTCGCTTGAAACCCATTCGGTGGCATGCGCCTCTACGCCTGCCTCATCGATGATATAGAGTCCGTAGCGGGCGGCATATTCCAGATAGCGCGGCACGGGCGGATAGTGGCTGGTGCGCACGCCATTGAAGCCAAACTGTTTCAGGATGGTCATATCTTTCTTGATGAGTTCGTCCGTGACGGCATGGCCATTGTCGGGATCTTGCATGTGCGAGCACTGGGCATTGACCTTCAGCGGCTTACCGTTCAGATAAAACACATTGTCGCGCATTTCAGTCTCCTTGAAGCCCACGTCCTGACGGGCATCCTCAGGCGTGCTTTCCGATAATCGCTTGCCTGTTGCGGCATCCACGAGGTACATCTTAAGTTCATACAGATTCGGCGTCTCGGCCGTCCATTTCAAGGGGTTGGCAATATGCTTGCTCATGTTCAGCGTCAATGTGCTGCTGCCGTTGGCGAACGTTGCCGTCTGACTTTCCAATCGCGCCACTTCCTGTCCATCGGCACCAGTCAGCACAGCCTGAACCTTCAATGGTGTCTTCACCGGCTGCTCATCATAGCTCCTGACGGTCACCTCGATGTTCAAGTCAGCATCGCGGTAATCCTTGTCCAGATCGGTTGTCACATACCAGTCGAACAGACGGGTCTTGGGCGTAGCATAGAGCCAGACATCGTCGAAGATGCCGGCCAGGCGCCAATAGTCCTGCCCTTCGAGATAATAGCCGTCGCTGTATTTGATCACCTTCATGGCCAGCGTATTGCGACCTTTCTTCAGATACGGAGTGATATTGTACTCGGCTGGCTCCTGAGCGCCCTCGTTGTAGCCCACCTCCTGACCGTTGACCCACAGGAATGAGGCTGATGCCACCTTCTCAAAGCGCAGGAAGACCTCCTCTCCGTTCCAGTCAGACGGGATGGTGAACGTGGTGCGATAGGCTCCCGTCGGGTTGTAGTCGCGCGGGGTCATCGGCGGGTCGGCCTTGAACGGCGCGGCCACGTTGCGGAACAGCGGGTCGCCGTAGCCTCTCATCTCCCAGTTTGATGGCACATCTATGGTCGCCCACTTCGCGTCGGAGAACTTCTCCTCGAAGAAGTTACCTGGTATCTCCTGAGGTGTATCTCCATAAAAGAATTTCCATTTTCCGTTGAGCAGAACGTGATGTCCTGGGATGTAATACGCGTGCGTTTCTTCCTGTCCGTATTCAAATACATCGAGGTTCTCAATGAAATGATACAGGTCGTCAAACCGTGATGCCTTCTCTGCCTGTGCCGATGTCGCCACCATGGCCGGTATCAACAGCACCAATAAAAACATTCTTTTTGTATTCATTAATCTGCTTTTTTCTTCTATTTGTTGGTTTGTCCGGCAAATATACGCAAAAAATCCCGAAGTGCTACTATTTTACCTCGGGATTTAATTTTTATTGGGAAAAATCTGCTACATACTTAGATGCTGAACTCATCATCTTTTGGGAGTTCCCGTTCCCATCGATACCGACTGCTACCCCTTCTATCATTGGAAGGATGTGTCGGCCTACTATCGCAACATACTGAACAAAGCCAACATCAAATACAAGTCAGAAATAAAACAATAGCCTATCGCTTTGATTGTCAGTTCGTCCCCCATTGTCGACGAGACTTGTCGAGAGCGATGCCATCGACATTCACATCGGGCAGGAGGAGCCTGCGGTATTGGGTCAGAAGCAGGTGGATGGTGTCCTCGAGTGTTTCAAGAAGATCGGGTCTGTTGTTGTAAACTGCCCAGCAGATTCGGAGGAACGTTCGTTTCAGTATCTTGGCCGTCTCCGATTCGCAGTTATGGGTTTTGGCATATTTGTCACCTGTGGGGTCGCCCCATACGAAATGGAGATATATGAAGTCATACTCATCAGGAAATATGCCTGAATGCAAGGCATTAGGGTCTTTTTGGGGCTTTACAAAATGCACCAGCCGATCGAAGGGGCGCTGATCCATAGGCACAGCGGTATAATTGGCCAGCATGTGCAGCATCTGGATAGAGTCATACAAAGCCACGTCGACCTTCGTTTTCGCGACTTTTATCTTGGTCTTGTCCCAGACGAGATTCTCCTCGTTGCTCTTCAGCACCACCAGCGAGGTGTCCTTAACATCGTAAGTGAGTGCGAAGGGAGATTCGTCGGACATCTGGACGACAACGAGCTTCTCGTGATCCACAGGATATTTCTCCAGCATCTCCGCCTCTTTCTTCAGATAGGCTTCCTTCTCTTCTGTAGTCTTTGCCCCGTAATATCCCTTGTCATCATAATAATTCGTATTCCATCGCTTACCCTCCAGCTGGGCTTCGTAGCGGAAGATCTCAATCATGTCCTTGTCACTCTCGGTGCCTCTCGGGCTGTAATGCAGCACCGAACTGGCCGACAGCCGGTCAGTCGTCTGCGCCGTCGCACTGATGGCCAACAGCGCCAATACCATCATAGAGATAATTCTTTTCATTAATCGTTGGTCTTAAAGTTGACGTTAGTTGACTTGCCGTCGGCGTCGTAGGAGTAATAGTTCTTGGGGTACTGCGGGTTGTCGGCAATGAACTGTCTGTAGTCTTCAAAGCGTGTGAAGGCCTTCGGACTGCGCTTGCCGTCGGCATCGGTGGCATAGACCTTTCCGCCGTCGGCAATCTTCGTCAGGGCCTCGAAGTACCTGCGCTCTATCATCGTCAGGATGGAGTCGGCAGGCTCGGCGGGCTTCATCTCGGGAGCGGGACCCTGCTCGGGCACTTGGCGCGAGGCTTCCTCGGCGGCTTCGACATTCTCCTTCTGAGGCGCGTCGGCCTCTCTCAGCTGGCAGCGCATGATGCTCCCCACGAGCATGAGTAACACAATCGCGGTAATTAGCATTTGTACTTTTTGCTTCTTCATAATCTTGTTGGGTTTTAAGTGGATTAATCTGTTTATCGTGTGCAAATAGGTTCGGGGATTCCTGGAACCATTGTGCCCTATAAATATCATTAGTTATGTTTGACTTTGCAAAGATAATGCTTTTTTCTTAAAAAACAAATAATTGCTCGTTTTTCTTGCAAAAAGTTTGTGGATTCAGGAAAAATAATCGGGTGACGCTGGTTCGAAATACGCCCTATTTACCCTTTTGTCAGAATCACCACAATTTTATCGGGAAAAAATTGCATATATATAAAATTATGTGTACCTTTGCAGCCGAAATGGTGATGCATGGGTGTTTCATCCGTGCAAGAAAAGGGAATCAGGTGCGAATCCTGAGCAGTACCCGCTACTGTAATCCCCATTATGTTAAGTCCAAACGAAGCCACTTGCAACGAAAATTGAAGAATTGTAAAATTGTAGTTGTTGGGAAGGCGGACTTATCGGGGAGAGCCAGGAAACCTGCCATGTTCGACATAAATGAAGCGAAGGCCTCGGGAATAAGGCTGAGCGGAAAAATTGAAGAATTAAAAAATTGAAGAATTGAAAGACAGGCTGTTTTGGCTGTCGCTCTGTCTGTTGGTGCAGGCATCTGTATTTGCACAGGATGCAAGGATGCGGAAGAGCCAGATGAAAGATTCGGTGATGCTGGACAATGTGACCGTCACCGGCAAATCGAAAACCCAGCGACTACGTGAGGGGGCTCTTTCTGTGAATGCTATCGACGTACATTCCATTGTCAGCAGCATCAGCAGTTTAAGCGGACTGGTGGATCGTACGGCAGGCGTGAAGCTGAGAGAAGAAGGTGGCGTGGGTTCTGACTTCGACCTCTCCATCAATGGTATGTCTGGCAATTCTGTACGCTACTTCATTGACGGTGTGCCCTTAGATGCGAAAGGCTCTGGCGTGACGCTGACCAATTTACCTGTTAATCTCATTGATCATATCGAGATTTATAAAGGTGTGGTGCCCACCTGGCTTAGCAGCGATGCTCTTGGTGGTGCTGTGAATATCGTCACCAACCGTAAGAAGGTGAACTATCTCGATGCAAGTTACGGCTTTGGCTCCTATCATACGCATAAGGGTGACCTTAATGCGCAGTATGTCTTCAAAAACGGACTAACCATCCGTCCTACGTTGGGCATCAACTATTCAAAGAACGACTACATGATGCGAGGCGTGGAGGTATGGAATGAGGAGAGTCGAGAGTATATCGCTGTAGACCGTCGTAGATTCCACGATGATTATCTGTCGGCCTTAGGACAGTTGGAAGTGGGCTTCACTGATAAGTGGTGGGCTGACGAATTCTTCGTGAGCATTTCATATAACAAGGTGGAGAAGGAAGTACAGACAGGTCAGATTCAGACCAAGGTGGTGGGTGAGGCAGAGCGTCGCTCCGAGGCCTGGAGCCTCAGCGCCAACTATCAGAAGCGCGATTTCCTCTTGAAAAACCTGACGGCAAGTCTGTCGCTGTCGCACACTTGGGACCATGCGCAGACTATCGATACCGTCTATCGTAAATACGACTGGAATGGTGATTTCATCAAGAGTTCGCGTAATGAGATAACAGGCAGAGCCAGAACGCTACGTCATTATAAGCGGCCTCTCACTATCGGAAGGGCTGATTTGAGATATCGTTTTAATGATATGCATCTATTGAATCTGAGCTATGCCCTCAACCGTACGGGTAATGACCGCTGGGACGATGTGGACAAGAGCTTTGAGCCTGCCAATGACGTGCTGGCTAAGCATATCATCGGAATATCCTACAATCAGACACTCTTTGGGGGGATACTCAACAACACTTTCTTCCTGAAGGACTATGTAAATCATCTGGACATCAATCAGACCGATATCCCTACTGTCACTGGCTCAAGGGAGGTGCAGGGCTCATCGACCTCGAACGACTTAGGTGGCGGCATCGGCATCAAGCTGCAACCAATAGAACCATTGGCACTGAAAGCCAGCTATGAACACAGTGTGCGACTGCCTTTGGCACGTGAACTGTTGGGCAACGGTACTACCATCTATGCCAATGTGGCCTTAGAGCCGGAGAAGAGTGAGAACTTCAACGTGGGCCTCTTTGGCACATTGAGGAGCAACGACCATACGCTGTCGTATGAGGTGAACGGATTCCTGCGCCGGGTGGACAACTACATCCAACCGCAGGTGTCGGAGAAAGAGGGTATGATGCAGTATGTGAATGTGCCAGCTGTGCATATCAAGGGTGTGGAGGGTGAGCTACGCTATGATTGGCAACAGCGATTGCAGATAGTCGGCAACGTGACCTGGCAGGATGCCCGCGATCGTCAGGAATTTAAGAGCGACGGTAAGCCCTCGGTCACATTCGACAACCACGTACCTAACCGTCCTTGGTTCTACGCCTCTGCCGAGGCCCGCTATCAATTCAGGAATCTCCTGACTAAGCACGACCGTCTGCAACTGGGCATCGACTATCAGTGGGTGCATTGGTTTTATCTCTCGTGGGAAGGTTATGGTGCCCTTGAGACTAAGGCCCGTATTCCTGAGAAGAATATCTTCGGCGCACAGGCTACCTACTCATGGCTCAACGAGCGATATAGCCTTGCTCTCACCTGCGAGAACCTGTTCGACAGGACTATCTACGACAACTACAAGCTACAGAAGCCCGGAAGGACGCTGTTTGCTAAGTTCAGAATAAACTTACATTAAACATTAAACAATTAACAACATGAAAAAACTCAAATTCTATCTGATGCTACTGGTGATGCTGATGGCCACCAGTGCGAAGGCAGACAATGTGAAGTATCTGGTTCTGAACAGCGGAGGCGAGGAAACCGTCATTGCTTTGGCTGACGAACCAGTGATGACTATCACTGAAGGTACTCTTAAAGTGACGGTTGCAGGCGTGGAGAAACTCTCAGCAGACCTGTCTCAGGGTCTGACTTACAGCTTCTCAGAAACAGTCCCTACCGCTATTCAGGAAGTCTTGGACAATGAGTCATCGCGTCTGGAGCAGGGGCATGTCTACATTGCCCATGCCCGTGCAGGCGAGACGGTCCGTGTGTTTACAGTTGACGGCAAACTGGTTGCCTCACAGCGTATCAACAGCGAGGGAACAGCCGACATCGACCTGACCACACTCGGCAAAGGCCTCTACATCGTGAAATCAGCGAAGACAAGTATTAAAGTTATGAATAAATAAGAAGTTTATAGTTTAAAGTTTATAGTTTATGAAAAAGTTTCTACTTACATTAGTTGCAACCACTATGCTGTGTCTTGGTGTTAGCGCACAGCAGTATGTCATGAAGATCACAAAGGCTGACGGTTCTGTCGTAGAATTGAATGCCGATGAGATTGCAAATGTCACCTTCCAACAGATAAGCACCCCAGTGGTGTTAGGCCCCCATCATTTCGACCTGACAGTGACCGTAGGCAAGCAGGGCGGTATGGGTCGTGACGTGACCACCATCATGCAGAGCCGCGAGAAGCTGGATGCAGGTGCAATCGTAGATTTCAAGAACGTTGGTGCAGAGATCAACGCCGACTATTCAATGGAAGCCATTACGCGTGGCAAATACTATTATCAGGTGCCCGTAAGTGCTGACCGCTTTGTAAAATTGCAGTTCAAGGACAACAAGATGGAGGTGGTTCAGGCTCAGCCATTCAAGGAAAATACTTATAACACCCGCCAGTACTGTCATGCCTGGATAGCTGACAACCAGCTTATCATCATGGCAGCCAACGGTGACAAGAACGCTATTGTCTGGACCAAGATCAATACAGATGATATGACAATCATCAGCGAGGGTACACTTGCTATCAATGTGGCCAATGATTGGGAGTCGTTTACGACCAGTGGTATTCTGGCCTATCGTGAGAGCGACAACAAGCTGTTCTATTTCTACTATAACAAGAAGGGCTCTGGCCGTAAGGCTACCAAGGAGGAGAAGTTCCACGTAGCTGTGATCAATGCCGAGACGATGGCTGTAGAGCAGGATAATCTCTGTCCGTTTGCAGCTGAGATGGCTGGTTCTGCATACGGTGAGTTGCTTCAGCAGACCACCTTCTTCGATGAGGCAGGTAATCTCTACATTGCTGCCTTCAGCGACACCTCAATTGGTGAGGAGGGCAAATTGCTCCGCATCAAGAAGGGTGAGTTTAACATCGATGCCGACTACAATGGATTCCCCAACAGCGATGGTAAGCTGCTGACCACCCAGTATCTGGGCAATGGCAAGGTGTTCTGCTACTCTCGTCACGATGACGAAGCCCTTGGCACAGCCATCGACAGTTATGCCCACTATTATAGCGTGGTCGACATGAAGGCTGGTACCCGTACCCGCATGAGCTTTGGCGGCACGGAGATTCCTTATAGCAGTGGCCGCTTCTCACAGCGCTCTGCCTTCGATCCCAACGAAAATAAGGTTTACTTTGGTGTGAACACTGAGACCGCTCAGCCCCAGATCTATGTCTACGATGTGGCTACAGGTAGTGTAAGCGAAGGCATCAAAGTATCGGAGGGCTACTACTTCGAGCAGATCCGTATTGTAGAAGACTAATTTTGAAGTAATCACAAGCGTGTGATGAAATACGTGTATTATTATATAAGTTTGTTTTTGGTGCTCCTGTGCCCGGCTCCGTGCTGGGCGCAGGACACTGCTTTATTGATGGTGCACTTCGGCACGACGTATGACGAGACGCGTGCGAAGACCATCGATGCGATTAACGAGAAGGCCGTGAAGGCATTCCCTCAGATGAAGGTTCGTGAGGCCTATACCTCCCGTATCGTGATGAAGCGTCTGGCCCAGCGAGGTATCAGGAAGGATACGCCCATCGATGCACTGTTGCAGTTGCGTGCTGAGGGTATCAGAACGGTGAAGATCCAACCCTCGTATGTCATCGACGGTATCGAGATGGACCGTCTGCGTCAGGATGTGGAACAGGTACGGCCTTTCTTCGACAGTATCTGGGTGAGTACGCCATTGCTCTATACCGTAGAAGATGCAGAGAAGGTGTGCGAGGTATTGGTGAACCGCCATGTGGCAGACGCCACGAAACGGGAGCATGTGCTCTTTATCGGGCATGGAACGGAAGGCCCGGCTACGGCACTCTATAGTCAGCTCGACTATATGCTACGCGCCAATGGTCACGCTCATTATCATGTGGCTACGATTGAGGGCTATCCCACACAAGAGACGGCTTTGGCTCAGATCAAGGCGATGAAAGGCAAAAAGGTGACATTGGTGCCGCTGCTCTTCGTGGCTGGCGATCATGCCAACAATGATATTTCCGTAGAATGGAAGGAAGCACTCGAGAAGGAAGGTCTCGCAGTTGACGTGAGACTTGAAGGTCTGGGCGAAGTGCCGGAGATACAAGACCTTTATATCAAAAGAATTGAAGAATTGAAAGATTGAAGAATTGAAGAATTGAAATGAGTCGTCGAAGGATTCTAGCAGTTGTTGGTGTGCTGGTGATAGTGGTGATAGGGGCTTATGCCGTCTACTGCCATTATCTGGCTCCAACCCGTATCCTCGTCGTCAATGCCCTAAAGGCCCAACAGGCCGATATCACGCTTAACAACGACTCCCGTCATATCCAGGTGGAGTGTGTTGAGGCAGAGGAGATGGGGAGTCTCGAGGGCTATGATGCCATCATCGTCTATGCCCGCCGCATCTTCCTGACCGACGAGCAGATGGCAGAGGTAAAACGGGTGGCAGAAAAGGGCGTACCAATATTTACAAAGACACTACGCACCAGCGACTTTGTGGAGAATCACAACCTCGATGAGCAGCAAATCACAACCCTGCAGCAGTACTTCGACAACGAGAACCGTCAGAACTTCCGCAACGGACTCCGTTACCTGCGTCGTTTGGCGACACCTCACCGTTGGGGAGACCAGACTTTCGACAAACCGGTAGAGGTGCCTGATAACATGTTCTACCACCGTCAGTACGGCATGTACTTCACATCGTCAGATGAACTGACAACCTATCTGAAGGCCAATGGCCTCTACCATCCGGACGGTCCTCGCATAGCCCTAATATCAGGTATCACCTTCCCAATGGAAGGCAACCGTCAACACGTTGACACCCTCATCTCACTGCTGACCCAGCAAGGCATGAATGTCTATCCGCTGACTGGTATGGGCAAGAAACGTGAGAAGTTGCTGCGGGCATTGGAACCCGATGCTGTGGTCTATCTGCCCATGGGACGAATAGGCAACGACACGCTCATTCAGTGGATGCAAGAAAAGAACATTGCCTTGTTCTGTCCCTTCCCAGTCTCTGTATCCCACGACGAGTGGATGAACGAGAGCATTCCCATGAGCAGCGGCTCAAAGAATGCCCGTATCGTCATTCCGGAAATCGACGGTGGCATGGCTCCCTATTGCATTGGCACGCAGAATCCGGATCCTCAAGGCTACCAGATGTACACAGCAGAAACAGAACGCTGCAAGGCATTTGCCGAACACGTCGCCCGCTACCTGAAGCTACGCACTAAGCCAAATCGTGAGAAGCGCATCGCCATCGGTTATTTCCGTCGTCCCGGTAACGATGCGCTGCTGGCCAGCGGTATGGAGGTGATTCCCTCGATGTACAACCTCCTGCTGCGGCTTCGCAACGAGGGTTACGACGTGAGCGGACTTCCTCAGACGCTCGATGCCTTCGCCCGCACAATCCACCAGGCTGCAGACCATCCGATGACTGTAGATATCGAAGACTATAATCGATGGATTTCGGAGCAGATTCCTTCATCGAAATTAGCAGAGGTGAATGCCGTCTACGGAGCGGCAGTCACCGACATCCCCATTGTCGCCACACGTTACGGCAACATCCTGTTGTTTCTGCAGCCACGTCCGGTATTGGGCGACGATGATTTCAGATTCGAGCACGGCGCAAAGGTACCACCGCCTCATAATTACCTTGCAACTTATCTGTATATGCAACGAGGGTTCCTTGCCGACGCACTCATCCATTTCGGCACGCACGGTAATCTGGAGTTTACACCAGGGCGCGATGCTGGTATGCGGCCCGAGGACTGGTCTGCCCAACTCATTGGCACCACCCCTCACTTCTATTATTATACTACCGCCAACATCGGTGAGGCCATTATTGCCAAACGGCGTTCGCATGCCGTTATCCTGACCTACCTTACGGCACCCTATGCCGAAAGCGGTCTCAAAAAGAAATATGCCGCCTTGCACGATAACATACATAAAGCAGTCTCAAGCGGTCAGACGACCATCGCACTGAAACGTGCTATTATTGACGAAGGCATTCACCGAGCCCTCGGACTCGATAGCATTCCCACTACGCCATATACCATAGAACAGTTGGAGCACATCGAATCACATCTCGATGAACTGATGAATGAGAAAATGCAAGGGGCCTATTATACATTAGGACAACCCTATACAAGCGAACAGCTGCTCCAGACAGCGAAAGCCATGAACAGCGACCCTGCTTCGTGGTCTCGTATCAGTACACTGATATTAGCATCTACTAAGGCCGAAATCGACAATATGGTACGAGCACTTCGTGGTGGCACCATAGCGCCTGCTCCGGGAGGCGACCCTGTGCTCAACGACAATGTACTACCAACTGGGCGCAACATGTTTAGCATCAATCCAGAGAATACCCCCGATGAGCAGGCATGGGAGGATGGCGTACGTCTGGCAGAAACCACACTCCAGCAATATCGCCAACAGCACGGTGACTATCCCCACAAGGTGAGCTACACGCTGTGGGCAGGAGAATTCATTGCCACCGGTGGCGCTACCATTGCTCAGGTTTTATGGATGCTCGGCATAGAACCAGAGCGTGACAGTCAGGGACGAATCCTCTCCTTGCGACTCGTGCCATCCTGCGAATTGAAACGCCCTCGCATCGATGTCGTCGTGCAGGTTAGCGGTCAATTACGTGATATCGCTGATTCGCGTTTGAAACTCATTACAGAAGCCATCCGATTAGCAGCAGCAGACAAAGGCGACGACTGCGATTATAAGAACTATGTCAGCAAAGGTACACAGGAACAAAAACAGCAGCTCCTGTCGAAAGGTGTTGCGCCAGAACGTGCCGATGAGTTGTCAACCCTCCGCGTTTTCGGCCCGCTTAACAATGGTTACTCTACAGGTATGATGAACTTGATAGAGCAGGGCGAGAAGTGGAACGGTCAGGAAGAAATCGTCCGTCAGTACCTGAACAATATGGGAGCGGCCTACGGCGACGAACAACATTGGGGAGCCTTAGAGCCCGGACTGTTCGCCTCTGCACTTAATCAGACCGATATCGTGGTACAACCTCGTCAGAGTAATACCTGGGGACCTCTTTCCCTCGACCACGTCTATGAATTCACAGGAGGTGTATCGCTCGTTGTCAAGACACTCACGGGAAAGGAGCCTGAAGCGCTGATGGCCGACTATCGCAACCCGCGTAACCGTCGGATGCAGAACTTACGGGAAGCGATTGACATCGAAGCCCGCACTACACTGCTCAACCCCACGTATATCCGTGAGCGGATGAAGGGCGACGAGGGTACGGCTCACATGTTCGGCGAAATGTTCCGTAACATCTTCGGATGGAGCACCACACGGCCTTCGGCTCTCGATTCCCAACTCTATGATCAGCTCCACAGGTTATATGTAGAGGATGAAGAACATCTGGGCATCCGCGAGTTTTTCCAGCAGAAGAATCCCGCAGCCTACCAGTCGATGACAGATGTGCTGTTGGAAGGTGCCCGTAAAGGTTTCTGGCATCCTTCTGCCGACCAGATGGGCGAACTTGTTAATATGCGTGACTACCTCGTTAGGCAGCAGGAGGCTCGTCCGATGCCAGACCGTAGCGATTCCTTAATGCAAAAAGTTGACGGATTTACTTCCGATGGGAAGTCGCAGACTAATGGTCATCCTTTTATCTTCTTTGGCGTTGCCGTTCTTTTATTGATTATCATTTTGTTGTTAATTTGGTTTTTGAAGCGATGAAAGCGAGTTTTATGATAGCAGCACCAACCAGCGGCTCGGGCAAGACGACAATTGCCAGAGGACTGATGGCGCTGCTGACTTCGAAGGGAATGAAGGTGCAGCCATTCAAATGCGGACCAGACTATATCGATACGAAATTTCATGAGGCTGTGTGCGGAAGACCCAGCATCAACCTCGATACGTTTATGGCTTCGCCAGAACATGTGCGGGAACTCTTCATGCACTATGGTTCAAGTGCTGAGGTGTGTATCGTGGAAGGCATGATGGGACTTTTCGACGGTTATGATCGCGAGCGAGGATCGTCGTATGAGATTGCCCGGGTGCTGGATATTCCTGTGGTCTTGGTGGTGGATGCGAAGTCGGCGGCTTATTCGATGGCGGCATTGCTATCGGGCTTTTTGCATTTCAGAGAGGATGTACGGATTGCAGGCGTTATCTTTAATAAGGTGGGGTCGGAAAAGCACTTTACGATGCTGCAGCAGGTGTGCGAAGATTTGGGTGTAAAATGCTTCGGTTATCTGCCCAAGAATCCTTCATTAGAACAAGACTCTCGATACTTAGGGCTTGACTTCTCGCAGCAACCAGAGAACAAGGAGCTGATGCATCTTCTGGAGGAACACATCAACCTCGAAGAATTGTTTAGCAAGGTATTTGTTTCTCCCCCTAAGTTAGGGGGAGTTAGAGGGGGGCTGAAGAACGGCTCTAATCCCATTGTTCAGACCACCCCGCCTAAAGGCACCCCTCCTAACTTAGGAGGGGAAACAAATACACTCGTGGCGCGAAATGCCGAGAGTTTTTCATTCCTTTATCAGGAGACGATAGACAGATTCGGAAATGTCTTGTATTTCGACCCAGAGAAGGATGTGCCTTCGCTTGACGGCATCGACTCATTATATCTCCCAGGTGGCTATCCTGAGAAACATCTGGAGGCATTAGTGAGAAATGAAACCTGTCGGAAGGCCATTAAGGACTATGCTGAACAAGGCGGCAGGATTGTGGCGGAATGCGGCGGTATGATGTATCTCTGTCGAAGCATCGTGACTGATGAAGGGGAATATCCGATGTGTAGTGTGCTCCCCTACTCCATCACAGCTCGCAAGGCAGACCGCAAACTCTCGTTAGGCTATCGTCGGTTTATGCTCGATGGCAAGGAATACAGAGGGCATGAGTTCCATTATACGCAGTTCTTTTCGGAGAAAAGCGGCAAAGCCGAGCGCTTAGGCGAAATGCCTAAAAGCATTGTTCAGGTTTACGATGCCAAAGGGAACCCCGTTCCTACGCCCGTATTCAGATATAAGAATGTATTAGCGAGTTATACTCACCTCTATCAGATATGAAGCAATTGCATCCCATCATGTTTGCAGGTACAGGCAGCGATGTCGGCAAAAGCATCGTTGCTGCTGCTTTCTGTCGGATATTCCGTCAGGACGGCTATCAGCCAGCACCCTTCAAGGCTCAGAATATGGCACTGAATTCATACGCCACACCAGAAGGATTCGAGATCGGACGTGCGCAGGCTGTACAGGCAGAGGCTGCGGGCATTCCTTGTCATACGGATATGAACCCGCTGCTGCTGAAGCCTCAAAGTGACCATACATCCCAGGTCATTCTGAATGGCAAGCCCATCGGCAACAAAGATGCCTACGACTATTGGCGACAAGGCACATCGGAAATCGACTTCCGCAAAGCAGTCTGCGATGCTTTCGACCGTTTGGCAGCACGCTATAATCCCATTGTGATGGAGGGTGCTGGCAGTATCGCTGAGATTAATCTGAAAGACCGCGATCTGGTGAACATGTCGATGGCGCGGCATGCAAAGGCTGATGTCATTCTAGTAGGTGATATCGATCGCGGAGGTGTGTTTGCTTCTGTCTATGGCAGCATCATGTTGCAAAGCCCAGAGGATAGAAAGCGTATCAAGGGTATTATCATCAATAAGTTTCGTGGCGATATGCGTCTATTCGACGAGGGTCGTAAGATGCTCGAAGACATTTGTGGTGTGCCCGTTCTTGGTGTGATACCTTATTATAAAGACATCTATATTGATGAGGAGGATAGTGTGGCGTTAGAGCAGAAACGTCGTCAACTGGCTGAGGGTAAGGTGAATGTAGCTGTGGTATTGCTTCGACATATCAGCAACTATACTGATTTTGATACGTTGGAGCGTGACCCTCGTGTCAATCTCTTCTATACCAATAATATCTCAGACATCCAACAGGCAGATATCATCATTCTGCCAGGCACAAAAGCCACGCTCGACGATTTGATGGAACTGCGTCGTAATGGTTGTGCACAGGCCATCCAGCGTGCGCATCGCGATGGAAAGATGGTGGTTGGTATTTGTGGCGGTTATCAGATGTTAGGTCAGACGGTCGAAGATCCTGATGGTATCGAAGGCAGCATCACGAGTTTGCCTGGTCTCGGTCTACTGCCCATTCATACTACGATGACGCCTGAGAAGACCACCAAGCAAGTGACGTTTATGTTCGAAGGGCATGAGTGTCAAGGCTATGAGATTCATCAGGGCGCCAGCGATACTGATGAGGCAATCTTGCAGACAGACCACTGCATCGGTACCTACATTCACGGTTTCCTCGACAATGCGCCAGTTATTGAATACTTGCTCAAGGATAAGGCTGTTTCTACGCACAAAGAGCAAAGTATTGTTGAATTTAAGGACGAGCAGTATAATAAGTTAGCTGCCCACGTGCGCCAGTATGTCGACATAGAACACATCTATCAAATTCTGACCAACAATGATTGAGGGACACGGCGACGACACATATAGATACGATGGCATCAAGTCCGACTTCTCGTCGAACATCTGTGTCCATACCAGTCATCATACGTTGATGAAACATCTGGCAGCTCACCCAGAACTCATCAGCCATTATCCTGAGCCTGAGGCATGGTCGTTAGAAGCAATGATAGCAGAACACCATAACATTGATCCTCAGCAGGTGATTGTAACCAGTGGCGCAACAGAAGCCATCTATCTGATTGCCCAGTCTTTTGGCTTTCAGTCAGTCATCCCTACACCCACCTTCAGCGAGTATGAAGATGCTTGTGGCATGTTTGGAGGCAGGAAAAACAACACAATGCTTTGGTTGTGTAACCCTAACAATCCCACAGGCGAGGTCTACGACCAGTCATACATCGAACGTATGATGGCAGAATATGAATTAGTAGTGCTCGATCAGAGTTATGAGAACTATACCACTGCTCATGTCATGTCACCACGATGGGGATGCAAGACACCTTGTTCTCTTCAGATACATTCCATGACGAAGACATACGGCGTGCCTGGACTGCGACTGGGATATATTACGGCCCATGAAAGTCTGACCGCGCAAATCCGTCAGCATATGCGGCCTTGGAGTGTGTCGGCACTGGCCCAGGAAGCAGGAAAGTTCTTGCTGCAACACGAAGAGCTCGTCTGCAAACCCGACCTTCAAGAAGCCCAAAGACTTGCCAAAAGTCTGGAGCAACTGCGGGGCATCGAAGTGACTCCCTCTCAAACCAATTTCATGCTTTGTCGGTCAGCGCATCATACGGCAGCCGAACTAAAGGACTATCTGGCACGAGAACATCACATGCTGATTCGTGATGCGTCTAATTTCCGTGGACTTACATCTCACCATTTCCGTATTGCATCGCAGACGGCTCAGGAGAACGATGCTCTTATTGAAGCGATTAACCAATTTCTGATATCAAAGAATGGATAGCTGGTTATTTGCCATATTGCCCTTGGTCATTGGTTGGCTTCTCGACCTCGTGTTGGGTGACCCAACGCAACTGCCACATCCTATCGTGTGGTTCGGCAAGATGATATCTTTTGGCGAGCATCGCCTGAACAAAGGAACGCATCGCAGACTAAAAGGCGCATTGATGTCTATCGCTTTTATCGTTATGGTCTTCAGCGTTATATGGCTCTTGCGCAGCCTTCTCTCACATCTTCCGTCTTACTTCTTACTTCTCTTCGATGCTCTTGCCATCTTCTATTGCCTTGCAGGAACAACCCTCATTCGTGAGGTGCGGGCTGTCTTTTTGGCTCTCGATAGGAGTTTGGATGAAGGTCGCAAGCAAGTGGCTCGTATCGTAGGGCGCGATACATCAGAACTGTCAGCACAAGAGGTAAGAACGGCTGCTTTAGAGACTTTAGC